>Ga0316201_10004647_pt1 | contig 10410 bp, 6 predicted proteins | sample CS6wburrow_MG_FD_204516 | JGI IMG/M metagenome (GOLD analysis project Ga0316201, IMG submission 204516) | Coastal sediment microbial communities from Delaware Bay, Delaware, United States - CS-6 worm burrow | ecosystem: Environmental > Aquatic > Marine > Coastal > Sediment | place: USA: Delaware... | reverse complement strand
CCAGTCGAGCCTGGTGCCAGCCGCCGTTACGGCGATGGAGTAGAACGAGCGCCGGTTCTGATAGCTGTCGATGTTGACGATGAAGCGCTCAGAGTCGCCCCCGTCGTCGCGGCGCGACAGGATCGCCCGAATCTGCGAAGGGTCCTGAGCGTACAGGCGTGCGCCGATGTAGAGGGCCGTCTCGGTATAGACGAACGCGAACTCGGTCAGCTCCGTTGGCGGGGCACCCGGATTCGGACTTCGCTGCGTGAAGTCTGCGCTGAACGAGGCCCGCTGCCACAGCTCTTCGTCGAGCCGTCCGTCCACTTCGATCGTCTCGCCGGGCTCCAGGCGCGTGGCGCCGAGGGTCTTGCTGACGCACGAGAGTAGAGTTCGCCTGCAGGGTACCCAGGACCGAATCGTGTCCTCCTGGGCGGCCGCGTTGGGGACGTCCTGGGGGCCAGGCGAAGGCGTGACCGAACGCGCCGTCGACGGAATGCCGACGGACAGCACAGCAGCCGCTGCGAAGGCGGCCCATGGACCGGGTGATGTCAGGTGCACGTGTCCTCGGCGGCTTCGCCCAGCCGCGCAGCACATGGCGGAATACGAAGGCCGTCCGGGACGTTTCAGGCGCCGCCGGACGGCATATCCGTTCGTCTTCTGTGATAGACACCCGAGGGCAACCGAGCGTTCAGTCCTGCCGTCGGGTGAATCGTGCCTAGGTTCCAGCAGCCGCTCGGGTCGCGGCCAGCCTCTCCGGCGCGTCCCGCATGCCCACGATCTGGTGGATGCCTTCTCCCGCCATGTCGAGCAACTTCTCGTAGCTTGCCGCGGCTGCCGCGGCGTCTCCCAGCGCTTCGTGGGCTCGCCCCTGCAGGTACAGCGCTCCCTGCAACTGGCCCGGGTTCAGCCGGTTTCCAGCCCGGCTGATCCGTTCCATGTTCTCGGCGATTCCGATCGCCTCGGCGGCGCGGCCCACGTCGATCAGCGCCAGGGCTTCCTGCATGCTCGGGCCTACGAGCGCGGGACGCGGAACTCCGACGAGTTCCCGGGCTTCGTCGTACAGCTGGGCGGCGGCCTGTGCGTCCCCCTGGTACCAGGCCACGATCGCGTCCACCAGGAGGGTGACCAGGGCGACCTGCCCCTGCAGGATCGGAGGCGCCGCGGCGAACCGCGCCATCACCGTGTCGCGCACTTCGAGCATCTCATCGATCCGTCCTTGCTCGCCGCTGTTGACGAGCAGGCCGAACATCACGCCTCCAAGAAGCTGATCGATCGCATCGGCCTCGCGCAGACTCGCCTCCGCTCCCTCGTAGTCGCCCATGAAGGTGGCCAGTTGTCCCGACTCCAGGAGGGGCTGAATCTGCAGGTCCGGCCGGTTCAGATCCGCCGCCAGTGCGGCTCCCGATCGCCAGGCTGCCAGCGCCTCGGGGTAGCTGCCGTCCGCGATGTAGGTATCACCGAGCAGGCGCCGCGCGTACACGGCGGCGTCCGGACTTTCGGGTTCCATGTGCGGCTCCAGGGCCGCCCTGGCTCCCGCCGGGTCGTCGTCGCGCAGGTGCGATCGCACCAGGTGTTCGAGGGAAGCCAGGAATCCAGGTTCGATCGCGAGGGCGGCTTCGAACTCCTCGCGCGCGTCCTCGTTCCGTCCGATCATCTCGAGGATCTCGCCGCGCGAATCGTGCGGATTGGCCTGACCGGGTTCCAACTCCAGGTACCGAAGGCTCAGGGAATCGGCCTCCTCCGCATCGCCGGCCCGTCCCGCCATGTAGGCGAGGTGGTTGATGCCGGGTGCGTAGAACGGGTCGAGGCGCACGGCTTCGCGAATGATCGCGCGGCCCTCTTCGTCTCTGCCTGTCGCGTCATAGAAGACGCCCAGCTGATATCGGGCTTCTTTCTCTTCCGGGTACTTGTCGATCAGCTCCCTGAGCAGCGAGTCGGCCGCTGCCTGGTCGCGCTCGAAGTTGGCTGCGAACATGGCCTCGATCATGTAGCGATCGCGCTCGGTGGCTTTGTCCTTGTTGTTGTCGGCATTCTGGAAGGCGAGCAGCGCTTCCTGACCGGCCACGTTGGCCAGCATGCCGAGGCGCAGCCACGCGATCGCGAACTCCGGATCCAGTTCCACCGCACGTCGATAGCTCCTCTCGGCCTGTTCCAGGAGGAAGCGTCGTTCGGCCAGGAGTCCCTCCTGGTAGGCCCGGTAGGCTTCGATGTTGCCCGTCGCGAGCTGCGTTACCGGCGTCAGTTCGGTGGGCGTGAAGGCCGGACCCAGCATCTGTCCCGACAGGCGAGCCGATACGTCGTCCACCAGGGCGAAGACGTCCGAGCCGCGCGACTGCTCCGCCGCCGCTACCGTTCCGTCGTCGAGGTCGATCAGCTGCACGTCAACGCGGACGTCGCTGCCGACGGCCATGAACGAACCGCGCAGGAGCCTGCGCGCACCGGATTGCGCCGCGATCTGGAGCGCGAGGTCATCGGGGATGGCTTCGGTTTCCCCTTGACCCGCCTGCCGAAGTAGATCCAGCAGTCGTTGCGCGCTGACCACCCGCAGGCCTTCTATCTGGGCCAGGTTCGTCGTCAGCATGTCTGCCAGTCCCGGCCCGAGCCAGTCCAGGCTGTCAGCGCCCGTTCGGTTGGTGAGCGGCAGAACAGCAAGAGAGCCTTCTCCAAGGTCATCGGGCACCAGGCCAGCGGGAAGCAGCGCAGGTGCGCGAGCCTCGGGTCGATCGCGGGTCAGGATGACGCCGGATCCGATCAGGCCCACGAGAATGAGAGTCCCGACCATCAGTCCTTCGGATCGCGTTACACTCTGTTTCCCACCGGCCCCGTGATACCACGAGATGATCAACGCGATCGGCAGTCCGATGCCGATCATGAGGAGGGCGCAGTCGAGAACCACCCTCTCGAATCCGTAGTTTTCAACCACGAAGCCGATGAACTCCAGCCCGACCCAGCCGGCGCCGAGATACAGCACGGCCGTGCGGAGCACGTGCCGCTCCTGCAGCTGTCGGAAGAATTCCCTCACGAGTCCTCTCTCGAGGCTTCCGCCTCTTTCAATCGAGCCAGCCGTTCCGACGCGTCTGTCATCCACGGAATCACGCGCAGTCCATCGCCCGCCATGCCGTAGAGCTGCTCGTACCGTTCGATGGCCGCCGGCACGTCGCCGGTTGCCTCATCGACGCGCGCCCTCCAGTACAAGCGCTCCTGGTCGATGAACGGAAGGTGCCTCTCACCCGCGCGGATGGCCTGCGCCCCGGCGACTCGAGCTGCTGGCCGGGTGGCTTCCTCGGCCCGGTCGAGTTGAAGGAGGGTCTGTACCTGCTCCCGGAAGGTGTAGTGTATCCCGTACCCCTGATGGGACTCGGCGAACGTCGCGGCGGCCGTCTCGAGGTCGCCCGAGTAATACGAGATCAGGGCTTCCGTGTAGCCGAGGCTCTGTTCCGCAAAGCCCCGAAAGCCCTCGGGAATCTGGTCCAGACCCGCCTCCACGGCATCTCGAATCGCCTCCATTTCGTCCACCCGGCCCTGCATTCCCAACGCCGCCATACCGGCGAAGAACGACTCCTGGTTGTACGGGTCGAACTCGCGAGCCCGGGCCAGTGACGTCTCCGCACGCTGGAACTCGCCCATGGCGACGGCAAGGTTCCCAGCATCGATGAGAGCCGTCAGCTGGAGGTCGTCACGCTCCAGCTCGCGGGCCCTCACGGCCGCCTGCTCGTATCCGTCGAGGGCGTCGAAGTAGCGGCCCTCTGCGACATACGTGTCCGCTGAGAGGAGACGGACCCACACGGACACGTCCGGATGTTCGCTTCCCAGGTGCGCTGCAAGCTCCTCACGCGCCCCGGCGGCATCTCCCATCCTGTAATACGCGCGCACGAGGTGCTGATAGCCGGGGACGAAGGTCTCGTCCACCCGAATTGCCTCCCGGAATTGTGCGAGCCCCTCCTCCGGGCGCCCCAGCATTTCCAGGATCTCGCCCCGCGAGTCGTGCGGGTTCGGCTGGCCGGGCTCCAGCTCCAGATAGATCACGCTGAGGCTGTCTGCGGCCGCGGCGTCTCCGCTTCGGGCAGCGATGTAGGCCAGCTCGTTGTAGGCCGGAGCGTAATACGGGTCGAGCCTGAGAATCTCACGCAGCACGGCCGCGCGATCTTCCTGGCGATCTGTCTGGGCGTACAGCATCGCCAGCCAGGTACGTGCCTCCTTGTCGTCCGGGTACCGGGCGATGAGCTGATTCAGGACGCGCTCCGCGCCGCTCGCGTCGAATCGAATGAACGACATGATGCCCTGGATCATCAGGCGGTCCCGCTCGGACGTCCTGTCGATGTAACGCTCCGCACGGGCCATGGAGGCCGCCGCATCCGCGATGTTCCCGCCCTGGAAATCCGCGAGACCGAGGCGGAGCCACGCCACGGCGAAGGTGGAGTCGATCTCCACCGCGGTTCGGTAGTGCTCCCGGGCCTCCGGGCGCAGGAATCGCCGCTCGGCCTGGATGCCCGCGCGGTACTCCCGGAACGCGTCCAGACTGCCGGATGCGAACTGCGCCACCGGCGTGAGCTCCGTCGGCTGGACCGCGCCGCCCAGAACGTGTGGCGAGAGCTGACTGGAGAGGTCATCGACCAGCGCGTAAACGTCGGGTCCCCGGGCGCTCCCTCCGGCGACGATCGTCCCGTCCGCCAGGTCGATCAGCCTGAGATCCATGCGCAGGTCGGATCCCCGCCCGGCGATCGAGCCCCTGACCATCAGTCGTGCCCCGGACGCCTGCGCGATGTCGAGGGCGAGGTCATCGGGTATTCGACCCGCCCCTTCTGCGTTCGCCTGCCGCATCAGGTCGAGCAGCCGCTCAACGCCGACCACGCGCACCGTCGGGAGTTGCGCGAAGTTGGTCGTGAGCATGTCCGCCAGGCCCGTGGCAAGCCAGTCGAGGCTGTCCGCGCCCGTGTTGTTGGCCAGAGGCAGAATCGCGACGGAGCCCTCGCCGAGGTCGGTTGTGGCCGCGGGAAGGAGGACGGCTGCTCGCTCCTGCTCTTCGACGGCCCGGCCGAGGAGGAGTGCGGACCCCACGACTGCCACCAGCGCCAGCACCATGAGCATGGCGGCCTCGGTACGCTGCACCTTCTGAACCCCCTTCTGGCCGTGGTACCAGGCAAGGATCAGTGCTGCCGGGAGCCCCACCGTCAGCACGTACAGGACGACATCGAGGTATCGCCTGCTGACGTCGTAGTTCTGGATCGCGAAGTCGCCCACCTGCGCAACGATCCACGCGCCGCCGATGTAGAGCACGGCCGTGCGGAACACGTGACGTTCCCGAAGCTGCTCGATCCAGCCCTGCATCCGTTCTGACATCAGGCTCCCGCAGACTCGGTGACGCATGGGCCGACCGCCTCATGCGCAATCCCCAAAGCTAGGATACGGCTCCGGAGGGGGCCAGTTTCAACGAGAGACACGAAGACCGCCGCTCCGGAATGTCTACCCGAAGCGGCGGTCCGCTATTCGACACGAGCCGGGACTGGCCCGGCGGGCTACCGGATCAGCACCAGCGCACGCGCACGCGGTAGTTGATGGTCTCCTCGCCACGCGGCGGGATCTTGACCGTGAACTTGAAGGTATGGGCGTCGAGCTTCGTGGCCCGATGGGAGGACGAGAGGATCTCCCAGTCCGCGCCGATCGGCTCGAACACTTCGACTTCGACCTCTTCGTCCTTGTGGTTCCTGAGGTTGATCTCCCACTCGCTCTCGGTGACGCAGTCGGCAATGATATCGAAGTCCATCTGCCGGCGGTCGCCCACCACATCGAACGCCTCGCCCATCTTGATCCGCACCTTCTCGTCCCGGGGCGTGTGATCGATATGATCCTCGCCGATGAACTGCTGAGCGCCCGAAGCGTCGCTCTTGTAGACCCGGACGATACCGGCCGGAAGAGGCATCCCGAGGCCGTTCTTGTCGCTGTTCTCGAAGTCCAGGAACACGCCGACTTTCTGGTTCGACTCTACCTGGCCGTACGATCCGCGGAAGTAGTACGCGGCGCCGTAGAAGATCAGCCGCTTCTTGATCCCGAAGTCCGAAGCCTCGAGCAGCGTGACCTGCTTCTGCTCGTTGTTGAGGACGGTGGCCGGCCGGTTCAGCGTATACAGGTGGTACTCGAAGAACGCTTCCTCGGCGAAAGCCTCGTCCATCGCCATCTCGGCTCTCATTACCGACTTGCGGGCCGCTCCGTACGCCTGCGGGGCGGAGACGCGCTGCACGTCGCCCGCGACCAGCTTCAGCTGCGCGTTCTCGTAGCTGGCTCCACTCTGATTGGTGAGCGTCACCCAACCCGTGATGTCTCCGCGGGTGTCGTTCTCGTTTACGACCACCACGTAGTCGGCCTTCCAGTTGAGGTTGTGGGTGAGGTACGAGGTCTCGACCCGCTGTCGATTCGATCCGCTGTCCAGCTTCCACAGCAGGGTGGGCCTGGCGATCAGGTTGTCCGGGACCTCGGGAAAGGCGAGGCGACCCGGGTAGTTGAACGTGATCTCGTCACCGATCTTGAGAATCGTGCCCTGGTTCACCGACAGGACTTCGGCCTCCACCATTTCGTCCTGGCCGAGCACCTCGTTCCATCGGTACACCTTGACCGTCCGTCCGACGTACTTCTCGAGCAGTTTCTGCGGACTCAGGAGGTCGTACTGGTAGTTCTGCTCCAGCACCGTCAGTCGCGCACCGTCGAGGGCCCGCAAATGCACGGTTTCCGGTTGGATGCTTGAGGCCACGTCACCGAACTCGAGCGACACGAGCCCTCGAGCCAGGCTGAGATCACGGATCTCGCGCACGAGTCCGAAGTTCTGGTTGTACACGGTGATCATCACGGATTCGCGGTCGCCCGACGTGGACTGCAGGCGCGGCGCTTCCTGTGCGGGGGCGGTGCCGGGATTCGGCATGGATGCCGCGGCCACGTAGAAGAGAGCCACGACGAGTCCGGCTGCCAGCTTCCTGATCATCTCTGTATCCTCCGAGAGGGTGTGTTCTCGCTTTCCACCCTCGGATGACGATCAGGTCGGCGGTTGTTGCACATCCTTCCGAACGCCGGGAGGCTCGAGGGCCGCCAGCGTCTTGAGATTGTGTGTCGCGCGGCTCAGCAGAAGGATCAGCATTGCGGCCACGCCCACGAGTCCCAGGACGTCATACGGCGTAAACGGGACCCCCATCACGCTGAATCGCAGCGGACCGAGAATCGCGATCGCCGTGTTGAGCACGATCAACAGCACGCGAGCCTCGGTGGGCCCGAGGACGCCGTGTCCGAGCTTGAACTCGCCGAACACGTGGGTCTCGAGGTACACGTTCACCGACAGCAGCAGGTACGCGATCGTGATGGCCAGGCCCACGGACAGCAGCATGTAGGGCGAGAACCCGAGCCCGAGTCCGATGGCGAGGGTCGAGTAGGCATCCGTGAGATGGTCCAGGTAGAAGCCGTACCGGGGTCGCTCGATCTTCCGGTAGCGGGCAAGCGTGCCATCCAGACTGTCGCCGTACCACTGCACCACCAGCAGTCCGCTGGCGACCCACAGCCACGCCGGGTCGCGGTTCGTGAGCATGTAGGAGACGGCGATACCGGTGGAGGCCAGCAAGCCGAGCCCGGTGAGGTGGTCGGGCGTGACCCAGGCGGGCAGGGCCGCGGCCAGCTTCGGCAGAGACCAGGCCTCGAAACGCGCGAGCGCGAAGCCGGCGAGTCGCTTGTGCTTTCCCTGCGCGTCGGGCCGGGGCGCGATCGGGCTCTCGCCGTTGCCGTCGCCGTGGCCGTCGCCGTTCCCGCTCACGACGACTCGTCCCGATCGAGCACGTAGACGTTCCGCTGCGCAGTCGGAAGAAGGACCATGTCGAACACGTTGACGTGCGGCGGCCGGGTGACCACGAAGTGGACGCAGTCGGCGACGTCGCCCGCCTCAAGAGGGTCGAATCCCCGGTACACACCCTCGGCCCGCTCGTCGTCGCCGTGGAACCGGACGCGAGAGAACTCGGTGTGCACGAAACCCGGATCCACGCTGGATACCCGGACCCTGGTGCCGGCGACGTCCAGGTTGATCCCCTCCGTCAGGGCCTTCACCGCGAACTTGGAGGCGTTGTAGACGTTGCCCTTCGGGTACACCTGGTGCCCGGCCGTGCTGCCGATGTTGACCACGTGACCGGTACCGCGGGCCACGATGTGGGGCAGGAGCTCGCGGGTGACGTTGAGCAGACCTTTGACGTTGGTATCGATCATCCGATCCCAATCCTCGTAGCTGCCCTCGTGAATCGCGTCGAAGCCGCTGGCCAGACCGGCGTTGTTGAGAATCACGTCCGGCACGCGGTCGGCCTCGACCAGCGCCGCGGCTTCCTTTACCACCCGGTCTCGATCGCGCACGTCCACCTGCTGGATCTCGACTTCAGTGCCGTGGCGCTCGCGGAGCACGGTGGCAAGATCCTGGAGTCGATCCAGGCGCCGCGCCCACAGGATCAGGCTGGCGCCATCTTCGGCAAACCGATGGGCACATGCCTCGCCGATGCCGGCACTGGCTCCGGTCACCAGAATCCAACGTCCTTCGAGCAATTTCATGATCGACTTGCTGGCTGAGGAATCGGTTCAGTAGCCGCAGCTGCGCCAGAAGAACAGGGCCGCTACCAGAAGGAGGAAGGCAATGGCAACGACGACCGGTCGATTCTGCATGGGCCGGACCTCCTGGGATCGGTTAGAGTCGCCGGGAAGCGATCCCTGAAGGTGGTGCGAGAAGCGAGGAATGGAAAGGTCGCGGTGGGTTCTGAGACTCTTTGTCGCACATCGGGCGAAGGGGATCAAGAACGACTGGAAACGGCGGCGTCTGGCACGGAATTCCAGCGCTTCACGGCGGTCCGATCCTTGCCTTTTCTTCGAAGATTGACCGCGGCTTCCCGGGCCCGCAGCTTCTCGCTTCCCGGCGGGGGCCGGCCGCGACGACAGGCCAACCGGGTTTACATACACGATCCATTCAGAAACGAGGGATTCCCATGCCGACACGCCGCAGATCCTGGGCCGAGCCCTGGAAAGTGAAGATGGTGGAGCCCATCAAGATGACCACCCGCGAATTTCGCGCGCAGGCGCTCGAGGAAGCGGGATACAACACGTTCCTGCTGCGTAGCGAGGACGTATACATCGACCTTCTGACCGACTCCGGCACGAGCGCGATGAGCGACCGTCAGTGGGCCGGCATGATGCTGGGTGACGAAGCCTATGCGGGCAGCCGCAACTTCTATCACCTGGAAGAGACGGTTCGGGACGTGTACGGCTACCGCCACCTGATCCCGACCCACCAGGGAAGGGCCGCCGAGCACATGATCAGCCAGATCCTGATCAAGGATGGCGACGTGGTGCCGGGCAACATGTACTTCACGACGACGCGCCTGCACCAGGAGTTGGCGGGCGGCCGGTTCCTGGACGTGATCATCGACGAAGCGCACGACCCGGAGGTCATGCACCCGTTCAAGGGAAACGTGGACCTCGACAAGTTCCAGGCGGTGATCGAAGAGTACGGCGCCGATCGCGTTCCGTACATCTGCATCGCCACGTCGGTGAACATGTGCGGCGGGCAGCCGATTTCCCTGGGCAACCTGCGCGAGGTATCGGAGCTGGCGCACCGCCACGGAATCCTGGTGGTTCACGACATGACGCGAGTGGCCGAGAATGCCCTTCTCATCAAGGAGCGCGAGGAAGGCTACGCGGACGTACCGATGGCGGACATCGTGCGACAGATCTGCGACCTCACCGACGTCGCCACGATGAGTTCGAAGAAGGACCACCTGGTGAACATCGGCGGGTTCCTGGCGGTGAACGACCCGGAGATCGCCGACAAGGCCCGCAACATGGTGGTGATCTACGAGGGGCTGCACACGTACGGTGGAATGGCCGGCCGCGACATGGAAGCGCTGGCCATCGGCATTCGCGAGAGCATCGAGCACGACCACATCCACGCACGGGTGGGGCAGGTGCACTATCTCGGCCACAAGATCGCCGACCAGGGGATTCCCATCGTGAAACCGATCGGGACGCACGGTGTGTTCCTGGACGCCAAGCGGTTCCTCCCTCACCTGGACCAGGACCTGTTCCCCGCGCAGACGCTGGCGGCGGAGATCTACCGGGACTCGGGCGTTCGGTCGATGGAACGCGGCAACGTATCCGCGGGCCGGAATCCGGAGACCGGTGAGAACCGGAGACCGCATCTCGAACTGGTTCGCCTGACGATTCCGCGGCGTGTCTACACACAGGCCCACATGGATGTGGTGGCAGAGTCGGTGATGGAGGTGTGGGACGGTCGGGAGGCGATCACGGGACTCGAGTTCACCTACGAACCCAAGTACCTGCGCTTCTTCCAGGCCCGGTTCAAGCCGGTGGCCTAGGGATTGGAGCCGACCGGGGCCGGCTCAGCGCCGGCCCCCGGTCGGACCC
>Ga0316201_10004646_pt1 | contig 10412 bp, 10 predicted proteins | sample CS6wburrow_MG_FD_204516 | JGI IMG/M metagenome (GOLD analysis project Ga0316201, IMG submission 204516) | Coastal sediment microbial communities from Delaware Bay, Delaware, United States - CS-6 worm burrow | ecosystem: Environmental > Aquatic > Marine > Coastal > Sediment | place: USA... | reverse complement strand
GTATTAAATGGTGGTTGTAGCTCAGTTGGTTAGAGCATCGGTTTGTGGTACCGAGGGTCGTGGGTTCGAGCCCCATCTTCCACCCAAGAAGGCAAAGCTTCTCAGAAATGAGAAGCTTTTTTTGTGCTTATATAAGACTAAAAAAAGCCTTTCTATATGAAGAAAGGCTTTTTAAATACTATCTAATTTGAGGTAAATTATTCGGTAGTTTTATCAACCGTAATTCTTTCAGATCTATTAGCTAGTTCCCATGCTGTATGGAAAACCAAACGTGTTCTGTTTTCTAATAAATCGTATTCAATTTTATCTGGTGTATCACTAGGCTTGTGGTAATCATCATGAGTCCCATTAAAATAGAAAATTACAGGGACGTTATTTTTTGCGAAATTATAATGATCAGAACGATAGTAATAACGATTAGGATCATTTTCATCATTGTATGTATAATCTAATTCTACTTTAGTATATTTTTCATTGACTTCTTCAGATATGTTATGTAAGTCAGAACTCAGTTTATCGCTTCCAATTAAATACACATAGTTTCTATCACCTTCTTTTCGTTTAGGATCTATTCGTCCAATCATATCTATGTTTAGATCCGCTACAGTATTGGCTAATGGAAATATAGGGTCATTATCTGTATAATGTCTAGAGCCTAAAAGTCCTTTTTCTTCTCCCGTTACATGTAAAAACAAAATGGAACGCTTTGGTCCATTACCAGCTTTTTCTGCCATTTTAAATGCTTCGGCGATTTCTATCATAGCTATTGTGCCAGAACCATCATCATCTGCACCATTATATACTTGTCCATCTTTTATCCCTTCATGATCTAAATGCGCAGAGATTACAATAATTTCTTCTGGTTTTTCAGAACCTTTGATGTAAGCCACAACATTTTCTGAAGTAATAGATTCAGATTTGTTTTCGATTGTTAAATTCATTTTAGAGTCAAGTACTTTTGGAGTATGATCTTCTAATATTGAAGGATTTAAGGCTTTACCTAAATCCTCGTTAATCATTAGCATTGCCATGTCTGTTTCATTACTTTTTAAAGATAAACGTCCAGTTGTCCCAGATTCAGCTTGTCTTATGAAAAAAGGAGCATATCTCGCGAATAATTCATTATCCATTAAAAGCATTCCTTTAGCTCCATGTTCTGTTGCTGCATCTCTTTTGCTCGACATGGCTTGTCGGCCACTAGACCATTTTGTTTCTTCTGCTGTGCCAGATGTTACATAATTACCTTCAGCATCTTTTGCTTCACCAGACTTGACTAATACTATTTTTCCTTTAACATCGATGTTTTTATAATCTGAATACTTATCAGTATCAATACCATAACCAGCATAAACCATATCATCTACAGAAATTTCTATACCTTCTGAAACGGCTAATACTAAGTGATGTTCAAAACTATTAAAAGGCTTTCCGTTGACACTCAATTTTGCTTCGGTAACTTTTTGTTTTTCTAAAGGAACTTCTTGAAAGTAATCATCACCACCTAATGGAGTAGGAATTCCCATAGCCTTGTATTGCTCTTTTAAATATTCTACAGCCATTTTCTGACCTTTTTCACCAGTTTCTCTTCCTTCAAATTCATCTGATGCATATTTGAAAAGCATTGTTTTCAATTCATCCGAAGTAATTGTTGATGCATATTCTGAAGGATCAACCGTTATGGTTACAGACGCTTTCGTAGAAGGTGCATTACTCTTTGAAGATGTTCCACAGCTTATAATTAAACCAGAAACACAAAAGATTAATAGTATTTTTTTCATTTAAGTAAATTGTTAGATTATTAATTTTTTAGATAATGCCTTATTTATTTTAGCATCAAGTACATCGTGAAATTACGAAAATAGCCAAGGCTTTGAGTTTAGGTGAAATTTCTTTTAACAAACTTTAACATTAGATGACTTTTCGGCTTAAACGTACATCAGAGTTCGCTAGGTACCAGGCAGTTGTAAATATTAGTTTTGCACGTTTAGATAATAAAGGATAATTGATTTTGTCTGCCGTATCTGTTGGCATCGTGTAATCTTCATGTTCACCATTGAAGAAGAAAATTACAGGAACACCTTTTAACGCAAAATTATAATGATCTGATCTGTAATAATAACGATTATGATCGCTATCGTCATTGAATTTATAATCTAGGTTAAGATTTGTGAATTGGTCATTAGCTTTCTGAGCAATGAAATGCAACTCAGTACTAATGCGGTCCGCACCAATAACATATATATAATTTTCATTATCCTGATGTATTGGGTCAACACGACCAATCATATCTATATTTAAAGTTGCAACTGTATTTTCCAAAGGGAAAATAGGATTGTTAGTATAATAACGCGAACCATGTAAACCAACTTCTTCACCCGTTACGTGCAAGAAAACTATACTTCGTTTAGGTCTGTAACCTTCATTAGCAGCTTTATTGAAAGCTTCTGCCATTTCTAATACAGCAGCTGTACCAGAGCCGTTATCATCAGCGCCATTATAGATTTCGCCATCTATGACACCTTCATGATCAGAGTGAGCGGCTATAAAGACATACTCATCAGGAAATTCAGAACCTTCTATATATGCAATGATGTTTTGAGATTCATTTAAATTATCTGGTAATACGTCTTTCGGAACTTTTTGATAGTAATCTGGGTGAGACTCAGGAGCATTAATCTTTTGAGACTTGTAATACCCTCTGATATAATCACAAACTTGATTGTGACCTTCTTCACCAGTCATTCTACCATTATATTTATCTGAAGACACTTCTTCTAGATGCACCCTTAATTCTTCGGGTTTTATACTGTTCATGTATTTTTCAACAACTGTTGCATCATCATAAGTGATACTATTTTTTAGGTTGTTTATTTTTTCGCTATGTCTTATTGTAGTGCAAGAGCCAACAAGAATAATCGCAGATGCAACTAATACTTTCATGTGTGTAAATGTATTGCTTTTTAACTGTCACATGTTGTTCGCTCTTCATAATTCCTTTGGTTGATAAGGAATTCAACATGCTCGATTCATGTAATTTATTAATTTTAGCAAAAATAAGGTAAATAGACGAAATGATTTCTTACCACTATTGCGAAAATTTAAAAATATTAGTCAATTTCTCTTTCTTCAAAGGTTTCTTTGAAATTTCCCACGTTTTCGTCCTTATTTTCTTTATCTATTTGTTCTAATTGCTCAGTATTTTCGATTTCTGAAGTATTAACAACGCCTTTATATATTGTTAAACTCAAGGCTATAATGACTAAAAGAAATATATATTGAATAACTTTTGTCTTGGTTTTTAGTTTTTTTGAAAGAAACAAAATAATTAAACCACTTATAAAAGCAATGATAATTGGAGCTACTGATAGTTTAAACAAAGGGGTTGCTGCCAGAATAACAGCTACGATAGCTGATGTAAAACCTAAAATAATGAATGATTTCTTCATATTCTCTTAATTATTAAGACCTCTTATGATTCTAATGACCAAATTATAGTGTGTCAAAATTTATATTTGATAATACATCTATTGTCGACATATATTATGCCGAAAAATACAATGCTTTACTAAATGATACTAATTTTTGCTTTTTGAATTCAAGTAATTACATTTTAATTAAAAAACTAGAGAAAAATCTTTGGCGACAACAAAAAGGATTTTATATTTGCACCCGCTAACGGAGAGTTGGCAGAGTGGTCGAATGCGGCAGTCTTGAAAACTGTTGAGGGTCACACCTCCAGGGGTTCGAATCCCTTACTCTCCGCAAAAGGAAACCCATAACGAAAGTTATGGGTTTTTTGTTTATTAATTTTATTTCTTGGTTAGCTTAACTAATATGAGGAATATCATTTCTTAACAGTCTTTTTATAAATAGTTTTACCTTGTTATATATGTAGAAACTAATTATGAAAGTACTTGTCTATAGCTCTAAAGAATTTGAAATTCCTTATTTAGAAAAAGCGAATAATAAGAAACATCGGCTTACGTTTATTAAAGATGCCTTATCGTCTGAAACTGCGATGAAAGCAGTAGGATATGATGCCGTTTCAATATTTTCTGCAGACGAGGCTTGCTTTATTACCATAGAGAAGCTTAAAGATTTTGGTGTAAAATATATTGCACTAAGATCCGTTGGACATGATAATGTCAACTTAAGAGCAGCTTCGAGATTAAACATTAGAGTCGCGAATGTGCCTGCTTATTCACCATATGCTATTGCTGAGCATGCAGTAGCGCTATTACTAACTCTTAATAGAAGGTTAGTCGAATCTAATTTCCGTGTGAAACGTTATAATTTTAACCTTAATAATCTTGTAGGTATTGATTTAAAAGAAAAGACTGTAGGTATTATTGGAACAGGGAAAATAGGCTCTGTAATGACTAAAATAATGCATGGTTTTGGTTGTAATCTATTGGGTTATGATATCGAAGAGAACCGTAATTTAACCAAACTTTACAATCTGCGGTACACATCATTACAAGATTTATGTGAGCAGTCAGATATCATTTCTTTGCATATTCCTTTAAATAGTGAAACTCATCAACTCATCAATGAAGAATTAATTTCTGAAATGAAAGATGGTGTTATTATTATTAATACAGCTAGAGGATCAGTTATTAATACTGAAGATGTTATTGATGGTCTTAAAAAAGGAAAGATTGGGGGATTAGGAATTGATGTATATGAAAACGAGAAAGGTATATTCTTCAATGACCATTCTCATGATATTCCTAATGATGAACGATTAATAGTATTGAATGCCTTTCCAAATGTCTTAATTTCTGGTCATCATGCTTTTTTAACTGAAGAGGCTTTAACAAATATAGCAGACACTACCATTTATAATTTAGATCGCTGGAACACTGGAAAAGAAACAGAAAATGAATTAACAATTTTAAGTGAAAACGATTAATTTATGTCTTCATTTTGTAGCGATAAATGTCTTTTAAATTAACGCTATCACCAACTTTATTAATCACATTCAAGTCATATCGTATTTTAATCTTGGTGCCTATAGGTGCGTAATAATAGATCACCCAAGCATCTGCTTCTTTTGTTCCTATACAGCCATTTGAATAGGCTTTTCCTAAAGTTTCTGGATTTGTTGTAGGATGAATTAATTGTCCGTAACGAAGGCCATTTATTTCAGTTTCAACAAAAGGAATCTGTGGTAGCTTTGTGACTCTATTATCGTCCCGTTTGGTTACAAAATATTCGTGATTATTTACTGGGTTTACATATCTTGGATTACGATTATGTCTAACAATACTACCTTCACCTGTTTTGGTTTTTAAATCTTGTATTCTTCCTGACATCTGAAGATATTTCTTTTCATTTCTGCCAACTCTAACCGGAAACTCATAAAGTTGTGTGGAGTCTTCAAATATGCGAAGCTTAAATTCAGGAATATTGACATCTATTTTTATTTTTTCAAATGAATTCAATATTTTTTTAGCGTATATCCAATCTGGAATTACTATCGCATTCCCCTTAGGTAATACTATCAGTTTTTTTTGATTATAAACAAATGAATCTCTAGCCATCATTCTATAATAATCCGTATTTTGTAATGTGTCTATAATCCAGTGATTGGCCTTTACTAAAAGATGTTCAGATAAGTTATACGCTGTTAAAGAGTCATATTTGATAACTATAGAATCGAGATACTCAAAGTAGTTTTCTAAATTAACACTTTTCTGTATTTTAATACTTATTGGTAAATTGTAATTTACCAAAGCTTTGCTGTTTAATAAATTTAATGAGAGATTAATATTTTCATCAATTGGACAGCCAAGATTTAACGTAATTAACAGCGTTATAACTAAGAATACATTTAAAAAAATTGCCAAACTTTTCACTCAGTAAGTAGTTTTGTTTTTTTAAGAATTTTATTTAATACTTCATCTTTATTCAATGGTTTGGTACAAAAAAACCAATCTTCACAATTTAAATCATCTGAAGACGTCATCCGTTCTTCTGCGACTCCACAAGAACCCGCTGGTGAAACAATAACATCATCTCCAGGATACCAATCGGCTGGTGTTGCTACGGCAAATTTGTCAGAAGTTTGCATAGCAATTAATGCTCTATAAATCTCATCAAAGTTTCTACCTAAGCTAAGCGGATAATAAATTAAGGCTCTTATAATACCTTTTGGATCTATAAAGAATACAGCTCTTACTGCTTGTGTTTTACTTTCACCTGGTTGAATCATACCATATTTTTTGGCAACTGCCATGGTGATATCTTCTATCAGCGGAAATTTAACCTCAATAGCTTTCATTCCTTTGAATTTAATTTTTTCCTTAATGGTTCGTAACCATGCAATATGACTATATAAACCATCAATTGACAATCCGACTAATTTACAATTAGCTTTGTCAAATTTGTCTTCAAGATTTGCAAACGTCATAAACTCAGAGGTGCAAACAGGTGTAAAATCTGCAGGATGACTAAATAAAATCACCCATTCACCAGCATAATCTTCAGGGAAATTAATTTCGCCTTGTGTGGTCACGGCATTAAATGCTGGTGCACTGTCTCCAATTCTTGGTATACCAATAATCTTGTCTTGTTCTTGTATTACTTCCATTATTTTTAAGTTTATGATATTATTAAATATTTAATTTATTTTCTGATCCACGAATAGGATAACCTATCATTTCTAATACATGTTTAGCACGCTCAAAATCGTGTTTGGTATGGAAATTAAAGGCAAAGGTTTCATTTTCGAGATTCACAATGACCTCTGAAATGTTTGTCAATGGGGAAAGTGCATTTTCTATGGTTGTTTCGCAACCACAACATTCGAGATTTTGTATGTGCACCGTTGTTCGCATTTACTAAATTTTAAGGACTTTTAAAATTAGATAATGCACAGAGCATTTCAAATGACGGTTATCAGTTTTGATTTGTTTTGAAAGAAAATTTGGTTTTTAAAGTACGGTCTTGTGATAATATACTATGCGTTGTGTCATAGCCTAATTGAAAAATAGCTTTACTGTTTTTTCTATCAAAAGTACCATATTTACTTAGTCCTTTTGGATATATTACAATATCACAATCTTCAAATTTTTCAATATCTTCTTTAACCGATTTTAATTTAAACGCACGCTCAACTACATTATGTGAATGCTTTAAGTCTATAATGTTAATGGCGTCGTAGCCATTGACATAAACCCCAATAATAATATCACATTTTGGTTTTAAAAGGTTTATAGGGAAATTATTCAATACACCACCATCAACATAATAATTGTCTTTTATTTTTACAGGTGCAAAAACACCAGGAAAGGCAGATGATGCAATTATTGGTTTAATTAATTCGCCTTTTTGAAATATGTCTAGCTTTCCATTTAAGATATCAGTAGCAGTTACGTAGAGATCTTTCTTTAATGCTGAAAAATCATCTTCAATGATATAAGTTTTAAAATGGTTATAAAATTTTTCGGCATCAATTAATCCAGGTTTGTTAAGGGCGTATTTTGTAATATCCAATAATTGGATAGTTTGAAAAAACTTTAACATATTTTCACAATCATAACCATAAGCATACAAAGCACCTACAATAGCGCCAGCACTGCTACCTGCAATATGAGTGGGAATAATATTACACTCTTCTAAAGCTTTTATAGCACCAATGTGCGCTACTCCTCTCATCCCACCACCAGATAATACTAAACCTATATTCATGATTTTTAAATTTACAGAAAGTAAAAATATTTAAGAAAGAGGTTGTTAGCAATGATAAAGGTCAGTATGACTATTATCATTTTAAGTATGATTTTATTGCTCTAAATTTGAATAGCAATAACCTAAGTAGCCATGTTAAGCATACAAAGCATAGGAAATCAACTCAATACTTTTTTTATAGAAATTGGTGAATTGTCTTATTTTGCTGGTCGCTACTTTAAAGAAGCAATAAAACCACCATTTGAATTTAAAGAGTTGTTACGACAGTGCTATAGTATGGGTAATCGCTCATTGTTACTAGTTGCTATTACTGGTTTTATTATTGGTTTGGTATTAACCTTGCAAACCCGACCAACATTAATGGAATTTGGGGCAGTGTCGTGGATGCCATCTATGGTTGGTATTTCTATTGTGAGAGAAATTGGCCCAATGATAACGGCCTTGGTTTGTGCAGGTAGAATTGGCTCTGGTATTGGTGCAGAATTAGGCTCCATGCGTGTAACTGAACAGATTGATGCGATGGAAGTTTCTGGCACCAATCCATTTAAGTATTTGGTTGTCACTCGAGTTTTGGCAACGACATTAATGATTCCTTTGCTGGTTATTGTAGGTGATGCTATTGCATTATATGGTTCGTTTTTGGTTGAAAATTTAAAAGGGAATGTGTCCTTTACTTTGTATTTTAATCAAGTATTTGATTCGTTGGAGTTTGGTGATATTCTACCAGCAACCGTTAAATCCTTTTTCTTTGGGTTTGCCATAGGAATCGTTGGTTGTTTTAAAGGTTATTACTGTAAAAAAGGAACAGCCGGTGTTGGTAAAGCTGCAAATTCTGCTGTAGTTTTTACTTCTTTATTATTATTCATTATTGACTTTATTGCTGTTTTTGTTACAGATATTTTTTATGAATTATGAAAGAAACACAAGACATAGCAACACAATCCGAAAATTTAGAACAACGACCAATTGTTCTTCAAATTAAGGATTTGCACAAAAGTTTTGGCGATAATCATGTGCTCAATGGATTTAATATGACTTTATATAAAGGTGAGAATCTGGTTATTATGGGCAAATCGGGTTCTGGTAAATCAGTAATGATAAAATGTTTAGTGGGTTTAATGGAAGCCGATAGTGGTTCTATTTCAGTAATGAATAAGGATATTACAACTATAAATCGAACAACTCTAGATATTTTAAGAGCAGATATTGGCTTTTTGTTTCAAGGTAGTGCATTATACGATTCTATGACAGTGCGCGAAAATTTAGAATTCCCATTACGTCGTCATTCTGAAAAATTTGATCATAAAACAGATACCAATACTTTGGTAATAGAAGCATTGGAAAACGTAGGATTGGCAGATGCGATAGATTTAATGCCTTCTGAATTATCAGGTGGTATGAAACGTCGTGTAGCTTTAGCACGAACATTGATTTTGCAACCAAAAATCATTTTATATGATGAGCCTACAAGTGGTTTAGACCCTATAACAGCAAAAGAAATTATACTATTGATGAAAGAAATTCAAACGAAATATAATACTTCAGCACTTATCATTACTCACGATGTAGATTGTGCAAGATTCATTGCAGACCGAATGATATTGTTGATTTCTGGTGTGGATTATGCTGTTGGGACTTTTAATGAATTAGCAGCTTCAAAAGATCCAAAAATAATGGCGTTTTTTAAACAATAACTTGGATTCTCTTTTGTCACACTAAGCGCAGTGTAAATGAAAAGAGAAAAAATAAAAAATTAGTTTTATGAAAACTACAGAAGCACAAAAAGTACGGTTAGGCATCTTTGTTATAATAGGAACACTATTGTTTGTAACTGCTGTCTACTTTATTGGACAACGACAAAATATGTTTGAGAAAACATTTACCCTTAGTGCCTATTTTCAAAATGTAAATGGTTTGCAAAAAGGGAATAATGTGCGCTATTCTGGTATTGATATTGGTACAGTAAAAGATATCTCAATGCTAAATGATTCTATCATAAAAGTAGAAATGGCTATTGAAGAAAAAATAATAACTCATATTAAAACAGATGCCATTGCTGCAATAGGGTCTGATGGTTTAGTAGGCAATATGATTATAAATATTGTTCCAGGAAAAAAGAGTAGTGCCCCAGTTATTAAAAATGGAGATACCATAGAGTCATACAGCAAAATTGGTGCAGATGATATTTTGAGCACTCTTGGATCTAGTACAGAAAATATAGCAATATTATCTTCAGATCTTCTCAAAATAACAAATGCCATGATAGAAGGGAAGGGTACTATTGGTGTATTGCTCAATGATACCATTATGGCAAAAGATTTAAGCCAATCTGTTACCAATCTGAAAAATGCGAGTTATACTGCCACACGTTCTATTAAGGAGCTTAATACCATACTTGCAGATATAAAAACTAATGATGACACTGTTTTGGGACTGCTAATCAATGATACACTTTCTGGACAAAAACTAAAAACCGTTGTAGCTAACCTTGAAGCATCTAGTATAGAAATTGAAAATTTAGTTAATAACGCGAATACTGTTGTCACAGATATTCAATCTAACGAAGGGGCTTTAAACTATGTTCTTAATGATACCACATTGGTAAATAGTTTAAAATCTACACTTAAAAACATCAATGAAGGTACAGATAAATTCAATCAGAATATGGAAGCCTTAAAACACAACTTTTTAACACGTGGTTATTTTAGAAAGTTGGAACG
>Ga0316201_10004645_pt1 | contig 10412 bp, 9 predicted proteins | sample CS6wburrow_MG_FD_204516 | JGI IMG/M metagenome (GOLD analysis project Ga0316201, IMG submission 204516) | Coastal sediment microbial communities from Delaware Bay, Delaware, United States - CS-6 worm burrow | ecosystem: Environmental > Aquatic > Marine > Coastal > Sediment | place: USA: Delaware... | reverse complement strand
CAGCGGAAACAAGATTTTCGTTGGCCCAGACAGGGAAACCGCCCAGGAAGTTCAGTTCTTCTTTTAACCCAATTGATATCCGGTCTTGAATATTGATGTTTGGGCACCTCTACGGGGGTGCCTTTTTTGTTATAAAAAGACCGATCGTCTGATCGGTCAAAGAGAGTTTGTCATTTCCTCGCGACGCTCAAAGCGTGCTGTGCGACAGCTCGCATCGATGTAAAAAAGGGGAAGTTCGCGGTGAGCGCTGCTCGGAGTTCGAACAATATTACGTCCAGACCGTGGAAGCCAGGCTCGCCGCCGACGGCCAGGCGCACTTCGCTCATCTCGGCATAGGCCGTGAATTTTCCGATTTCTCGCCGGGTATCCATTGCGTACGGAGCCGGTCCGGGGTGGGGACTTTCGGGGTCCTCGCAGCCGAGCCAGAAGATTACGCAACCCGCGGTGCCTTTTTCGATTCCGGCCTGCCGGAGATAATGGCGCTCCCAAATCAGCTGACGATTTTCTGCCCGGGCGAAAGGCCGGTGCAGGTGATGGGCCAATCGATGTTGGCGACTCCAGCGCGCCGGACAGGCGATGTGCGCAGTCGGTGCAGACTCCAGGATGCGTTCGGCCATCAGAGACTGCCAATCGCCGCCGCCACGAATCGGTCCGGCCAAGAACAGTAGGGGTGATTCGGTCGTTGGTCTGACAGGAATGATCTTTTTCGGTACATAGATAGGCATTCAATCCTCCTGGTTGAGTGCGCGCTCAACTTACATCGATTACATTGTGACGTCCAGTGTTGGTAAAGCGGCCTTTATCTATTAAAGTAACTAAGTATTGCAGATAAAAATATTGCCTGACCCGCGCAACGTGCACATCCTCCCGAAAACCAGAATCGGTAAGGCACCCGTCGGCCTGATTGTTCTCATGTTCTCGCTGTTCTTTTTGGGTCGGTGGTTCTTTCTGAACCGGTATGCTTCGGTTTCGGCCGGGGAAACCATTTTGCGCGACATCGTCTCCAGGCCAGGGCTGGCCCTGTCGATGCTGTCCGGTTTTGTCGCCGGGGTTCTGGCTTGCGTCGTTGGCCTGACAGCCATCATCAAACACAAGGAAAGGGCGGTCGTGACGTTTATTGCGACCGTCATTGGTTCACTGCTGACCATGTTTCTTGTGCTCGATTTGGTGTTGCCGCACTAGAGCGATTTGCATGTCAAAGTCGGGTCTTGTTGTATTTACACATTTTGCGTTTTGAAGACGGCCTTCAGAGGCATAAAAAGACAAGGCTTGGGCCTTGCCTGCATTTGACGGCCCTTGATAGTCTGTGATAGTTTTCGGGGCAGGATATTGAATTGGAGGTCAGTCATGGGCTGCGCTATTTGTGACTATACGCCTTGCATGTGCGGTGCGCATGATTACAGTCATGAGCCGTCACCTACTTGTCGGATATGCGACTGCCGACCCTGCGCGTGCAGCAGGCGCGATTATGCATCCGATGAAGAGATGAGACAAAGAAGAAAGGAACATGAGAGACAGGTTGAGGAAAATCCTTTTTGCACGCCTCACTATTGGTAGGCTTTGCGGGTTTCAACACGGAAACTGTCGAGGAGAACATAATGGCAGACGCAAAAGTCGAAAAGCATCCGCCCTGCCAATTTCTTCGCGGCTTGGCTGGTCGATGTGGCAAGCCGACCGACAACGGTTGGTGCAGTGAGCATGAGCATTTGAAATGCGCCGGCTGCGGACAAGAGGCAGACAGGATGTGTGACTGTGCTCTTGGGCCGTTCTGTTGCGGCCAACCACTTTGCCCCAATTGTCGTCATGAGCCGTCCGGCAATTGGGATACTCCGCCTTCCGAGCAGCATCTTACCAAAGAGGTGTGGCGGGTGCAGGCCCGAAAGGTCGGTCTTATAAAGTAAAGTTATTCAATTCCAAGCCTCATCCGAGGCTTTTTTTTAATTTCGGCGCCGGGAGATTGCGACAATAAAAAAGCCGACCCAGAACAGGTCGGCGGTAGGATATTTTTTTGTTAGGGCGTGCAGCCTTGGGCGGCTGCGGCGAGCGCAGCCGGCAGGTTGATCAGCCCATGGCCGTAACGGTTGTCCCAACCGGCTGGACCTAGGTCGACTGACGTGTCAGCCAGCAGTTGTCGCAGGCAGGCCGCGGAAAGTGCCGGGTAGGCGGCTTTCATGACGGCCAGCGCGCCGGCCACATGCGGCGTGGCCATGCTGGTGCCGCTGCCGATGGCCAGTCCGCTGTCCGGGTAGGTGGACAGGATGTCGACTCCCGGGGCGCTGACATCGACTTGCGGCCCGTAACTCGAGAAGTGGGCGATGGCGTTGTTGATGTCCGTGGCGCCGACCGCAATCGTCGAACTGTATCGGCCCGGATAGTCGACCGAATCACCCGGCGTGTCAGTGTCGCCATCATTGCCGGCCTCCGCTACCAGCAGCAGTCCGGCTGCCGCCGCGTTATCGCAGGCGTCCTGCAGAGATTGAACGTGAACGTTCGCTCCGAGTGACATGTTGGCCACGGCGAATCCGTTCTGGACCGCCCAGTCGATGCAGGCGATGACGTCGCTCAGGTCGCCGGAACCGGAACGGTCCAGCGCTTTGCAGGCGTACAGTGTTGCCGCCGGAGCTACACCGACCACATCGCGATCGTTGTCGAGCGCCGCCACCGTACCGGCCACGTGCGTGCCGTGTCCGTTGTCGTCCATCCAGGCGCTCGGCTTGCCGCCACGGGCCCGGGTGAAGTTGATGCCGCCGGCCACGTTCAGGTCCGGATGATTCGGGTCGATGCCGGTGTCGATGACGACCACGGCCGCACCGGAACCTTGTGACTGTTCCCAGACTTGGTCCGCTCCGACGCGGGTCACACCCCATGGTGTTTCCTGCGGGTCGGTCGGCGGGTCGGTCGGAGGATCGGTCGGCGGATCTTCTGGATCATCGCCGCCGTCTTTGCAACTCGGCCAGGGCGTACAGGCGCCGGGAGGAACCGTCGCCCACACCCGAACGTCTTCATCCAGACGAAACACAGCCGCACTGTTGCCCAAGCGACGAGCCGCGGCCCGATCCGGCAGAGTCACAGCCAACGCATTGATGAGTGCCAGCTCACGACGGACCTGGCCCCGCTCACGCGCCACCGCTCCTCCAAGTTCAGCCAGGCTGACCCCCGGCTGACCCACCGCGATCATTCGCGGCGGTCCGGCTCGAAGCCCCTGCTGCAGTTGACCCAGCGGCCCGAAGACCGGTGTTGATTCCGCGCAGGCGCTGGCCAACAGCAGACCCAAGGCCATCAAACAGAAAATGACTCTTCTCATGAGTTCCTCCTCCTTGCGCATTCAAGCAAGGTGCATTTGGGCCGAAAATCAGCTTTCGACTCAAGCAAACCTACTATATATAGAGGGGTTTGTCAATGATGGTCGGTGCCTGGGTGGCAAGGCAAAAAACATCGTCAGATTGTCAATTAAAGCGTTGCGTTCGATGATCTGCAGGCTAGCCAGCGGAAATAAATTTTTCTTCGGCCGAGATAGGGGACTGCCAAGGAGATACTGCCTTTTTAAAATTCATATTTGAAAATATATTGTCCCTATTTAAGCTTAAATTATTGATAATTTAGAGAAAAAATGCTATACTTAAACCATTAATATCCAAAAATAGTTAAAAAAAAATTGTATGAATTCTGGCAATAAAAACATAATTCTAGCAATTATCATTTTGGGTGTCGTTTTTATTGCCGGCATTATTTATTTGTCCCCTGGTAATCAGCCTGAAAAACCGCTGAAAAAGGTCAGGGTCCAGCTTAAATGGCGGCATCAGGCTCAATTTGCCGGCTTCTATGCGGCTGATCAACTCGGCTACTATAAGGAGAGAGGTATTGAGGTTGAGCTTATTCCCGGCGGGCCTGGAGTGAATATTCAGCAAGCATTAATTGATTCAGAGGTAGATTTCACCGTAATGGGCGGTTTTGACGCCTTATTGCTTCATAACAGCGAGGCTCCAGTTAAGGTTGTTCAATCGATATATCAGGTGTCGCCTTCAGTATTCATAAGCCCGGCAGAACTTGGAATCAGCAAAATTGAGGATTTTGTAGGTCGCAAGATTGGTATGAGTAGTCATGCTGAAAATATCGTCATGCTTAATACCATGATGAAAAATAAGGGTGTGGACTCGTCAACTATAACCGAGGTAAATCGAAAAGATACCCTAAATGAGCTCATGGACGGCAAGTATGACATTACTGCCTGCTATATCATCAATGAACTGTTGGCCGCCAAGAAGAAAAACATTCCGATGAGTATCTTTTTGCCTTCCGATTACGGTGTCAATGCATACGGCGATGTATTGGTTACGACTGACAACTTAATCGAAACCAACAAAGATTTGGTTCGTCGTTTCATCGAGGCTACGCTATTGGGTTGGGAATACATGATTGAAAATCCGGAAGAGGCACCACATTTTGTCGCAAAATACAATCCAGACATGGATTTCGAGCACGAGCAGATGATGATGCTAGAAAGCCTTCCTTTGCTGTTGCCGTCCAATAGCCACTTTGGTCATATGGACGCCGCCGTCTGGCAGTCCATGGCGGACATGCTGTTGGAGAACGATCTGGTTGATTCCGCGATAGAGTCAAAAAATATTTTTCTAAATGATTTTTGTTGTGCTAGGTATCACTAGAAATAATTATCAGATGGTCCTGTGAAGCTAACGATTCGACAAAGAATTATAATCTGGATGTTGGCATTGGTAGTCCTGCTGTCACTAAGTGTTGTGTTTGCGTCGGTCTATTTTGGTTATCAAGTTGCATCTGCAAATTTTGAACAGGCCCTTCACCACTCTGTCACCCATTCAGATGAGCTGGTCGATTCATGGTATGCGGAACTCAATGAGCAGACCATGATGTTTGCGAAGCTTTTTTCTCAGCAGGCTGAATATTTGGATGATGATCAGTTGTTGGCCAATTTTGATGATGAGCTACCATTGATAGTTCAGGAGCGCGACAGCGTCACTATGATTAATTTCGTCGACAGTGTTACCGGTGAGGTGCTGGCTTCGTCCGATCCGGCCGAAATTGGAAAGATCCGTTCCTCAATGATTGGTTATGACCAAGCCAATCGCGCGGTGAATGTATCGGAAGTGATGTCATCAGTCGTCAGTCATCAGCTTTTCGTAGTAGCTAACGGTCCAATATTGATTCGGGGCAATGTCCGGGGAGTTTTGGAAGTGCATTATGACGTATCCGAGTTGTCGGGCTTACTAGAGATAGAGGAAGTAGGAGAATTCGGCCGCACTTATGCGGTAAACAGATTAGGCTACCAGTTGTCTGGCAAGGATAACGCAGACCATGCCCAACCAAAAAGGCTGTCGATATCTGTCGTTAATGACTGCAGCAAGAGCCTTGCCGTAAAACAGGGGCAATATGAGAATAATTTTGGTCGTCACGTTTACGGTAGCTATCTGTGGAACGAGAAGGCGGAAGTCTGTCTGATTTCTGAAGTTGGAGCCAATGAAGTGCACAACAGTGTTCTTAACATTGTTAAAATCATCGCCTTTATTTGCCTGCTGTTAATTATGTTGGTGATTTTGACGACTTATTTCGTTGTCGGTGCCTTGACTCGAGGTTTGGGCGCACTGCAAAAGGCGACCGAAAAAGTTGCGAAGGGTGATTACAGTACTCGGCTTTCTGTCGATAGCTCTGATGAGATCGGCGCCATCGGCAAGGTTTTTAATCAGCTGGTCGAATCGGTATCTAACTCTCGTGATCAAATGGCTGAGTTGGTAAAGAAGCGAACCAGCGAACTAGAAGATGCTTTAGGAAAAATGCATCAGGAGCAGAAAATTTTTAAGCACGTGTTTGATCTATCGAGTGATGCACTGTTCATTTTCTCGGGCTTAAATTTTTTGCAGGTTAACAAGGCGGCAGTGGATATGATGGGTTATGACTCCAAAGAGTCATTGATAAAGGCGGGTTTGGCCGGAGTGAGTGCGCCTATCCAGTTCGGCAATCAGGATTCAGCATCTGCGGCCCGAGCGCATAATGAGCTGGCCCACAAGAATGGTTCGGAACAATTTAAGTGGCGTTGCCAGCGAGCTGATGGTTCCATTTTTACCGCTCATGTGTTGATTACATCAATAGTTTATGAAGGGAAAGAGGTCATGCAAGCGACTCTGCGAGACATCAGTGATCAACTGATTTGCGAGCAGAAAGTTTCCAATTTGGATCGCTTGAAATCACGTTTCATAACTGGGTTGACGCACATCATTCGTACACCCCTCAATCGAATTCGTTGGACACTCGAAGCTATCGAGACCGGAGATCTCAGCGCTGATTCACCGGAGAGCAAGGTCATGCTCGAGCAGGCCCTCGATAGCGTCGATGAAATTTTGCTAATCGTTTACAACATGAATACAGCATTGGACATCGAACGCGGCGACTTGGTTCTGGACAAGGTATCGGCTTCCTTGGTCAGCTTGGCTCTTTCGGTTAAACAGCAGTTTGCCGACCGTATTAATAAGAAGTCCTTGTGTTGGATTGAGCAGCTGTCGAAAGACAAAATCGATCCAGTTGAAATTGATTTGGAGCATCTTCGCCGTGCGTTAATTTGTCTGGTGGATAACGCCACGCGGTATGCAAATCAGAAAAATGGGGAAGTTACGATTTCTGTCAGCCAGAACGAAGATTTCGTTCGTGTTGAAATTGGTGATAACGGCATAGGGATTCCAGAAGCTGAACAGCCTTACATTTTTGATCGATTTTATAGAGCTTCCAATGCCCAGTTGTATCATACCGACGGCATGGGTTTGGGTTTGTATATCGCCAAGAAAATAGTAGAAGCGCATGGCGGCCAGATCGGCTTCGAGAGTCGAGAGGGTGAGGGGACCACATTCTGGTTCACCCTACCCCGAGGTGATAGTTTTGGCGGTTGATAAATATCGACATAAAATTTGAGAGTAAAAACACGACCGTCTCCGGCCGTGTTTCTGAATTCAGAAAACTAATTTCAATCTATGATTACGAGTTGGGTTTTGAAATATTTTTCTCGAGTGTGGCGATGCGTTTTTCTAGGTCTTTGGTTTTGTCCATAAGACGCTGCTCAAGGCCAGCTGAGTAGAGTTCGAGTCGTTCTTCGAGCTCTCGTTCTCTTGTTACGTCCTCCATAGCAAGTATGATCATTTTTGGATAAGGTGGTTCGTCTTTTTTGTGGGGAACCCGCACTTCTCGTGCGTTCATCAAAAAAACTTTCTTTCCGACTCTGGGGTATTCATGCTCAATCTCATAACCCTTGAAGAAAGTGCTTTTCGGCAAGATTTCATCGAGAAGTCTCCGGAAAGACGGTATGTCCCATTGCCCGTCGCCGATTTCATAAACCATTTTCCAGGTTACGTCATCGGCAGTTAAATCGAATACCTGCAGAAATGACTCGTTAACGGTCAAAATGCGCAAATCATCAGCCAGAATCAGAAAAGGCTCTCGCGCAGTATCCACAACGTGGCGAATGTATGTCCAACCGGTGCCGTATATTTTATCAGCTGAATACTGTGTATCGCTGTGTTCTTGCTCCGGTTTGTCGCCTTGTTTGTTGATATCCGGCATATAATTCAAAATAGTAGATAACACAGTCAATATACACGCAATTCCAACAGTTTACAAATCAGCTCTAATTACGTTATCGGTATGGATTGCGAGCGGTAGGTATTTAATTAGTTAAAAATAAATTTAATAATTCTTCACTAAACATAGCGACTTTTTTTGATTTACCTGCTAAGATGGGAATGCATTAATCAGCAGTTGAAATCAAATGGAGAACCACGAAGACAGAAGGATTTATGACGTGCTCGAATCAAAATCCGCGCAGGATTTTTTTAATTTTCTAAGCCAGGTCTTCGGGCAGATGAGAACAAAAATATTGATAGTGATTGGACGCTACGGTGAAAAAGGTATTTCGGCCGGTAGGATAGCAGAGTTGCTGGGTGTGTCTCGCCCCCGGGTTTCGAACCAACTTAAAATTCTCAGGAGTCGCAAGCTGGTTCATCGCACTAAGCAGGGTCGCGAAGTAATCTACAGGTTGAATCCGGACATTATTGTGATTATTGCGGATTTTTTCAGTCGTAGCGCGGCACAGCTTCAGGAAGAGATAAAGAACTATCCCCTCGAGGATTATCTACGACGACCCAGGCCGAAGGATCCGGAAACGAAAGATTGATAACAAACTGAATAATTCATCTTACAAATCGTTTCGGCGGTTTTTTATTGACATCTGCGGTCTGGGATAGCAAGGTGGAAACGGCCTTTGGCAGGGACGGCGCCTTGGCAAAAGGAGGATCAGATGCCAGAGTTAGATGTCATTATTTCAACCAGGTGGACAATCTACGCCCTGTTGATGACGGTCTTTGCAGTCGGTGCCCTGGTTTGGGCGGAAGTCGTCTGGCAGGCAGGGGAGAGTCGGCAACTGGTTTGGAAAACCAAGCCGCTGGCCTCGGGCGGATTTCTGTTGGCCGCGATTTTTGCCGGAGCCCTGGGCAGCACGTTCGGTCAGCTGATTTTTGTCGGCCTGCTGTTGGGGGCGTCGGGAGATATCCTGCTGATCCCCGAAGGAAACAAAACCAGCTTCAAGTTGGGGATGGTCGCGTTTCTCGGCGGACACATCGTTTATGTCTATGCCTTCTTCGTCCATGGCTTGTTTACGGATTGGAGTTGGGTGACGGCATCGCTGATGGTTTTTGTCGGCTCGATTTGCCTGCGGGTATTTTGGCCCCATGTTCAGGGCGTGTTGCGACCCCTGTTGGTCGCCTACATATTCGTTATCGCCTTGATGGTCGTGTCGGCCACCGGAATGACCGTTGCTTTCGACAGCGCCGTCTACCTGACTGCGGCTGGACTGTTCATGGTTTCCGATATTCTGGTCGCCTGCGATCGGTTCGTTCGGCACCAGCCAATGAACGCAGCTCTTTCTTTGCCCATGTACTACCTCGCCCAATTATTGTTCGCCTTGGTGGCGGGGGGCAGCGCTGGCCTCTAGAAAACTCTCGTTTCACCCCTGGATTCAACCAGGGGTTTTTATTTGGCGACTCATCGTTTTAGGATCGCCGCCGCAATTCAAGTCCAGTCAATATTATGGTATAATTACATGTAAGATAGCCTAATTTCGCTGATCAACAGGGCGACAGTGGGCCGGTCAAAATAAAAATCACAATCCAAACCAGTCCATGGACTCAATTTTTGGGCAAATTAGCACGCTTTTGGCCGTTACAGTCGGTGCGGCATTTTTAATCAGGCTGTTTCGTCAGCCTCTTATTATTGCCTACATCGTCGCCGGCATCGTCTGCGGGCCGTATATTTTGAACCTCCTGCACGGTGACCGTCATCTGTACGAGGCCTTCGCCCAGTTCGGGGTGGTACTGCTGTTGTTCATCATCGGACTGAACCTGAATTTCAATCATCTCAAGTCGCTCGGTCGGGTGTCGTTGTTTACCGGCCTGGGTCAGGTGATCTTCACCGCCGGGGTCGGTTTTTTGTTGCTGCTCGGTCTGGGTGTCTCATCGCAGTCGGCCATGTACCTGGCCATCGCCATCACTTTTTCGAGCACCATCATCATCATGAAGCTGCTGTCCGACAAGCGTGATACTGAAACTATCTACGGCCGCTACACGATCGGATTGATGCTGGTACAGGATTTGATCGCCGTGTTTCTGGTCATTGCGCTGGGCATCATGAGCGGCGAAGGCGAGGGGGCGGCGGCGTTCGCGCGCCTCGGACTAACCCTGGTTTTGTCGGTCGGCGCTCTGGTGCTGTTGAGCAAGTACGTTCTGCCGCGCGTGCTGGCCGCCATCGCCGACTCGAGCGAGCTGCTCTTCCTGTTTTCGCTGGCTTGGTGCTTCGGCGTGGCCAGCCTGCTGTATTGGTTTGGTTTATCGCTGGAGGTCGGAGCGATTATCTCGGGCATCGCCCTGAGCTCTTCGCCGTTTCAGCTCGAGATCGCCAGCCGCATCCGCCCGCTTCGAGATTTTTTCCTGGTGCTGTTTTTCATCGTGCTGGGCAGTGAGATGGGGCTCAGCAATCTCGGTCACATTTTCCTGCCGGCCGTCGTGCTGTCTCTGTTCATCCTGATCGGTAATCCGCTGATTCTTTATCTCATCTTCCGTCGATTCAGATTCACGCGGCGCAACAGCCTGCTGGCCGGACTGACCGCGGCCCAGGTCAGTGAGTTCGGTTTTGTGTTGCTGTTCGCCGGTCGAAACGCCGGCCACGTGCACGGTGACGAGGTCGGCATATTCACCGCAGTGGCCATCATCACCATCTTCACGTCTTCCTATCTAATAATGTACAACGAACGCATCTACCAGAAGCTGCGGCCATTTTTTGCCCTGTTCGGGCCGGATCGCCACAAGCAAGACGAGCATTTGGCTGAATCGTACGACGCATGG
>Ga0316201_10004644_pt1 | contig 10412 bp, 9 predicted proteins | sample CS6wburrow_MG_FD_204516 | JGI IMG/M metagenome (GOLD analysis project Ga0316201, IMG submission 204516) | Coastal sediment microbial communities from Delaware Bay, Delaware, United States - CS-6 worm burrow | ecosystem: Environmental > Aquatic > Marine > Coastal > Sediment | place: USA: Delaware... | reverse complement strand
GAAGATCCAGAGGGAAAGCTGCTGAAGCAATACGACCTGTCCAGCCTTCGAACCCTCTTTCTGGCTGGAGAACGATCTGATCCCGACACCATCCGGTGGTCCGAACAGCACTTGAAGGTGCCAGTCATCGACCACTGGTGGCAAACCGAGACGGGCTGGGCCATCGCCGCCAACTGCATGGGGCTGCACCCCTTTGCGGTAAAATGCGGATCCCCCACAAAGGCCGTGCCGGGTTGGAACCTGCAGGTGGTGGGGGAGGACGGTCAGCCGGCACCGCCAGGGCAAATCGGCGCCCTGGTGGTTCGACTACCACTGCCGCCGGGCGCGCTGCCCACCCTTTGGAGAAATGACGAGGGCTTCATTGCCTCCTACATGACGGATTACCCCGGCTACTACAAAACGGCCGATGCCGGTTTCATCGACCACCAGGGCTACGTTTATGTGATGTCCCGGACAGACGACATCATCAATGTTGCCGGGCATCGGCTCTCCACCGGTGCCATGGAGGAAGTCCTTTCGGACCATCCCGATGTTGCCGAAGCGGCCGTGTTGGGAGTGGCCGATACACTTAAGGGCCAGGTCCCCGTGGGGTTTCTGGTACTCAATTCTGGAGTAAAGCGAAAAGAAATTGAAATCATAAAAGAATCGGTTCAAATGATCCGCGATCGCATCGGTCCGGTGGCCGCCTTCAGGAAAGCCACCATTGTTCAGCGCCTGCCCAAAACTCGGTCCGGTAAAATCTTACGCGGCACCATTCAAAAAATGGCCGATGCCCGAAACTACAGGATCCCCGCCACCATCGACGATCCGGCAATTCTACCGGAGATCGAAACAGCACTTAACAAGATGGGGTATGCCGGGGCGCGAACAGCATTTAAAAAGGCCAGCTGATGCTGCCGGAAAGATAATGACATGTTGCGGCAACCGCCGCAGCGACGATCACCAAAGAAAACAATCGACAGGAGGTATTTTCATGGCAAACCAACAATCGGCGCCCTCCCTGGGCAACCCTGCCGTCGTCGGCCTGGCCGGCTTCGGTCTCACAACCCTGATTCTTCAATTCCACAACCTGGGATGGTGCGGCATGGGTCCCATCGTCGCACTGGGGCTCGTTTTCGGAGGAATCGCCCAGATGATCGCGGGTTTTCAGGAATTCAAATGCGGGAACAATTTCGGCTACTCCGCATTTGTCTCCTATGGAGCCTTCTGGATTGCCCTGAGCGTAATTCTCCTGCTCAATCACTTCGGCATCTATACATCCAGCGGCACGGACATCGGGTTTTTCCTGGTGGTCTGGACCTTTTACACTGCCATTTTATGGGTAGCTGCCATGCGCATTCACGCCGCCATGGCATCCACTTTTACCTTGCTGCTGATTGGCTTCATCCTGCTGGATCTGGCCCATTTCGGCTTCCCGTCTCTGACCAGGGCAGCAGCCTATGTATTGATTCTGTGCGCGCTCAATGCCTGGTATATGATGGCCCATGTGATTTTTCTCCAAGTCTTCGACATGGACATCCTGCCGGTGGGAAAACCTTGGATTGTATCCAAGCCCCCGCAGGCAGCGATGGGTGAATTGGCAGAGGCCGCCTCATAGACTGCCAGCAGCAATGGCAACACCGTCCCGGGCCGCTCCAACACAGCGACCGGGATGGTTCGCAGGAACCCATCCGATGACAACCTGCGCAGGCGAATGATCACCCCGTTCCCGAAAATGGACGTGACGATGTTCACCAGCACGGATGGCGCCGGCATCATGCTTTGACAATGCCGTAAATTTGCTCGAGGCCCTCCCGTCCCTTGGTGGGAATGCGACCCAGATCACGCAAGTTGAGGTCGTTACCCACCAATTGGGAGGTCTGGCGGTCCATTATGATACTGGAATCGATCTCCTTGTTGGCGGTAGCCGACAGCCTGAAGGCCAGATTTACACAATCGCCCACCACGGCAAGGGAGGCCGGACGGGTCCCGTAGTTCGACAGGGTGGCCGGTCCGGTGGTGATCCCCCATCCCAGGCGCAACTCACCGAATGCGGCGTGGTCCCTGCCCAGAAGATGGCGAATCTCACCCACCGTCGCCTCCTGCGCCAGGGCCGCCCGGCAGGCTGACAGGGCCTGGGCCGCTGCTTTTCCCTGCGCGTGTTCCCAAAAGGCGAATACCGCATCTCCGGCGTAATCTTTGACTGTCCCGTTGCAGTTGGAAACGACTTCGCTGAATCGCCCGAAGACTTCTTTCATCAACCCGTAAGTCGCCCCGGAATCGATGGACTGGCACATGGCTGAAAAGCCCCTCACATCAGCCACAAGGCTGGTGACCCATACAATGGACGGGCTGATTTCGGTTTGATCGCCCCAGCCGCCGTCCGGACGCTGCGGCGTTGAATCCTGGCCGCGCAGGGTCAGGGTGACCTCCCCCAGGACGATAGCATCACCGTCATTCAACTGCCGGGTAGCCCCCGGCGCCATTCGCACGCCATTGACCCATGTGCCGTTGGTGCTCAAATCGGTTATCTCGAGACCAAACCTTGAAATCTGGATAACGGCATGATCCCTCGAAACGGTGGGATGGTTGATCTGAATGCATTTATCCTCATCCACGCCACGGCAGATGCGGCCCAAAAATAGCTTATCCTGCAGGCTGCGTTGCCGGAGGGAACCATCGGTGTCGAGCCATTCGATAATGGGACGGGACATCTTACCTCTTTTTTCCTGCACAGCGTTGCGCTGTGCCGCTGAACCCATTACACCGCAGTGCCGCCTGCGGGGGTTGTGATGCCATACAGTGTTGTAAGGGATGCAACGGAATGAATCGCTTCAATTGACGACCCAATCTTATAGATCCGGCATGTCACCTGTCAATATCATATCGGGTCCGTGGATGATATGTCGGGCCGCTTAACACCCGCCTGGGAAACAAACTGGATCACGTGACCGGCCCTGAGCTGGTCTATGGGATGGTAGGCCCCCCGCAGCCACATCGCCAGCTGGTGCATCTGCCGGAGCCCGCCGCTTATAGGCTGGGTATCGATCAGTACGCTCTGGATAGCGTCGCCAACCATTTTTTCGGCAATCAGGCGCAGCTCATCGAGAACGTCCGCACCGCTGGAAAGGTCCGCCATGGGCACATTGGCCTCGCCGTCTGAAATGAGCACCATAACGGAGCGCGCCAAAGGATCACGGCGTCTTTCCTGCCGGATCATTTGCCAGGCCTGCCACAAACCATCGGCCAGGGGCGTGGCGCCGCCAGTGGGCAGCAATCGCAGCCGGTCCCTGGCCCGGGCAATGCTCTGGGTGGGGGGCAGCAAAACGGTAGCACGCTTGTCCCGGAAGGCCACCACCCCCACACGGTGGCGGTGCAGGCGCGCCTTGGTCAGCAGGGCAAGGGCGGCCCCTTTGGCAGCCTTCATCCTGGTGGTGGTGCCCTGTCCCATCGAATCCGATGCATCCACCACCAAGACAACCAGCATCTGTCCGGGAGTTAGGGCTTGTTTCTTTCGCAAGTCTTCAATATTTAGCGAAAAAAGATTGCCCGCGCCTTGGCCGGCGCCACGGCTCAGAGCCGCCCTAACGCTGGCGTCCACGGCCAGGCCGGTGAGGTGTTCTCCCTTTTTAAACGGCAGCGCCCTGCTGCAGCGGCCCCGGCGGGAGATGGAGCGCAGGCGGGTTCTTTTTCCGATGGGGTGATCACAGATCCGAAGGGAAGCGAGGTCTATGGGGTCGACGCAAATCAATGCATCGGCGTCAAAAACAGTTTTTTTTTCTCCTCGAGGTAGGAAAATACCATGTCCACGTTGGAGGCGGCCCAGGCGCCGGGGACTTCCGTGGTGATCTCGTCCCAGTCATCCTCCGATTCGACGGTATCCCCGGAATCCATGGCTTTGGGGGCAGTTTCTCCATGGATGGCCGTGCCGATGAGATCATCGAGCCGCCGGGCCAGCCCCTCCACCGAGTCGAGCCCTGTCTGGGCCATTCGATGGGGCAGCACAAGCCGGGCAGCCTCGGCCACATGCGCTTGTTCCACACGGTTGGTCTCCAGCAGCGCAGCCACTGCCCGGGCCGTCTTGATGATGGCGATCTCCGACCGATGGCCCTGGGCTTGGGCGGCCACGGTGAGGGCCACGGCAAGATCGAGCATGGCATCGGGGATCTCGACATCCTTCAGGCGGGTTCGGGCCTGGAGCACCTGCTCCGACAACAGGTCGTCGAACGCGCGCCACCTTGCGGCAAATTCCGATGGGTTGGCGTCGAACGAGAGACGGCGCCGGACGATGGCCGACCTCAGGACGCCGGCCGCCTCACCCTGGACGGAGAGGCTCAGGCCGAAGCGATCCAGAAACTGGGGACGCAAATCCCCCTCTTCGGGATTCATTGTGCCCACGAGCAGGAATCTGGCCGGATGGATATGGGAGATGCCTTCGCGCTCGACGATGTTGACCCCCGACGCAGCGGCATCCAGCAGGACGTCGACGAGATGATCGTCCAGTAAATTGACTTCATCCACATAAAGAATCCCCCTGTTGGCGCTGGCCATAATCCCTGGATCAAAGACGCGACCGCCGGTTTTAAGGGCGTGTTCGACATGCAGGGTGCCCACCACCCGGTCTTCGGTGGCACTCAAGGGCAGTTCCACCAGCGGCATGGACCGCATCACGGTGGCCAGCGACTCGCCGGCGGACGTGCGGGCGCGGCAGGCTGCACACATCTGGTCAACGGCAGCGGGGTCGCAGTTGAAGGGGCAGTCCCGTACCGCCACAATTTGGGGGAGAATCCCGGGAAGCCCGCGCACCGCCGTGGATTTACCGGTCCCTTTCTGTCCGCTGATCAAAACGCCGCCGATGCTTGCATCCACTGCATTGAGGAGCAGTGCGGACCGCATTTTCTCCTGGCCCACAATGGCGCTGAACGGATAAATGGGGGGTTTCATCACTTTTCGTTCCCTCGCCGGGAGTCCCCGGCTTGACCTGACCGTTGATCTTCAGAATAAAAACCTCTATCATAAGCTCCATTATTATGAAAGCCTGCCTGCCGGCCCTCCGACTGATCCGGGCGAAATTCCAATGAATTGAAAGGAAGATGGTTGCAATGAAAGAGATCCGAGACAATGCCAGAAAATTGATGAAAGGCTACTGCCGCGTCTGCCCGGTCTGCGATGGCCGCGCCTGCGCCGGGGAAGTCCCCGGTATGGGAGGCCTGGGAAGCGGCCAGGGGTTCAAGGCCAATCTGGAAGCACTGGCCAAGTGGCGCTTCAACATGCGCCTGCTGCATGATGTCATTGCTCCGGACACCCGTACCACGCTGCTGGGACACGATCTCGCCATTCCGGTGCTGGCGGCACCCATCGGCGGGGTGTCCTTCAACATGGGCGGCGGGATAACCGAAGCGGATTATATTGACGCCGTCGTGGAGGGCTGCATCGCCGCAGGCACGCTGGGTTGCGTGGGCGACGGTGTCCCGGAATTCATCCATGAGTCCGGCTACGCGGCGATTGCCCGCAATCATGGAAAGGGGATCCCGTTTATCAAGCCATGGGAGGACGAAGAGTGGACCGACAAGATTGAAAAGGCGGCCGCAACAGGCGCCGGAATTATCGGCATGGATGTGGATGCCGCCGGCCTGGTCACCCTTGCCCTCATGGGCCGTCCGGTTTCCCCAAAATCCAAAGAAAAACTGGCCGCCATCATCGACGGTCTGCCGGCAACGTTTATCCTCAAAGGCGTCATGACCGCAGCGGATGCCCGCATTGCCGCCGAAGTGGGTGCCGATGCAATTGTGGTGTCCAACCACGGCGGGCGGGTTCTGGATCATACCCCGGGAGCGGCAGAGGTTCTCCCGGAAATCGCCACTGCAGTCAAAGGCAAACTGGCCATTCTGGCCGACGGCGGTGTTCGCTCCGGCGCTGATGTGCTCAAACTGATTGCCCTGGGTGCCGACGCCGTCATGATCGGACGGCCCATCTCGGTGGCTGCCGTCGGCGGGTTGACCGATGGTGTTGTCGCCTACCTCGAACAAATCAAGGCGGAGTTGAGATCGGCAATGGTGCTGACCGGAACGGCCTCGGTGCGGGATGTTTCACGGGACATCCTGAGGTAGGATCGGGATAACGTCGCGGGGCCCGGATCAGGTGCAGCAAGCGCCACAGGGCCTTTGGCAGACGCACCAGTCCGGCGCAGGGCATCGAATAGACCGGCCCTTTTTGCTAACCGAAATAGTCTCGCTATACCGGATACGATGGATCGGTAGGGTTTGCAGACGGTTCGGCGTGGGCCGCCAGCAGCGCATCGATTTGGCGGTCCTTGTCTTTCCACACCCTGTTGACCCACTGCTGGATCATCTCCCGGTAACCATCGTCTTGGGCATAATCCCTTCCGGCAACACCTTCGGGAACCGTCAATTGTCGCACCTTCACAACGATAGTGGTAATCCGGCCTGACAGCAGGTCCCAGAACCGGACGGACCTGGCGTTGTAAGGATAGACAATGGTGACGTCCAGTATGTGGGACAGATAGTCGCCCATGTTGGAGAGGACCATGGCGACGCCGCCGGCTTTGGGCAATAGAAGGTGGGCATAGGGAGACTGCTGCTTGCGATGTTTCTCCCACGTGAAACGGGTCCCTTCGAGAAAATTCATGACGGAGACGGGCGTCTGCCTGAACCTGGCGCATTTCCGCCGGGTGGTCTCCATGTCCGTGCCGCGCAACTCGGGATGTTTTTCGAGAAAGCGACGGGAGTAGCGTTTCAGGAACGGAAAATCCAGGGCCCACCAAGCCAGACCCAGCAGTGGCACCCATATCAGCTCCTGTTTGAGGAAAAATTTGAGAAAAGGGATGCGGTGGTTGAAGCAGAGCTGCAAGACCGGAATGTCCGTCCACGACCGATGGTTGCTGATCACCAGGTAGGATGCGGTGGTGGAAAGATTGTCGGGCCCCTCGATAACCCAGTTGATCTTCTGGGTCAGGCGCATGATGAAACGATTGCCCTCGATCCAGACGGCGGCGACGGCGGTCAGCAGCCAGGACAGTCCTCGCCGAAGCTTTCCAAACGGGATCACAAACTTGATCAAGGCGAAAACAAGCAGGACCAGGCACCAAACGACGGTATTGGTGCAAAAAAGGAGAAAGGTGATGGCGCCGACGATCGGTGACGGCAAAAAACTGAGCATGGCAGAGACCCCGGCACCCCCTCGCGACGGCGCGGCACAAAACCTGTTCACCAGCCGCATGCTAACGCGACAGAGCAAACCGGCACACATTGAGATTCATCCGAGCGCAGCAAAACCCGCAGGCTGCGATCCGGCATGGGAATAACGCTGCTGCTGGGTCAATGTATGTTAACACAGGGGTATAAGACAAGTGGTTTGTGGCGATCCGGCCCGCTGGCCTCTCATGCCGGAGATCCAATGACGTCGGCGGGAAGAGAGGTTAATTCAATACAGCCGGCCAGTTTTTATCGGCTTTTTCGATATTGCCGGGCACGTCCATTTCCCACTTGGCTTGAACGGCGTCATCGTAATTGAGATAGAGCTTGCCGCCGACGATCTTCCACACCTTCGGATCCACCCCCGCCGTGGTTCCCTGGGAGACCGCCCAGGCACAATAGCCGCCATACTGGGGGGCGTACTTCTCTGGATCAGCGCCAAACCTGTCCCGGTTGCCGGCCGATGCAAATCGCCAGACAGCGCCCTTCCATTGGTAAGTGAACACCTTTGAGCCCTTCACGGCCGCGCCATCGGAGTGATAGGCCACCGTGTCGTAGCCCTTGATGGCCACATTGCTGAAAAAAGAGGTATAGACCGGGTCCTTGGCATGGGCCAGGGTCGCACTGACCAACAGGACGGTAATCGCAAGGTACGGTAGCGGTGATTTCATATCGTTGACCTCATCACAGGTGAGCACCATAATTCGGCGGCTTGGCGTCGATCCCCAACGCTGGGCCGCTTCCCTGTGAGTTGGTCCTGCAATCCGGTGAATCCTTACATGGTGCAACTCCGGCCAGACCGTCGGCTTTCGGCACACAGGCCTCACCGGCCTTCATCAGCCCGCATAAATGCTGCAGTTGCGAACGCCCATGGCGGCCTCCTGCAGGGCTTCCGCAAAGGTGGGATGGCCGTGAATGGTGCGGGCAATGTCTTCGGAACTGGCACCGAACTCCATGGCCAGCACGCATTCGGCAATCATGTCGGCCGCGCGTGGGCCGATGATGTGGACCCCTAAAATACGGTCGGTTTTGGAGTGGGCCAGGAGCTTGACGAAACCATCGGTCTGCCCCATGCAGCGGGCCCTGCCGGCGCCGGTAAATGGATAACTGCCGACGCAGTAAGGGATTTCGCGCGCCTTGGCCTGCTCTTCGGTAAGCCCCACACTGGCCACCTCCGGTGCGGTGTAAACAACGGCCGGTATGGCATCGTAGTTGACCTCTCCGGCGTGGCCGGCCATGGCCTCCACGGCGGCGATGCCCTCTGCAGACGCCTTGTGCGCCAGCATGGGGCCGGGCACGAGATCGCCAATGGCATAGATGCCGGGCACATTGGTCCGGCAGGCCTCATCCACCTGGATTTGTCCGCTCTTCGAATCGACCGCGACCCCGGCCGCTTCAAGACCCAAGCCCTGGGACAGGGGGCGGCGCCCGACCGAAACCAGCAGGCGGTCAAAGGAGAGGCTCTCCTCATTTCCCTTGCTCTGCACGGTCACGGACACTTTCTTTCCTTTGACCACTGCTTCGCGGACCTGGGTATTGAGGCGAAAATCAAACCCCTGTTTTCTCAAAATGCGATCCAGAGTGCGGCCCACCTGGCCGTCCAGGGTGGTGCCGATTTTGGGCAGCATTTCGATGACGGTTACTTTGGCGCCCAGCCGCAGCCAGACGGAACCCAGTTCCAGCCCGATATAGCCGCCGCCGACGATCCCCAGATGCTTCGGCACCTGGTCGAATGCCAGGGCTTCGGTGGAACTGACGATGCGGCGGCCATCGAAGGCCATGGAGGGAACTTCGATGGGAGCCGATCCGGTGGCCAGCAGGATGTTGCCGGCCCTGATGCGCTTGGGATCCCCCTGGCCCGTATCCACAGAGACTTCACCCGGGGCGGTCAATTCGGCCCGGCCGTGGAGGATGTCGACTTTATGGCTCTCCAGCAGTTGACGGACGTTGCCGGTCAGATCAGCCACCACTTTCTCCTTGCGGGCCATCATGGCGGCCAGGTCGAGACTGATTTTGCCGGTTTTGACACCATGTTCGGCAAAATGGTGAGCCGCCAGGTGAAAGTATTCGCTGGAGTCCAGCAGGGCTTTGCTGGGGATGCAGCCCACGTTCAGGCAGACGCCGCCCAGACGGTCTTGCTTCTCTACGCAGGCGGTTTTAAGCCCCAGTTGAGACGCCCGGACTGCAGCTACATAACCGCCGGGCCCCGAACCGATGATGATCAGATCATAGTCGGCCATATCACACCTCCAGCAAAAGCCGTTCTGGGTTTTCGATGAGTTCCTTAATCCGTTTGAGGAAAGTTACCGCTTCGCGGCCATCCACGATGCGGTGGTCGTAAGAGAGCGCCAGGTACATCATCGGACGGATGACGATGGCATCATCTATCACCACGGGCCGTTTTTCGATGCGATGCATGCCCAGGATGCCGCTCTGGGGCATGTTCAATATGGGCGTACTGAGAAGGGAACCATATACGCCTCCATTTGAGATGGTGAAGGTGCCCCCCTCGAGATCGGCCAGCTCCAGGCGGTTGGCATTGATTTTGTCGACATACGCGACGATGGCCTTTTCGATGTCGGCGAACCCCATGGTTTCGGCATGGCGAATCACCGGCACCACCAGCCCCCTGCCCGACCCAATGGCCACCCCAATGTGCTGGTAGTTGTGATAGACGATATCATCGCCTTCCACAAAAGCATTGATCTCGGGTATCTCCTGAAGGGCAGCCACGCAGGCCTTGATGAAAAAGGACATGAAGCCGAGGGGGACCTCGTGCTTCTCCTTGAACCGCTCCTTGTATTTGGCGCGGTCTTCCATGACGCGGCCCATGTCGACATCGTTGAAGGTGGTCAGCATGGCCGTGTTCTGCTTGGCCGCGACAAGCCGTGCGGCAATGCGCCGGCGAATGGGCGTCATGGGCTTGCGCACCTCGGCCGGGGGGACTTCGGCCGCCAGCTCCGCGGGCGGAGCGCAGGCTTCAGGCACACCTGCCGGGGCCTGCTCCAGGTGGAGCAGCACATCTCCCTTGGTGATGCGCCCCCCCGGACCCGTGCCCTGAATGCGACCGATATCCAATTGCTTCTCGGCAACCAGTCGGCGCACCGAGGGCGGCAAAGCGGCAGGCATGGCTGCAGGGTGACCCTGGGGGGTCGGTTCCGGTGCGGGGGGCTCGGGCGCCGGGGCCGGAGCGGCAGGCTCAGACGCGGGGGGATCGGG
>Ga0316201_10004643_pt1 | contig 10412 bp, 8 predicted proteins | sample CS6wburrow_MG_FD_204516 | JGI IMG/M metagenome (GOLD analysis project Ga0316201, IMG submission 204516) | Coastal sediment microbial communities from Delaware Bay, Delaware, United States - CS-6 worm burrow | ecosystem: Environmental > Aquatic > Marine > Coastal > Sediment | place: USA: Delaware... | reverse complement strand
ATTGGCGACTAACCACAAGATATCTGTGAGCGGAAACCCGCCGGGTTCGGTCATTCGTCACAGATTTTCACATGGGTAAAAAAGATTGTGATAGCAGTCACGTTATAAGTGATGAGGGTACTAATACTCGTAGATAAACATCCACAACTAAGTAGGTACTGATACTGATGTATCAAGGCGCCCAGAGGAAGGTGGCCATATGAAGCAAGCGTCGAGCACCCTTTTGCTTGCAAATCGCTACGGGAAAATCCGCAGTGTGGTATGTAATCCGCTGCAAACCAGTCTGATAGTTCTAGCTGTGTGTCTCGTGATTGGTTGCATCATACTCTTCATCGGTTTTCATTCTGGGGTCAATATGGAAGCACGTCACCAATTATCCGAGGTAGCCAAACTCCGGACAGTCTTACAGCAGCAGGAAACGGAAATTATTCGGGCTCGCAAATCAGCCGAAGACAATCTGGATGTTCTGACCATGCGTCTCGGCCGGTTGAAGGCACAAATGCTGCGTCTGGATATACTCGGCGAGCGTCTGGTGCGGACTTCAATTCTTGATGAGGATGAATTCGATTTCAACATGCAGCCACCTATAGGTGGACCACATATTTCGACTAGCTTATCTGCCATGGCAGTACCGGATTTTCTGGGCATGCTCGATGAACTGGTTGTGACTGTGAAAGATCGAAAAACCAAACTGATGGCACTGGAGCAGATAATTATCAATCGCAGTCTGCATGAACGTATTATTCCGTCAGGTCTTGTCGTTGAAAACGGCTTGCTCTCATCGCCATATGGCAAGCGCATTGATCCGTTTACAGGTAAGCAAGAGCATCACAAAGGTATCGATATTTCCAGCAAGGAAGGCTCCAGCATCCTGGCTGTCGCAGACGGTGTCGTGACCTGGTCTGGAGATCGCACAGGCTATGGCAAGCTGGTTGAAATCAACCATGGCAATGGTTATGTCACGCGTTACGGGCACAACAAGAAAAACCTGGTCAAAACCGGCGATGCGATCAGAAAGGGCGAGGCGATTGCACTGATGGGTTCCACGGGGCGTTCAACTGGTCCGCATGTACACATCGAGGTTTTACATGATGGCAAACAGGTGAATCCAAACAAGTATCTACATAACTAGAAATATTCTATAAATCCAAATGTTCCTGCAGTCACTGGATGACTATTGCAGCATTGCAGATGCCCCACAATGGAACACACCAAGGGACTCCGATCCCCCGGCCTCAACGTCATAACGTTATGATAAATATTGGGAAGTGGTGGGCCCGCCAGGACTCGAACCTGGGACGTCGGATAAGACGGCCTGCTCGGGTCTCTGAGTCGTTCACATACCCTGACCGCGTTAGAGCGCAAATTGTGGAGGTAGCAAGCAAGCCACATAAAACAAAGCCACCCCGAAGGGTGACCATAATACTGATGCCCTGCGAGGGAGAGGTGCAGGACATGTCAGTGGCGCTGAATAGAGAAATTATTGTTATGCCACGCAGCTACAATGCAACACAAAGCACCTTATGGTGTTATCAGCACATGCCTTTCAGTAGTCTCTGCACAAAATGGATATAGAAATTCCCGTAACGGTGGGCGGTGTTATACGTTGCCCCGAACACATCAGCATGTAGACAGCCACGGCCGATACAATCGTTAAAGGTGATCGCGTTTACCAATGCCGTGAAAAGTAGCCTTGGTAGCCACATGGTATGGGGATAGTGTCTAGCTGTGTTTGCATGTCCATAGCACGACTTAACTACCAATAAAAACGGCGACCAACGAATGAGCGAAGGCCGCCGTGCAGATTGTAGATCTATTAAGCGTTTTTCTTGCGTCTGGCAATGCCAACTAGACCAATCAGGCCGGAACCAAAGAGCCAGACGGCCGCGGGAACGGGTACGACACCATAGGCTGAAACGTGTGAGGTTGCCGCAGAGCAGTTTATACCCTGAGCGCTGCAATCAAAGTCACCAAATTCGCGATCAAATGAATAAGTATTACTTCCTAAATCAGTGACCTGTGTAAGCCAGTCGTACACGCTGTACCAGCCGTTGGCCTTCTCGACAATAACTTGGGGCGTTTGGCCTGCGTAAGTAAATATAACTGTACCATCCACTGAACTTGCGACCTGCGTAACTTCCAAGATTCCAAAGGCAGTACTTCCGCCTGCTCCAGGCCCAGGGTTATATGGGTCATCATCTTTCGCGAGCAATGTGTCATCGAACGGCACGCCAATCGCGGCAGAAATTTCGTCTGAATCGCAAAGTGGATCAACGAACTCGTTGCCGGCACCGGTGCAAATATAGGCAGAAGCCTGACCTGATATAAACAGGCCAAGTCCACTGAACAATACAATGGATCTGAATGTGTTAATCATGGCTTTACTCCAAACTTATTGTTATTGATATGCTTGTTTTACTTATTAAGGACACTAAAAGCATCTAACTTTTCGTCTGAAGAGTGAATTGTACTTAAGTACAATATGTCGCAATGGAAGTAATTACTGATTTAGTAGATTTCGAGTATGAGATAGGTACCTCGCAGAAGGTTTGCTTTGTGCGTTGACTAAGTGCTGTCATGAGATGACTATTCACAAAGACAGCCCATTCTTTGATGTCCAATCGTAGCGTCAGCGAAGTTACTTCAATTGGACAATTGAGATATCCTGCTCCACATAATTATGGTACCCGGAGTTCCATGCTATGAGATGCACCAAGGGATTCCGATCCCTCGGTCTCAACGACATAACCATCTGAATTCTAAGAGGGGTGCTCGGGACCAAGGGACTATGGGGAATGGACAATCCCACGGCCTCAATGACATAAAGCGATGATTTATATGTAAAGTGGTGGGCCCGCCAGGACTCGAACCTGGGACCAAGGGATTCACTATCACGCGAACAGATTCCTAATAATTACAGTAACTTGAAGAAACCTAAGGGCCGATCCGACCGACCCATCGACCGAAAATCCGATTCCGAACCGCGATACCGAACACCGGGTCAATAAGTCGAAGAAACGGAAGGGTTCGGTCAACCGAAACCGATCTCGGACCGAACCGCTCGGACCGAACTCTGAACCGTTGCTACTCACAGGGACAAAGAAAGTTCAGTTTTCTGTGTTGCCTTCCTGGTGAAGCATCTCCATGGTCGTGGGCGAGATCAATAGTTGCGTGTTGATTTCACGTAATCAATACCGAAAACGGTCCATGAAGATGTGAAAGCTGATCGAAAACATCGGCTTTACGATTGGCGTGATCAAGCATCCTTTGAAGTCATGTGACAGCGCACCGCTGTGGGACGGGGGAGTGCGTCTGGGGTGGTGTCAAACTGGCAGGGGAAACGGCTGGGAGGTGATGACTCCGGGGCAGAGGTTGGGGAATTTGGGTGCGGCTCAGGACGCCGGTGCGGGGGGGCGAGCATGTCAGTCTGGCAGCGACGAAACAGGTGCTGGATCGGACAGGGTTCGTGGTTGGAAGAGAACAAAATCTCAAGCAGAGCATCGGCAAAAGTGAAGTGATTATGGACTTATCACGAACTCAAGGCTGATTAATACACGGGGGATTAATCAACTACATGGCTCATGTGCAATGTTTAATGCTCCCTATGTTTGTACGGATTGTAGATAAAGGTTTTTATATCCCCGAGATGCTCGTAGCTTTCGCAGCCTTCTATCACAGGTAGCTTGCAGGGGAATTCAATATCCATATGTGCTTGCTCAGTTAGCATCAGATATTCATTTGTTGCTTCGGAATTCTTTAATAAGCGGTGTATCAGAATAACATCCACTCCGGATAGCTCATTGAACTGGTGAATTTTGTAAAATAAAGCATCACCGCTGTGTGCGAACACCTTGAGTCTCAGTGCAAGTATGTTACTGCAGGCGCCACAGCTACAAGATGTGTGACTGGTTAACTCCTGCAGCTTATCGTGGAATACCTCGAAGAACTGTATAAGTTTATCTCCCGTTATCCTTCGAATTTCATCAAGATGAAATAGTCCGCTGTCTTTTCGTGCATATAAAAATAGTGCATCGCCCTCCAGTTTTGATATTTCGAGTGGTATTTCTACTTCCTTTATGAGTGTTTGAATAAGCTCACTGATAATATGTTGACTGTGTTTGATTTCTATATCACTTGAAACCATGAGTTTTGTGTACCCGCTAATGTCAGCGATGATCAGTAGAACTTTATGTGTAGATTCACGATTCATAGTGGCTCTGCCTAACAACATTGTTTGCACGCGGGGGCGTGTGTGAGCTTCATTCATTGCTCTGGGCCCAGCGCTTCTGTATTTTGCCCGGTTTATTCACCTGCACGCAGTGTCTCGTATCCACTGTCGCGTCCCAATGCGGTCATGCTGCAATTTAATGCCAGTCAGAAGCTCAATATGATTAGGGTATAACCATACGCTGAAAAACCCCATTCTTAGATGAGGCAAATATATAGTCTTCTGCAAACATACATCAATGATATATTGCACCCAACGCATGTAAACTACGCAAGATGGACTAAATATAGAATTCATCTGCGCCATGTACTGGGAAACGCGAGGGTCTTACTTTGCCTAGCCGTGGGTTTGTTTTCATTGTTGATAATGATATTGACAGTGCCGCTGCGCTGGAGGAACTTCTGGAGATCGATGGTTATACCATCGAACGGATGGCCAGGGGCAAGGGCGCGCTTGAGGCTGTCATCGCTGCTGAACCCAACCTCGTTCTTCTGAATGCTCATCTGCCGGATATCAATCCTTTCATCCTTCTAGAGCAATTGAAGGAGAGCTCGCATACGCGCGACATTCCAGTGATCTTCATGACTACTCAGGACGATGCCGAGACACGGCTCAAAGGACTTGAGTCAGGTGATGATCTGGTTCTAAAGCCGTTTGACACGCGCGAGGTTCTGGCACGGATCGAACGCCAGGTAACCGTCTCACAAGTACGAATGGCCCTGCGCGAGTCAGAGGCGAAATTCCGGTCGGTAATGGAGTCCGCTATCGACGCCATTATCTCTGGTGACGCCGAAGGTAATATCCGCTCGTGGAACAGCGCCGCAGAAGCATTGTTCGGGTTTACAGAAGCAGAGGTTATCGGGCATCCCATTGAGGTGATCATCCCCGAGCGCTACCGTAAGAGACATGAAGAAGGAATTAGCCGGGTGAGCTCAGGTGGAGAAAGCCATGTTATCGGAAAGACCGTCGAGCTCTCCGCCATCCGCAAGGACGGAACTGAGTTTCCGGTCGAACTGTCGTTGGCAACATGGTTTCTGGATGAGAAGCGTTACTACACAGGCATTATTCGTGATATTAGCGAACGTAAACAGGCCGAACAGAAATTCAGGTCGGTCACCGAGTCCGCCGTCGATGCCATTATCTCGGCGGACCATGTGGGCGAGATCATCAGTTGGAACAAGGCAGCTACAAACATCCTTGGTTACACCGAAGAAGAGGCAATCGGACAGCGTCTCGAAATGATCATCCCCGAGCGTTTTCACGAGGCGCATCGCAACGGTATGGAGCGTTTTACCCAGACTGGTGAGGCTCACGTGATTGGTAATACCGTTGAGTTGTATGCATGCAGAAAGAACGGTGAGGAGGTGCCAATTGAATTATCGATCTCCACTTGGACAGTACATGACGATCGCTACTTTACTGGCATTATCCGCGACATCGGTGAACGTAAACGAGCTGAGGAAGTGTTACGCCAGAGCGAACAGGCACTGCGTGATAAAACAGAGGAAATGAAAAAGAAAAATGCAGAACTGGCAGATACCTTAGACAAGCTCAACGAATTGCACAATCAACTCATTATGCAGGAAAAGATGGCTTCTTTGGGTAAACTCAGCGCAGGTATGGCTCACGAGCTGAATAACCCAGCCGCTGCTGCCCAGCGCGGTGCGGCGCAGCTGCAGACAATTTTCTCCAAGTGGCAAAATGTTCAACTGCGTTTGGGCCAAGTAAATCTCGGCGAGAGCCAGATTGAAATGGTGCTCGAGCTAGAAGAGCTTGCCAAGGAGCGGGCCAGAAAACCCATTGAGCTAAATGCTATAACCCGCAGCGATAGAGAATCAGCACTTGAAGACTGGTTACAGAAGCGTGGTATCGATACAGCAGGTGAGCTCGTGTCCACCCTTGTCAACTTTGGTTATGAGGGGAGTGATTTAGAAGAGTTGACGAAGGTTTTCAATGACAATCAATTTTCGGCAGTAATTAACTGGTTAAGTTTCAAGTTCTCAATTTACAGTCTCGTTGCCGAAATCGGCATCGGAACAGCCCGCATTGCCGAACTGGTCAGAGCACTCAAGACCTATACTCATATGGACCAGGCACCAGTGCAGGCGGTCGATGTGCGCGAGGGTCTCGACAATACGCTAATTATTCTGCATAACAAGCTGAAACAAGGCGTAACCGTTGTGCGGGAATATGACGATAATGTCCCACTAATTCAGGCATATGCTGGTGAGCTTAACCAGGTGTGGACAAACATTATCGATAACGCTATTGATGCCATGGGCGGTGAGGGGCGATTAATCGTCCGTGCACGCAAAGAAGCGCCGTGGGTCGTCGTCGAGATAGAGGACAATGGAACAGGCATTCCCGAGGATGCCCAGTCGAAGTTGTTTGATCCATTCTACACGACCAAAGGTCCTGGAGAAGGAACCGGCCTCGGTCTGAATATCAGCCGCAACCTCATTGAAAAGAGGCATAAAGGACAGGTGTCTGTGAAGTCAGTGCCGGGCAGTACCTGTTTTTTAATTCGACTTCCGATGGACCTAAATCCAACGGAATAACTGTCCAGAGGGGATGGGGTTAGGATGGCAAAACCAATCATAATGACAATTGATGACGAACCGCATGTGCTTAATGCAGTTGCGCGCGATCTGCAGGCCCAGTACCAAAGCGACTATCGAATCGTTAAGGCCAAATCGGGCGAAGAAGCAATGGAGACCGTTCAGGAGTTCAAGCGACGGAATGACTTGATTGCATTGTTCCTGGCTGACCAACGAATGCCTTCAATGAGTGGCGTCGAGTTTCTAGAGGAAGCCATCAAGTTCTATCCCGATGCCAAGAGGGTACTGCTCACTGCCTACGCTGACACGGATGCGGCAATCACCAGTATTAATGCTATTGGTCTTGACTATTACCTGATGAAACCCTGGGATCCGCCTGAGGATCGCCTCTATCCCGTGCTGGATGATCTGTTAAGCGACTGGCTTGCCAATGTTCCTGCCCCATTTGACGGTATTCGAGTTGCCGGTACCCTCTGGTCGCCATGTTCACATAACGTCAAAGACTTTCTTGCCCGCAGCCAGATCCCATACCAATGGCTTGATATAGAAAAGGATGCTGAAGCGAGAGCGCTCGTCGAATCGAGCTCCGAAGAACGACCTCAGTTACCCACGGTATTCTTCCCGGACGGCACAGTGCTGGTGAACCCGGATCTCGTCACGTTAGCGGACAAGGTGGGTATGACTACCCGCGCTAAACAACCCTTTTACGATCTTATTATTGTCGGCGCCGGGCCCGCCGGACTGGCAGGCGCCGTCTACGGTGCCTCCGAAGGGTTACGAACAGTCGTTATTGATAAAGAGGCAGCTGGGGGACAAGCTGGAACCAGCGCGCGCATCGAGAACTATTTAGGCTTTCCTCAAGGTATTAGTGGCGCGGATTTGACACGGCGGGCGACGACTCAGGCGCAACGGCTTGGAGCCGAGATTTTAACTGCCCAGGAAGTTGTCGGTATACGGATCGAGGATCCCTACCGGTACGTCAGGCTAAGCGACGGCAGCGAGTTGAGCTGTCAGGCACTTCTCATCTCGACCGGTGTCACGGTTCGTGAGCTCAATGTTTCGAGCATCGAACCTTTTATTGGCGGCTCGGTGTACTACGGTGCAGCAACTTCCGAAGCAATCAATTACAAGGGCAAGAGAGTCTACGTAGTAGGTGGTGCTAACTCGGCTGGTCAAGGGGCAATGTTCCTGTCACGCTTCGCAAGCGAGGTCGTCATTCTCATCCGTGGTGATTCTCTTAAGAAAAGCATGTCACAATATCTGATCGACCAGATCGAAGCGACAGAGAATATCAAGGTAAAAGTGGAAACGCAGATAACAGGTGTATTTGGTGAAGAACATCTTGAGTCAGTCACGCTAATGAATAGCCGAAGTGGCGAAAGTGAAACGCAGCCTGCCGATGCAATTTTCATCTTTATCGGCGCTGTGCCCAGTACTGGCTTTCTAGACGATATAGTTAAATGTGATGAGGCTGGATTTATCTATACCGGGCAGGACCTGGTTCGGGACGGGCGTAGACCGAAGAACTGGAAGCCAAAGCGCGATCCTTTCCTGTTGGAGACAAGCGTACCGGGAATATTCGCCGCAGGCGATGTTTGCCACGGTGTAGTGCGACGTGTGGCTTCTGCTGTAGGTCAGGGTGCTGTTGCGGTTAGCCTCGTGCATAAGTATCTCGAGACTGTCTAGTAACCTTTTCCTGTCTACTCCTGATTTTCGTAAATGCTCATGTCTGGGTGCTGCACTTCTTAACGGTGTCAGCCGGGGAAGGAAATGGTCAAAAAATTACAGGTTTGTTACGTCCTTGCAGGGTCAACTTCCGCTGTTTAGTAATTTCTAAAATAGAACCAGCCCCTAGGTCCAGAATCTGGCGGTAACCTGCCGTTCGCAGCCTAGACAGAGCCGCTACTGGGCGTTGCCGCGTACGGGGAAGTTCGGCCACAACCGGTCATTCCCTGCTAAAGAAAAAGGCGACCCGAAGGCCGCCGTTTTGTTCAATGAAAGGGTGTAAATAATATAAAGTATCTACCCCTGAAATGTAGTCGCACTCAGCATCTGCCTGTCCTTTATCGGCGCACACTCCTGCGTATGATGTGTTTGTAAGTGCGATCATGAATAATAATAGTAGAGAAACTCTCACAGTATTCATTTTTACTTTCCCCGTCATCGTTTAAAAAGAATTAGTGAATGTGTTCTAAATCGAGAGAATTAACCTGAGACATAAGGCTTGCAAGCTGGGGATTATCAGCAACAACAAATGCAAAGTTCACCCATTGCTCATCTGTGAAGGATGTCGTGACAAGCTCCCGGCAGGATAGCTTTATTTTCAATAACTCACGCTGCAAGTCTTGAATCTCTGACTGGATCACATAGAGATGATCACTGGTTATCTCGGGGGATAATGCTGCAACGCGGAACTGAACACTCTTCTCGATGATTTCATTCATGACATTAACCATGTGCGTATAGTTCTTTTTTCGCCATGCGCGGAAAGCATTGATTTGTTCATCAGTCAGTTCGAGCGTGTCTTGATTTCTCATGATAACTGGGAGCAACGTCGGCAGAAGGCCTGAGCTTTCCAGAAGAACCACTTTGTCCATAACCTCCTTCCAGTCATCAGCAGTCAAAGGATGGTCGCTGTTATGTTTCGCCTGAGCGGTAGTAAAGAGAAAAAATAACGCAACAATAATTAAAAAAATCTTCATGACAACATTCTCCATTTTGTTGTTATAGATTCCGCTCTAACTCTTTCCGCGAAGTTTAATAGACCAACTTCTGCTTGCTTTGTCATTTCCATGAAAATTATCCTCTTGTGACGGTTGTGCGCGCCAGTAGTGAGGCGTGCTGTACGTCTCAAGTTATATGCCTTGATTTTGTTTTCGGCGGTAAGGAGTAACTGTCAACTTTGACTTTTAAACCAAACCGGATGGTCGTGCTGTATAGCGCTGACCGGTCGTATTTCTGTGAGAGCAAATAGAGAAAGGAAAGTTGGTGAACCATACCACGTGGCAGATACAGATAGATATGCTGCTATCTACGTATATGGTTGACAGACACCCGCAACGAGTATTTCACCAAACGCTAAACGACCGGGTCGACTTTACCCGTTGTTCTGCAATTACAGAGGGTTAACCCTTTGACTTCCTGTATACGCCACATTCCTGCCGTTCACAGCCAGGACGAAGCTACGCCACACTATTATTGTAAAGGAGTAACTTCGGCCAAAAAGCGACCTTCCCATGATCTCTGTGAAGGGCTGGAGCGCAGAACCAGTCATTCGGCAATGTCTTGATCCACCCTTGTTGATTTGCATGTTGAAGTGCTCGCACTCTTGCAACCGAAAATGAACCGTTTCACGCAAAGCGAAGACCAGCCTTTCCCGAGGGTTAATGAGCATCAGCCACCTCTGCTGAAACATGAACCCGGTAGAGTGCGATCGCCATCGCGCCCAGAATAAGCTCGAGCACGGCATAGACGACCAGTAGCCAATGTGGCATGCCATCCAGGACAAAACTCAACATACGTCCGGCAGCAAGCCCGAGCATAAACACTGCACAACTGACGAGCGCCGGTCCAGTCATCGACCTATTAAACGCACCCCACAACCAGAGCGCGACCATTCCAAGGTA
>Ga0316201_10004642_pt1 | contig 10416 bp, 6 predicted proteins | sample CS6wburrow_MG_FD_204516 | JGI IMG/M metagenome (GOLD analysis project Ga0316201, IMG submission 204516) | Coastal sediment microbial communities from Delaware Bay, Delaware, United States - CS-6 worm burrow | ecosystem: Environmental > Aquatic > Marine > Coastal > Sediment | place: USA: Delaware... | reverse complement strand
TATGAGTATTATTCTCTCATTTGGATTGATGGCCTTTTTAGGATGGAAGATTTCGCTATTCAGTATTCTCATGCCTATAATGATCATTGCAATAGCCAACGATTATGGGATTCACTTAATAGCACATTATCAGGATTTAGCCAGGGGTGAGGAAACCCTTCCAATGAAAGAAATTTGCAGGAAAATTTACATCGATCTTAAAAAGCCCATAGTAATAACCGGCATAACTACCATTGGGGGTATACTGGGCCTACTTAGCCATACGATGATGCCTGCTGCAGAATTAGGGGTGCTTACCGCTATTGGTATAGGATTTGCCTTGCTCTTAAGTCTTTGGTTTTTACCTGCAATGCTCTCCTTTTTTAAACCAATGCGCAATGCACCGGAAGCGAAGAAAAGGAAAGTTCCTGTTCTTGAACGGTTGCTTGTAAAGATGGGTAATTGGGTAACCAGGCATCCGAAAAAAATTATTGGGAGTGCAATTGTCGCAACTGCGATCGGTGTTCTCGGCGTATTTTTCCTAAAAGTAGATACCAATGTAGAAAGTTATTTTTCGGCTAAATCTGAGGTAGGCCGTTCCACAAAACTGATAAATGAAAAGTTTGGAGGCTCCCAGTTTATTTCGTTACTTTTTTCAGGTGATGTTCTTAGCCCGGAAGTGTTGAAAAGGATGGAATTGTATGAAAAAGAAATAATAAAAGACCCTGCCGTAGGACTCGTAAGCTCACCGGTTTCTCTGGTAAAAGAACTTAGCAAGGGATTTTACGAACCAACCGAAGAAGGGTATAATCAAATTCCCGAAACTTCTGATGAAATCTACCAGTTGATTGAAATATTTTCACTGGGTGGCAATGAGGATGATATTTCTCAATTTCTGGATTACAATTACGAAAACGCAAGGATTTTAATAAGTCTCAAAGACGGCAGCAATAGTGCCAATAAAAGATTGCTAAAGAACCTTAATGCACTTACAAAAGACGATCCAAATGTTCAATATGCTGCCGGGGCCGGACTTACAGAAATTGAATTAGCGGACATCGTTGTCAAAGGCCAGATAAAATCATTGATTTTTGCTATGGCGGTTGTTTTTATCATTTTGAGTTTTGTTTTTCGTTCTCCAAAGGCCGGATTGCTTTCCGGATTACCAATTACTATAGCAATATTGGTGTTGTTTGGATTGATGGGAATTTTTGGAATTGCCCTGGACATCGCCACAGCGCTGCTATCATCCATTATGATTGGGGTAGGAGTGGACTATACCATTCACTTTTTATGGCGCTTTAAGACAGAACGATCCAGGGGGAATGATCACAGGAAGGCGGTGCGCATAACGCTCAACACTTCAGGCAGGGGAATTATCATTAATGCCCTTTCAGTTATTATTGGCTTTATGCCTCTTATTTTATCCAACTTCACCCCTTTAAAGTATTTTGGTGCCCTGATTGTAATTTCCATCACAACTTGTCTTATTAGTTCACTATTTTTGGTTCCCGCTATAGTGATTATTACAAAGCCCAGATTTCTTGAATAATTTAAAATAATACGGGCATAATGGTATGGTCCTTGTATAAATTATTGAGGGAATTTGTTGGTATTTTGAATCAATTTTATTCAATCATTTAAGAAGTCTTAAATTCAATTTTTCCATATAATATTGAGAAAAGTACTTATTTTCCTTAAAAAATTTGGTAATATTGCTCTCTATGTTAAAGCTAAAATTTGCAGTCTTATTTGTAGCCTTTTCTTTGCCCTTGATGGGGCAGAACAATGCCGGGGATATATTTGAAAAAGCGGCAAATCAGCTTTTGACTGAAAACCTGGAACTGTCGCTAGAGATAAAGGAGATTGCAAGTAATGGAAAGTTTAAAGAAAAGCAATACAATGTTCTAATAGGCAAATCTGAAGGGATAGAAAGGACCAAAACGGTAGTCCAACATCCTCCTAAGTTAAAAGGAATAACTATTGTGATTACTGATTATCCCGAAGAAACCGGATTAATTGAAATATTTACCCCGGCCAATGGGAAAATCAGAAAGATGAAAGCAACTTCCAAAAATATGGAATTGGTGAATTCGGGGGTATCTATTTCTAATTATGCGTCCAAGGATCGTTCTCAGCTGACTTTCGATTTTAAAGGCACCGAAGAATTCGATGGCAAATCCTGTTACAAGTTGCAGGTTATTGATAATTTGGACCTCGAAAATGGCAAAACCCTTTACTTTATTGAAAAGAATACGTATCGAATTTTAAAAATTATAGCGTTCAATAAAGATGGAACAGAAAAAAGTATTACGACCTATTCCGATTTTCAGGTAATTGGCCAGCTAAAAGGAAAAACACAACCTATGTTTATGGTGAATAAGGATATCAAAAAAGCGAAGCACAATGAAATTAAGATCTTGAAAATTAAGCCCAGGCCAGATTTAAATGAAGAAAATTTTACCATTGAGCCAGTTGTCAACTAATTAGAAATAGACTTAAGTAATACAAAACAACTTATCATGTCCATAAAGAGATCTATTTTAAAGCCAGAAGAGATGGCAGCCCTTTTAAAGATGAAATTAGGGGGTAAGAAAACTATGGGTCAACATAAGAATGGCCATATAAAAAATAACAAGAACCTTCTATTTTGCTACGATACACTTGATAAGGTGTCTAGATCTTTTGCTTCAGTTATAAGGCAGTTACCGGAAGAAATAAGTGATGTTGTCTGTATTTTTTATCTCATTCTAAGAGGTCTGGACTCTATTGAGGATGATATGAATTTGCCTAAAGAAGATAAGATTCTTCTTCTTCGTGAGTTTTATACAAAAAACTCTAAACGGGGCTGGAGACTCACAAATGTTGGCGATAAAGAAGAATATCGTGAGCTGCTCGCAAATTATGACAAGGTAATCGAGGCGTTTTTAGAACTCGATGTAAAATACCAGAATATTGTAATGGATATCTGTCAAAAAATGGGTGCAGGAATGGCAGACTTTGTAGAATCTAAAATAACTACTATTGAGGATTACAATCTTTATTGTCATTATGTTGCCGGTTTGGTTGGAATTGGATTATCTGAGCTGTTTGCCGCCTCCGAAATAGAGAGCAAGGAATTGAAATCTAAAGAAGTGCTTGCAAATTCGATGGGCCTCTTTTTGCAGAAAACCAATATTGTCAGGGATTATAAAGAAGATCTTGAGGAAAACAGGATCTTTTGGCCGGTAGAGATTTGGACCTTGTATAATCCCACCTTTGAAAGTTTTTCCTTAAACCCTGAAAAACCGGAATCTCTTTCTTGCCTCAATCATATGGTAAACGACGCACTTTCTCATGCCACTGACTGCCTGGATTACCTGAAACTATTAAGAAACAAACGCGCATTCAGGTTTTGTGCCATACCACAGGTAATGGCGATTGCAACGCTGGCGGAAGTCTATAATAATCACAAGGTCTTTACAGAAAATGTAAAAATCAGGAAAGGATTGGCTGCTAAACTAATTTTAAGTTCCGGTTCCATTGAAGAAGTGGTTAAAATTTATAAAAAGATGGTAGCTTCAATTGCCGGAAAAATACCTAACGGACTTCCAAACTCTCAACTTACTTTGGAAATAGTAGAGAAAATAAATAACTACTGTGAGTTGGCCCTTGCTGAAACTAATAAATCGCATGAAATTGCCTAGGTATTTAAAACTGATTTAGGCCTGTTTGTTTGCGGAAAATGTTTTCACTGATTTAAGGTTTATAATCTTGAAAAACTTACCACATTTAATAACCTATATTCTTTAACATACTAAATAAAAAAATTACTTTTGCCGCTTAATACAAATTACCAGAAGTGCCCAAGGGTAATACTCAGGTAGAAAACAAAAATAAAACGTACTCTATATGAAAACATTTAAAATTTATGCCATTGCATTATTCTTTTGTACATTTTTAACTTCTCCTTTACTTGCACAGGAAGTGGATAGTACGATAGAACCTAGAGAAAGATTAAGCCTTGTTACAATGCAGGGAACTGTTACGGATATTGTTAAGGAAACCCGCGAGGTAACGCTAAAAGGACCCGATGGCGAACTCGTTACTGTTACAGCGGGCCCGGAGGTTAAAAGATTTGATGAAATTGCAGTTGGAGATATAATTACCTTTGACTATTACACCTATTTAAAGGCTGAGTTCAGAGCCCCTACAGCTGCTGAATTGGCAGAACCATTGGTTATTTTAGAAGGGGAAGACAGAGCTCCTGCAGGGGAAGCTCCTGCAGCTGCGGTTGGAGAAATGATTAAAGCAGTAGTGACCATTGAAATACTTAACAGGCCTAAGATGCTGGCTACGGTAGAAGGTCCAAATGGAAACTATTTAACTATTCCCATGAAGGATGCAGCTTTTATGGAACAACTCCATATTGGGCAGGTAGTGATATTGACTTATGCAGAGGCTGTAGCCGTTTCTTTAACGAAAGTTGAAACCGAATAACAAAGTTAAATTTATTTGTTTTTAAAAATGGGAGTCAAAAAGGCTCTCATTTTTTATTGTGACATTTATCATGTCAAACTCTGGTTTTACTTACTAAATTTGGCTAAAAGCAAAAGTTCCCCAATTAACTAAATACAAATGGGTAAAAAAGCAACATGGGTTAGATTCTCGCACTTCATATTTAGTTTAGGAATACTTTTAGCCCTTATCATTCCACTAAATGGGGTTTCCCAGGAGCTCGAACCCAGGAGCAGGGTGAACTTGCCAAGGAATTTGAATTTTTTTGCTGCCGGCTATGCATATGCCTATGGAAATGTTTTACTGGATGCCTCATTACCTCTGGATGATTTTAACGGCAGAATTAATACCATAATCCTGGCCTACATACGCAGTGTAAATTTCTTTGGAAAATCAGCAAGGTTCGATGCCGTATTACCTTTTGCAGGGGGTGACTATACAGGAGTTTTCGAAGGATCGGGTTTTGAAGACAGCTATACCGGTTTTGGTGATCTTCGTTTGAGGTTTTCTGTAAATCTTACCGGTGCACCCTCATTAAAACCCGAAGAATTTGCATCATTTACACCAAAAACAATTACAGGATTATCTCTTCAATTTATAATTCCAACGGGTAACTATATTCCTGAGCAATTGCCGAATCTTGGAGCCAACAGATGGAGTATCAGAGGAATTTATGGGGTATCGCATAAATTTAAAAAGTGGTTTATAGAAGGGCATACCGGGTTTTGGATTTTTACGCCAAATAATGAGTTTTTGGTTGATAATAAAATAACCCAATCGGCTTTATGGGTGATTAAGGGAGACTTAACAAGATCTTTTAATAAAAAGGGGATGTGGTTGGCATTTTCTATGGGTTATGGCTATGGTGGTGTAACCTCAATAAACGATATAAAACGAGATGTAACAATTTCTCAATTGAGGCTTGGCCTTACCTATGCCCTTCCTTTTGGTAGAAATCATACAGTAAAATTCGTGGCAGGTTCCGGAATCCGATTTCAACAAGGTGGCGACTTTGATGTGTTAAGCGTTGGATATCAGTATCGCTGGTTAGATGCAAGAGCAAAAGAACAGGGAGGTTCAAAAAATTAATTTGTTCCACTTAATAGGTCCCTGAGAAACATATAAATCATCTTTCAATTCATTAAATTTAATATTTGTACTGCTAATATTCTTAATTAATAGTATGCCCTGGAAACAATCGTTAAAAATAGTATTAAAGCGACTCTTCCTCATAATGGGAATACTCTTGCTTTTGGGTCTGACTTTAGGCATAATCTATCAAAAAGATGTCAAGGCATGGATTCTGGATGAGATTCAGATATATGTTTCGGAAATACAGTCGGGGGATCTGGAAATAGGACAAATAGAATTCGCCCTTTTCCACAATTTACCGGATGTTTCAGTGCGGCTTAAAGACGTCAATTATTTTGAATATAAAAACGCTTTGAGAACGCCCGGGGAGAGTCCTATTCTTTCTGCGGAAAATTTAAATCTATCCTTTGAACCTTGGCAACTGGCCAGAAACCAAAATCTGATAGTGAGCAGTGTTCGTATAGCGAAAGGTTCTCTAAATATAATAGAGTACGAAGACAAAAAACTAAATCTGGAAAAAGCCTTAGAAAAGCCAGTAAACGATCATAAGAGCCTTACAAATACGGATACTATAGTTAAAAAGGAGTCTCAAAAAGCTGAATCAGCTATTCCAGGACCGGAAAGTACAAATCATACCGCAAAATCAGAAGCTACTGCCAACTCATTTAATATTAATCTAAAGGATATTGAACTTCGGGAACTGGTATTCACATACCATAACCCTTCAGAAGAGCAAACTCTTCAAATGGATTTGGCTTTACTCGATGGAAATATTTTAATAAATCCAAAAGGTATCTCATGTAATATTAGTAGTGAATTCCAAATCATAGAGAATACAAAATTACCTATCAGCACGGACATTGGGTTCACCGCACTAGAACTTAATTGCGACTTCTATGAGGCCGACCAAAAAATAGTTGTAAAAAATGGGAATTTGGAGGTCGAGGGATTTATCATTGATCTGAAAGGGAGTTATGATCATAATAATGGAAGGGATATTGACCTGGAATTTAATGCATCTGCTAATGATTTTGTAGTCTTTTCAAAATTGTTGCAGGAGGAAGTACTCCAACAGAATAAGGCATTACTCCAAAAAGCTGATATCATATTAAAGGGAAGGCTTTACGGGCAAACGGAGCATAAACCTCCGGTTATTGATCTGGATTTTGGAGTTAAAGATTTAAGTTTTAAAGTCCCTGACGGCGTGGGAACTTTTAAGAATATTGGGTTTAATGGTGAATTTCATTCTGGTGAAATAGCAGATTATTCAAAAGCAATGCTGTCTATTAGGGATTTAAAAGGCCAAATGCCCGGGGGATCTGTTTCCGGAAATTTTCTTCTCAAGAATTTTCTGCAACCCTATCTGAAATACGATATTGAAGCCACAGCCTTGTTAGATGGTTTTGACGATATCTTTCAACTGCCAAAAATCGATTCTTTAAACGGAAGGATAAAATTCGACGCTGATTTTGACGGGTTACTTAATTTGGATAATGAGCATGAGATGGATAGTATAAGCCGATGGTCACTCAATTTGGAGGATATTGGTTTTAAATTTCTCCCAACCAATAAAACTATTACTAAACTTAATGGAAATATTGAGGAAGAGGGGAATAACGTAATCTTGAAAAATCTGGGCCTGAACTATGAAAGCAGTAATATAATATTGGCTGGACAGTTAAAAAATTTATATCATTTTATCTTTAATAAGGAACAGGAACTTGAGGCCAATCTGGAATTAAGATCATCCCAGCTTTTCACAAAACATTTCATTCCTGATCCGGATATTCCTCCTTTAATAGACGATAGAATAAGTAACTTATTTATAGATGTCAATATTATTAGTGGAGAAAACAAATTTTTGGAAACCGATTTTCCATTTTTTACCATACAACTAAATCGTTTATCCTTTGAGCTTGATAAACTTCCGGCGATTCAAAGTGTTCAGGGGATGTTGAAAGTCTATGAAACCAATAAAGGCCTGCTGGTAGATATAAACAAGATGCATGCTGAACTGACTACCGGGTCTGCAGATCTAATGGGTACTTTAGTAATACGGGATAATGCGGAGCTGTTAGATATTACTGCTCATATGGTAGTGGATACTATTCCCATGGAATATGTCCTGGATTTGATTTATGAAATGAATGATCTTGAGTTGCTGAATTCAAAAACGATGAACCTAAGCCAAATGACCTTTTTAAATGGAGATTTGAAATTATCCGGCACAATGGAGACCATACCCTTTGCTTTGCGGGAGGCAGCTATTACAAACAGCAATATCTCAATAAACACATCGGATTCACAGCTCTATGAAGCAAAAAAGATCAATCTTAAATTAAAAGAACTTTATTTTCTTCATGTAGAGGAATCTACTGAAATAGTAGGTTTTAAGTCAACTGCGGGTGATTTAGATATAGCTGCGATTAACACTCCAATATTTACGAACACCCCAATTAATCTGAACTTTAGCGGCCAGAATAATGTTTTTAATATTAAATTTTCCAACCTGAGAGAGATGGAGAATTTAGCTGAAGGATCTTTGTTTTTGGATATTTCAAAAGAACCATCACTCTTTGAGCTGAACTATAATTTAAAGAACATCCCTATTGAGAGGGTAATTGAGAAATACTATCCAAACAAATTTATGGATGGAATTCTGAATGCTTCAATGCAATTGAGCGGTAGTGCTACTAACTGGAAAGAAATGAAAAAAAACATAAAAGGCACAATCAAGTTTTCAGGAGATACCTTAAAACTTTATGGTATGGATATAGATAATTTATTAAAAAAATATAAACGCAGCCAGAAATTTAACCTGGTAGATGCAGGTGCTTTTATACTGGCCGGGCCAATGGGTGCGGTAGTGACCAAAGGCAGTGATTTTGGCAATCTGCTCAGTGCGAATCTTAAGGAAGATGATACAACTTTGGTTTCCAGGTCACTGGCTATTTGGAAAATACAGAATGGAATCCTTGAAACCGAAGACGTGGCATTTAGTACATTATCCAACCGGCTTGCATTTGATGGTAAATTTGATATTGTCAATGATTCTATTCCGGGCTTTACAGCCTATGTCCTTGATAAAAATGGGTGTAGTTTAATGGAGCAGCAAGTAAGTGGTAAATTAGATAATCTTCAGGTTGGGAAATTAAAAATTGCCAAAACCCTTCTGGGATCGGTGATTAACTTTATAAATTCCGTAGTGGGTCAAAAATGCGAACCTGTTTACCAAGGGGTGGTTCAGCATCCAATTCAGATAAAAAAATCCAAATAACCCCTTTCAGTTTAAACCTAAAAGGAAAACACTAATTTGATTAAAATTACTACGATACTATTAGTCCTATCTAGCTGTTTTTTTGTCTTTGGACAAAATAGAGCAAAGGATTCTGCGGCCATAGAATCTTTTGCAGATAAGTTTGTACTAAAACTCAATATAGATACCCAAACAGACGATTATACTTTTATAGACGCCTCTGATGGTACGATGCTCGATGTAAGGGCAAATAATAAGTATCGATTGGCCTTATCATTAGACTTCCAGTTTATAGGGATAAGTCTTGGATTTTCACCCTCATTTCTTAATAACAATGACAATAACGAATCAAAAGGAGAGTCTTCTTTTTCTGATTTTAGGTTCAGGGCTGCTCTGGGACAATGGATACAGGGATTTCAATTTAGCAGCATTAGGGGGTACTATCTTGAGAATACGAGGGATTTTGTTCCGGACTGGATAGAAGGAACGGATCCTTATCTGCAATTCCCCAATTTAAGTTACAGGACCTTTGGGATGTCTACTTCCTATAACTTTAATCCAAATTTCTCTTTTAGAAACGTCTTGTACAATACAGAATGGCAGAAGAAAAGTGCAGGAAGCTTAATTCCAACGCTTTATTATAGTTATGATCGATTTTCAAATATTGATGCAGGTGTAAAGAGTTCAGAAGAGATTTTTCCCATTCGCCTGGCTATAGCATATTATTACACTTTTGTTGTTGGCGAGAATTGGTATATAACTCCAAACATATCACCTTCCCTGGGGGTACGTTTTTCAGCATTTAAATTGGAATCCGAAGAATCAAGGATTAAAGAACAAAACACCTATTTTACAAAATCTCTGGAAGGTGGGCTGCAAATGGGCTATGCCTCTAAAAAGGTGATTTTTGGCGCTAAAATTAATTTTGATGTGAATTGGTACAATGATGAGGGAAATTCCTTTCAGGAAAATAATAAAATATTTGCCCAGGTATTTTTTGGATACCGTTTAAACGCCCCGGCATTTGTAACAAGAGCCTATGATAAGTTTGCCAAAAAATTGGGATTATAGATTCAATATTAAAACGACTTTAGTAATTTTCAATTTAAATTTTAACACAGGATTAATATAGAAAAATATCATCAATGAAAATCAGACCAATTAGCCTTCTGTTATTTCTCATAGTTATAACTCCGGCACTGGCTCAGGAAACAGGCGAAGAGGAGCCAACAACACACAAGGTGGTTTTACTTTTGGGGTTGACGCATATTCCCGAGACTATTGAAGAAGGGGAACCACTCAAGTCTGAAGAGGTACCTACCATTGGGGTAGATTATTTCTATAAATTCAATCCGAAATGGCAGATAGGTATAGTTGTGGACCTGGAACTGGGTGAATACGCTGTAGATTTTGGAGGTGAAAATATTCCCAGGGAGAATGCTGTGGTCACAGGTGTCGTAGTCGGTTATACCCTATTAAAGGGATGGAGTGTTTATGCCGGCCCGGGGGTAGAGTTTGAAAGTACCAGGAACCTTTTTATTTTCAGGGCCACTACGGAATATGAATTTGAACTGGGAAAAAATTGGGGCCTT
>Ga0316201_10004641_pt1 | contig 10419 bp, 9 predicted proteins | sample CS6wburrow_MG_FD_204516 | JGI IMG/M metagenome (GOLD analysis project Ga0316201, IMG submission 204516) | Coastal sediment microbial communities from Delaware Bay, Delaware, United States - CS-6 worm burrow | ecosystem: Environmental > Aquatic > Marine > Coastal > Sediment | place: USA: Delaware... | reverse complement strand
TGATCCGTTATTTCGCAGGACAAGCAATACCTTTCAAAATATTGGGGTCTAAGTCGATACTTCACATTTTTCGATCAGGATGGCTTTTTGATCTGCATCAAAAAAGGCTTCTAGATTGTCCTTTAATATGCCGTTGTTTTATAAGTTTATTAGGATATTCTTATTTAAGGAGAGAAATCATGCGCGAATTAAAACAACATTTCATCATTCCCGCCGTCACCGCCTTAATGCTCGTAAGCAGCCTGGAAAGCATGGCCGGTCCCGGCAGTGGTAACTCGGGCCATGGCGGCCAGCAGGGATCGAATTCGGGTCAATCCATGGATTATGTTGGTTCCGGACAGAAACAATACCAGCAAAAATCGCCGCAAGGTAAAACATTCAAGCATCAGGAAATGGAACAAGTCAGGGTCGAGAACCAGCAGAAAATGCTGGATCGCAATCGCAATCGGGTTTCCGAGATGAACAGTCACCAGGTTAAAGCACAGGAGCAGCTGCGTAACCAACAGCAGAACGTAAAACAGGAAGGCGTTCGCCTGCAGGCTCAACAGCAGTTGACGGCGGGATTGAAAAACCAGGTAAAGGAACAGCAACGCATGTTACAGATGGAATCTAATCGGGAACAAATCAAGGCGATGAATCTGAACCGGTCGCAGGTTCAGAGTCAATTGTCACTGGTCCGCGAGCAGAGATCCCAGGCTGCGGCAAATGAAAAGCTGGCCCTGGAAGAAAAGCGGCAGTTACAGGAACGGCTCAAGCTTATGTCCCAGCAGCGCAAACAGCTAGCCGAACAGGAACGACTGCTCGGGCAGCAGCAAAAACAGGTCGAGGAACGACTCCAGCTTATGACACAACAGCATGAGATGCTGCAGCAAAGGGAGCGGCTGTGGACCGAGTTCGAGCAGCAGGGCAGCTAGACCGCGTCTGATCCGGTACGGATAATGAGCCATTTCCTTGATGCCAGCTGTGCACGAGAGTTCAGCGGCTCGAGAATGTCGTGACTGATAACGTCGCGCTGCGCTCTTTTCAGCCAGCGCTAGACTCGAAAATCCGGTTAAGAAGGTCCCGTAAAACCGGGAGAGCCTCGATCCGTAGCCTGCAGCCAGTCTCGATAACTGGCTTCAGGGCTGGATCCCGCTGATCGACGCGATCGTCTCGGACCGGATGCGGGCAGCGTCGTAAAGTGAAGCGAATCTAGCTACTTCGGGATTGTCGATATCGCGCAATAAATCATTGACGAAGGCATACCCCAGGGTCTGATATTTCAACTCCGCCTCGAAGCTGACGCGGCCTGCCGCGCCCACGTCGATGCGGTAGGTAATAACATCGCTACCGTTATTGAAATTGGCGTCGGTCTGCGCGGCGCCCGCAACGCGGATATCGTCAGGCACCGTGTTCTTGTCGAAGCCGGCCGGCGTAATCCGATTGTCTTTGACGTAGGCGGCGGCGCGCAGCAGCGTGTAGTTCACGCGGTTGTCCGTATCCAGCATGATGGGCTCGTAAACCTGCACCTGGTCCGCGCGCGTGACTTCGTCGTAGTGCGGCTCGAATCGATCGGGGTCGGCGTCCGCGTCCACGCCAACGATGCTGCCATCGGGGCGGGTCCTACCAGATTCGAAAATGACGTTGCCCGCATCGTCGCGAACCACGAAATGAATATACAGGCGTCGCGAGGGATAGCTGGTCGGCAGCTTGTGACCGGAGTGGTTGGTGATGCGAAGCTGCACGACCAACTCGGTGGCGGCCCGTCCCTGGCTCAGGATCTCGAAGTCAGCGGCCGACTCGAGCATCGTGCGCGCCCGCGCGATCGCGATATCGAAACCGGTTGCGGTTATGCCCAGGTCTGCCCTGTTTTGCGACATCATGTCGAGCATCGCGGTATTTGCGCCCGCGAAGCCATGGGTGGCGAAATCGTCCCTCGGATCCAGGCTGCCGGGGCGGTTGGCAATCCTGACCCCGCTCGTGTCGGACATGTGGCAGTCCTGGCAGCTGCGCGCCGTCGGCCCGGAAGCGAAAGCGCTGTTTTCCCATTCGGTGTAAACCATTTGTTCCGGAAACTCGGATGCGGGTGTCGTGCTGGCAATGGCTCCGCTGGCGTCGACGAATTGCGTTTTCAGATTGTGGCAGGTCGCGCAAATCGCCGAATCCGAAACATGCGATGCATGGGTCGGGAGAAAATTGGTTTCGCGAAGCATGGGATTGGTACGCGGATCATTGTACTGGCCGTAGGCGGTACGTTCGGCGCTGGTGCCAAGGTCGACGATACTGAAACGACCCGAGAAACCATCCAGGGTCCCCAGGTTGCCGTCATCGGCAATCTGGTGACAGCTGGTGCAACTGACACCATCCATGGCGTGGTCGTAGTAAGGATTTTGTGGATTAAAAAAGCCGTCTCCAAACAATTCGACTGGCGAACCTTCGAAACTCGCCTCCACATTCGCCATGGGCATGTGGCAACGCGAACAGGTGTTGCCGAGCATGTCCTTGAGCTGGGGGTTGCGCTGTATTTCGCTGGCCACCTTGGCGCGGTAAAACGGGTCACGCGCGGACAGTGCCATCATCGACGTGCTCCAGTCGGATTCGATCGATACGTTCGCCGCCGTCGCGTCGGTCAGGTCATTGTGACAACCGGCGCAAACGGCCGAACCGGTGAAATGGGTGGACCTGAAATCGGCATCATGGGCAGGCATCGGTAAAGCATCTTCGATGCTGCCCGTATTCGAGTCGCTAATGTCATCGGGCTCATTTTCGGTGCCGCCGCCGCTGCCGCCGCAGGCCGCCATTAGCGACAGGCAAGCGATAATCACGACGCGCTTGCATTGTTTGGCCGCGCAGAAGGCTGAATTAGAGAATCCTGGCTTTTCGTTCATTTTGAAAGTGGGTGCTGCGCGGGATGAGCCTTTATCAGTAAATAATAAATTAAGCTGCAATAGCCCCTTCCGCGGTTAATGATTTTTTGTTCCGCCCGTTGGAAAGCCAGGAGACAGAAGGCGTTTGCAAAACCTGGTCTGTCTCCTGTTAGGCAGCAGTGGATTTTAGTTCCTTCCGCTGGATCCTTTACCCGAGCCCGATGAACCACCGGCAGCACCGCGTCCCGAAGAGCCGAAGCGGCTGAAGTCACCGTTGCCTCGATTGATCTGATGTTGCACCTGGTTCTGATTGCGGTTTTGTGCTTCAAGTTTGAATCCGTCGCCATCACCATCGGCCAGATGTCGTTCAAACTGGTTTCTTTCGGTGTGACGCTCACGTTCCTGTTCAGCCCATTCCGGAACCTTGTTACCCGAATACTCGTATTGATAGGTATTCCGAATCTCGTTGCCTGATTCAATCCCGTCATCGCTTGCCATAACAGGTGCCGATAACAGGGAGCCAATGGCAGCTGCGGCTGCGAGTTTTGCAATTTTCATGTTAGATCTCCTTTTCATTTTCGTGGGAATATTTACCACATTCAGCAAATATATGTGGTAAATATTCCCACGTCAATCTAGAATTGAACCTATTATTTCGAGGCAGACGTCTCGCAAAGGTGTAACCGGATATGTTTCTATATAAATATCAACAACTTGGTTGGAATTCTCAGGGTCGCGGACAATTCTGAAATATGAAAAAAGTCACGAATCACAAAATACAAGGGGCGCTGATCAAAGCCGTGAAGCTTTTATTGCACCCTTTGGTAAAACTGCTAGTTCATCACCACGTCACCTTTCCTCAACTGCGTGAACTGTTAAAAGACATTTACATCGAAGCGGCCGGAGAAATCATCGAAGGGGATGGCCAGGAAGTAAATGACAGTCGAATTTATATTTTGACCGGGATCCATCGCAAGGACATCAAGCGTCTGCGTGAAATGAACGCTGATCAAGCTTCCGCCACTGCAAACCTGTCGCTGGGCGGCTCCCTGATTGCAAGATGGACCGCGCTCCCCGAGTATCTAAACGAAGACGGAATACCTCGTCGGCTTAAGAAAACAGGCGACGCGCAGGAACCCGGGTTTGATCAGCTGGTAACCTCGGTTAGCAAGGATATTCGCCCCCGCGCCGTGTTGGATGAATGGGTGCGTCAGAAAATCGTTTCGCTCGAGGATGATTTTGTGGTTCTGAATCAGTCTGCCTTTGTGCCGGCAGAGAATTTCGAGCAATTGTGTTATTACCTCGGGCACAACTTACATGATCACATTGCCACCACAACCGACAATTTACTCCACCAGGGCGAGCCGTTGCTGGAACGAAGTGTCTACTACGCCAAGCTTACGCAGGAGTCGGTAGAGAAATTACACCAGGCGGCCAACGCCGGGGCGATGAAATTGCTCACAGATATAAATAAGGAAGCGATGACGTTATACAACAAGGACAAATCCAGTAAGCAGGCCACCTATCGCTTCAGGCTCGGTTGCTACTGGTATCAGCAGGAAGTCAAATCATGAAAATCCTAAAACTGGTTAGCTTGATATCGATACTTTTTACCCTGAGTGGCTGTGTCGGCGGCAGCAGGACCCATTTGGCGGCGGCTGAGGACGAAGACTACGGCATCGGGGGCACGGGTCTCGTGGCGCAAAATCTCGTCGGCGAGGGAATGGGGGTGATTGGCGAAATAACCGGGTTCGGCTCGATTTTTGTGAATGGGGTTGAAGTCGAAAATGATGACTCGACCATCATCAGCGTTAATGGCAAGAAAGTATCAGGCCATGACTTCGAAATCGGTGAAGTGGTCGAGATATTGACGCGGGACGAGCAACCGTTGACCAACGCTGTTTTGATCAATGTCAGGCATGAAGTGATCGGCCCGGTCTCCAGTGTTGATCGCAGCAGGCAAAGGCTTACCGTTTTAAATCAAACTGTACTAATCGACGATTTGCCCGCAGATATCGAGACCGGGGCCTTTCTGGCTGTATCCGGTTTCCGAGATGGCAAGGGGCAAATTCATGCTACCCGCGTCGCAGCCAGCAAACCCGGCAGTGTCCTCGTTCGGGGTCAACTGGAGCGCGCCCAAAACGGTTTGAGCATGCACGGCTTCGAGCTGGCATTTTCGGCTCAGCCGCAACCAGGCCAATATCAGTTGAAAATCGAAGGCACCCTGGTGGACGGGAAAATAAATGTAACCCGGGCTGTTCCGGATGGGGTTGCGAACTTCAGGGACCTGTCGACCTGGGTTGTCCAGGGCTTCCCTGCAACATACGCTTCGGCCTGGAAAGAAAATGAAGACCTGGCAAAAATTTCTGGCCAGTCCAGGCCGGTGATTTTCCGGTTCAGGCAGGCAGTAGAAAACAAACCTGCGAAAATATTGTTAATGCCCGATGATTTGCCGAAAGGTGCAAAGGTTAGCAGCGGGCAAAAAACCCCTGTTTCAGGAAATCAATCGTCTTCTGGTCGCGGTGGCACCAATTCGGGCGGTAGCGGCAATAGTTCGGAGGGTGGCAATAATAACGGGGGGGGTAGCGCTAACGGTAAGGGCGATAGCGGTAACGATTCTGGCGGTGGCGGTAAGCCATGACCGCTACCTACGATTTCAGCCGGCCGGTTTGCAGAAAGAGATCGTGGAAATGGGAATATGAAAGTATCGTTGATGGACATAAGGTCTTACCGATGTCGGTGGCGGATACCGATTTCATCTCCCCGCGGGAAGTCACCGAGACGCTGCGAGAAATAACTGACAGCGAGGAGTTTGGATACTGCTCCTATCCCGAGGACCATCGAGAAGTATTCGCTAAATGGCAAAACCAACAGCACGGCTGGGCGCTGGACCCCGACGATGTCGTCATCGCCAATGGGCTGCTAACCTCCCTGGTCCTGATGCTCGATTCGGTTTCGGCGCCCGGTGATGGCGTGATCATCTTCACCCCGGTATACCAGAATTTTTTTAACGCCATAAGCGACGCCGCGAGGGTGCCGGTCTGTTGTGATCTGGTGCACGAGGAGGGCAATCGCTGGGGCGTGGATATCCCTGCTTACCAGGCGCTGTGCGAGAAACCCGATACCAGCGCCGTCATTATCTGTAATCCGCACAACCCGGTCGGCAGGGCGTGGAGCGCAGAGGAATTGCGTTCCATGGTTCGCATCGCCCAGGCTAACGACCTGACCGTTCTCAGCGACGAGATTCATGCCGATTTTGTATACGACCTGCCATTTAACCCGACCATCAAGGTGGCCGATGATACGCATGGCATCATGAGCCTGAGTTCGGGCGGTAAGACTTTCAATATCGGTGGTCTGTTCGCATCCTACGCGATGACCGAGGACGAAGGCCTGAAAGCGATGTTACAAAAAGCACTGAATAAACTTCACTGGGAGCAGGATACCTTCAGCGCATGGGGCTCCTACAGTGCTTATAAACATGGTTATCAATATCGTGATGAAGTCGTTGCATACATTCGACGAATGCAGGCCAGGCTGGTCGATGGCATAAATCGTATGCCGTTTCCGGTAGAGGCCGCGTTGCCAGAGGCAACCTACCTGCTGTGGGCGGATTTTCGCGCCACCGGCTGGAACCAGGACGAGATTCAACGCTTCCTGGTCGAGGATGCGGGCCTGGGTTTCAATCGGGGAGATTCTTTCGGCGCCAATGGCGCGGGTTTCGCGCGGATAAACTGCGCGGTTCCGAAGAGCAGAATCGACGAGGCAATACAGCGCTTGACAAGTGCGTTTGAAAGTCGCTTAGGGGGATAGAATCATGTTTGAAGTTCCTGATGCGGGTTAACGAAGTCGGTAGCACACTGGATTTTTAGCGCGTGTGACCTGTAATCAGCGGGTCCGGGATTCGATCAGGCTCACGACAAGGCCTGACCCGGGGTTTCGGCAGGAAAAATCAGATTGGCAACCAACGGCAGGAACTGGTAGATTCTAGCCGCCTGAAAATCTGCTGGATTCAACCTTGTCAGACCAAATCATTCGCCTTGCAAAGCTGCGCTTTGCCTGGCCTGGACAGTCGACCCCGTTACTGGACATTGCAAGCCTCGACGTCGCGAGCGGTGAGCGATTGTTCGTGCGCGGCGCCAGCGGCAGCGGCAAATCTACGCTGCTCGGACTGATCGCAGGCGTGATAGCACCCCAATCCGGCACCATTGAAGTGCTGGGTCAATCGCTCGACACCATGAGCGCTGCCGCGCGCGACCGCTTTCGGGCCGATCATTTCGGCATCATTTTTCAGCAGTTCAACCTGATACCGTATCTCAGCGTCATCGAAAACGTGATTTTGCCCTGCCAGTTTTCGCAAGCGCGCCGGCGCCAGGCGATATCGCGCAGTGGCAATACCGGTGACGAGGCGCTGCGCCTGCTCGAGCATCTCGACATGGCAGCTCCCGCTGTTGTCCATAAGCCGGTCACCGACCTCAGCGTCGGCCAGCAACAACGCGTCGCCGCGGCCCGGGCGTTGATCGGATCCCCCGAGATCCTGATCGCCGACGAGCCGACGTCGTCGATGGACGCCGATCGCCGCGCGGCGTTCATCGAGTTGCTATTTCGCGAGTGTGACGAGGCAGGATCGACGCTGCTATTCGTTAGCCACGACCAGGTGCTGCAGGAACCGTTCGATCGCGCGATCGGGTTCGAGCAGCTCAACCTGGAGGCAACGGGCGGACAGCCCGATTTGAAGGATGTCGGCTAGGGTCACGCCATGAGTATCGGAGCACTGGCAATTAAAAGTTTTCGCAACCGCAAGCTCAGCGTCGGGCTCGCGATTGTGTCGATCACCCTGAGCGTCGCCTTGCTGCTCGGCGTCGAAATCCTGCGCAGCGAGGCCAAAACCAGTTTTGCCAACACCGTTTCCGGCACCGACCTGATCGTCGGCGCCCGCGGTGGCTCGGTCAACCTGCTGCTGTACTCGGTGTTTCGCATCGGCAACCCGACCAATAATATCGACTGGAACAGTTACGAGCAGATACGCGATCTGCCCGGGATCAAGTGGGCCATCCCGTTGTCGATGGGCGACACGCACGAGGGTTTTCGCGTGGTCGGCACCGATCATAACTACATCGAGCATTACCGCTACGCCGGGGATCGAGGACTTGCGCTGGACCAGGGTGCCTGGTTCGAGCACGAAGACGAAACCGTGCTCGGCGCCGAGGTGGCCGCCAGTCTCGGTTACCGGCTCGGCGACGAGATCGTTGTCGCTCACGGCGCGGGTGACGAGAGTTTCATCAAGCATGACGACGAACCCTTTCGCGTGGTCGGCGTTCTCGCCGCCACCGGCACCCCGGTCGACCGCACCGTTCATGTCAGCCTCGCGGGTTTCGACCATATGCACGAGGCCTGGCAGCGAGGTGACGACGAGCATAGACACGACCCCTTGGCGGCCCTTGCCGCAGGGGGTAGCCAGGCCGTTGAAAAAGCTCACCAGGAACAGCACGAGGAGCACGAGGAGCACGCCGAGCACGAGGAGCACGAAGAACACGAAGAACACGAAGAACACGAAGAACACAAGGAGCATGGCGACGAATTCTCGATCAGCGCCTTCATGCTCGGGCTCGATTCGCGCGCCGCGGCGATTGGCCTGCAGCGCCGCATCAACCAGTTCGAGGATGAGCCGCTGAGCGCGATTATGCCGGGCGTCGCGCTGCTGGAACTGTGGGAAATAGTCGGCCTGGTCGAAAACACGCTGCTCGCGATCTCCGTGTTCGTCGTCATCGTCGGCCTGTTTTCGGTGCTGATCGTCCTGATGACCAGCATCAACGAGCGCCGGCGCGAAATGGCGATTCTGCGCGCGATGGGCGCACGACCCGGGCACATATTCGGCCTGGTTCTGGGTGAGGCGATTTTTATCACCCTGAGCGGCATCGTGCTGGGCATAGCGCTGGTCTTCGGCATGATTGCGCTCGGCCAGGGCTGGATCGCGAGCGAGTTCGGACTTTACACCGGGCTGAAACTGTTTTCCCTGAACCAGGTCTATATCGTATTATTGGTCGCGCTATTCGGTTGCCTGATCGGTCTGATTCCGGGCATTCGCATGTATCGCTACTCATTGATGGATGGCATGACCATTCGTATTTGATTTTTAACGGTTAACACGGAAATCATGAAACGCACCTACCTGTTATCACTGGCCTTGCTCGCAAGCCTGCTGTTCAATGTCGTGGCGCTCGCCGCCGAGTCGCAGGAAATCACCTGGGACGACCTGGTGCCCGCCGAGGCGGAGTTCGACGACCCGTTCACCAGGCTTGACGAAGACACGCTTTACGAACTGAGCATGGTCGCGGGGGTTCGGGACCGGCTCGAAGCCGGGCATGAAGTCGACGAAAAAACCCTCGAAAACTACCGCAAGCGCGTCGAGGGCCTGGAAAGCGATGGCGTCGATGTCGACGGCCTGATCGCGATGCGCGACCAGGTCACCGAGGAACGTATCGCCAAGACTTACCTCGCCAACAAGGCCCTGGATGGTAAACCGGTGCGGATTCCGGGCTATCTTTTGCCGCTCGAATTCGACGGCGACAAGGTCACCGAATTCTTGCTGGTGCCCTATGTCGGCGCCTGTATCCACACTCCGCCACCGCCGCCGAACCAGATCGTTCACGTCAAGACCGAGGAGGCGTATACCACCGACGGCGGCCTTTACACACCGGTCTGGGTCAACGGGCTGATGAAAACCGAGCAAACCCAGTCCAGTCTGAACTTTATCGACGGTTCCTCGGATATTCCCAGTTCCTATGCGCTCGAGGCCAGGTCCATCGAGCTTTACGAGTAACCGAAAGCTTCCCGGCAAGACTGCGGAACAACTCTTACCGAACCCGGGAATCCCGGCCCCGGCGGCGAATCGCGCGCCGATATCGGTAACCTGTTTCACCGGGCGAAATCAAAGAAGAAAACGGTACCTGGACTGTGCAGGAAGATGGCAGCTTGAAGGGTGACTTCAATATTCGAGATGCGCAAAGAGGCATTATCAGAGGATTCTGGACTCTGACCGGGGAGGAATAGCGAATAACCGAGGACAGGCCAGGGTTCACGGCATCGATTGCCGAGCGATAAACCTGGCCTGCCCCCTGAATTCCTTGCGGCAACAGTAGACGGAACGGATTCCGAAACTGCTTACGATTCGCTGTATTGCTTATGCAATTTCACCGGCGCCGGAGCTTTCTTGCGCATGCGGATGTTGAGCATTTCCACGGCCACGGAGAAGGCCATCGCGAAGTAAATATATCCCTTCGGTACATGCACATCAAAGCCCTCGACGATCAAGGTGACACCAACCAGTATCAGGAAAGACAGCGCGAGTATCTTGATAGTGGGATGCCGGTCGACGAAGTCACCGATGGATTTGGCTGCCAGCAGCATAATGCCGACGGCAATAATTATGGCGATCGCCATGATGGAGACATGGTCTACGAGCCCGACCGCGGTGATTACCGAGTCGAGCGAGAAAACGATGTCGAGGATGGCGATCTGTACCAGCACGCTGGCGAATCCGGACGCGACCGGCACGCTGGTTTCTTCCTCG
>Ga0316201_10004640_pt1 | contig 10419 bp, 8 predicted proteins | sample CS6wburrow_MG_FD_204516 | JGI IMG/M metagenome (GOLD analysis project Ga0316201, IMG submission 204516) | Coastal sediment microbial communities from Delaware Bay, Delaware, United States - CS-6 worm burrow | ecosystem: Environmental > Aquatic > Marine > Coastal > Sediment | place: USA: Delaware... | reverse complement strand
CGGCTCAGGATGACATTGCCCGGGAATGAATCCATGGCGCCGCAGACAAATGAGAATTATTTCTATCTGATATCAATCCCCATTCAATCCTGAACTTACAAGCAGATATCAGGCCTAACACTACTCATATATGCAAAGTGGTTAATAATATATCCATCGGGCGCTATTAAAACTTCCCTATTATTTACAACTCTATTACTAATAACTCTGTCCAGCAGAGGAGAAAGGCAAATGTTCAAAAGATCAAGTATGACGATGGTTTTACTGTGTGCCTGCACCAGTGCCATGGCTGATGTAAAGGACACCGGTTATATCGGTATCGGTTTCGGTTCGGTCGATTATGACGCTGATGAGGTCTCAAGCTTTAACGATCCAACCGGTTTCGAGATACTGGTGGGCAAAGAGATCGACCGCAACCTGTCTTTTGAGCTTTCCTATATCGACTTCGGCGAAGCTGATGACGGGGTAGCGCCGGTATGGCGTCTTGAAGGCAGCTCAATCACTGCGGGCGCACTGGTCAGGGCCAAAGCCGGCCAGACCGCTGATGTATTCCTGAAACTGGGCATGCATAGCTGGGATAGAGAGCTCACAGAAGATGGCGTCGGGATTATCGGGTCAGATGATGGCACGGATTTTTTCTATGGTTTTGGCGTGACAGTAAAAGCCAGCAGCAACATCGGCATTGGCGCGCGTTATAACGTCTATGACTTTGACGGTGATGATGTATCCATGCTGTCGGTGCAGGCGCAGCTGAGTTTTTAATTTCGTTCTGTAGCACTGAAGTGAACCTGACGTTGCCATGGATGGCTTAGCGGATTTGTGTGAAGGGCAGTGATATAACGCTGTGCATAAAGCTATGCATTTTCCCGCCACCACTTCGAAATTTCCTTTGCCACAACATCATTCACCAGGTACCCGTACGAACGGTGCACATTAAGCCCGTCGTCATTTCGAAACCAGGTATATACCTCTTCATGCAGATTGGTCATTGATGCGACCAGGCCATGTTTGAGCATGTAAGCAAAATCATTGCGTATATCATTGTCCAGTGCGGTTATATCGCCGTGCGCCGAAATATTGGTCCAGTGGCGAATATTGGCCGGAAATTTTGCTGCACCTTTTAAGCCATGCCCGAGCGTGCGGTGTTGCACAAAGTTCATGCCGAGCGGGCTACCCAGGCTGAGAAAATCGAGTTTTTCGCTGCGTTGTTCGAGATGGCTGAGTTCCCACAGTGCATCGAATGCAATCACCGACCCCAGGCTATGACCAATGAGCAGCACCCGTTGTCCGGTGCCCAGCAAATGGCGTAATTTATCTTTTAATGGTTCTCTAATACGGCTGCCAATTTGGTGAGTGTCGTTGAAATAACGCCGGGTTTCTCGCACCGTGGCACAGGCCGGGCCGGGCAACCAGCGGATCAGCCAGGGCATTAGATCGGCGATGGAATACAGCAACCAGTTGAAGCGCACGTGCCAGTCCTTTGCCTGGCGTATATCATTCGCATCCGCGGCCGATTTATTTATCAGTCTGTCAAGCCACGCCAGGTCACGTTCAATATCCGCATGCACATGGTAGTAGGAAAAATTCCACGCGATCAGCGAGAATGCGGTGAGATTGTTTTGCAGTTCTTCGGCACAGGCGGGATCGACGCGGCGCAGCCCTTCGTGCAACACGCGCCAGAGCTGTTCCCGGTGAATCCCGGGTGGTGGCTTGGGATTTTTTCCCGGAACAAAAATGATGTGCCTGTTATCCATGTCATGGCATAGTAAGGTATTGTTTCTTACAGTCAATCATGGCGGTCGATTTTGTGTCTGTCATTGCTATGATTGATGGTATTAATTAATTTCAGCAGTGAGATTCTCCAATGACAACAGCTGGCAAGTATGTACTGATACTGGGTTACGGCGAAATGGGCCACGCCATGCAGACCCTGCTGGGTGCGCGCCATACGCTGCAATTCTGGGATAAAGCAGCGACAGATGAAGTGCCCCTGGTGTCACTGGAAGCAGCGGCAGCGCTGGCGGATATAGTGATTTTTTGCCTGCCGGTGAACCCGCACCGTGAAATCGCCCTCAGGCTGGTGCCATTGCTAAAACCCGACTGTATCGCGATCAGCATTGCCAAGGGGCTGGATGAATCCGGTCAGACCGTGGCGCAGATTTTTGCCGATATTTTCGGCGCCAGCAAACACCGTTACGCAGTGCTGCACGGGCCGATGATTTCAGAAGAACTGCGTGCTGCTCGGCCCGGGTTCGCCCAGCTTGGCGGATCTGACGCAGCCGCACGTCAGGCAGTGCAACATCTTTTTGCCGACACTGCGTTACTGCTGATGCCGAGTGAGGACATTACCGGGATCAACTGGTCTGTTATTTTGAAAAATGTCTACGCTCTGGCGTTTGGTATGGCTGATGAACTCGGGCTGGGCGATAACATGCGCGGTTTCCTCATGGTGATGGCACTGCGCGAACTCGATGCCATCGTGCGCCTGCTCGGCGGAACCGCGGGCAGCGCGTATCACCTCGCCGGGCTGGGTGATCTCGTCACTACTGCGACAAGCGAGGATTCGCACCATCACACGCTGGGCCGCAGGCTGGCGCGTGGCGACCGATCCGAGGTGCGCGGCGAGGGCGTGCACACGCTGCAAATGGTCGAAAAACATCAGGTTTTTGCCTGGCGCGATTTTGCCCTGTTTAGCCTGGTGCACGAGGTAGTACTCGGTCAGCGTGATGCCGCGAGCGCCATCGACCGTTTCACGCGTGAATCAGCGCCACGCTAGTACCCGGATCGAATGGAAATGAATGCGCTTAGGCGTTTATACTAGTGATGACCATGAAAACCGAAACGCTCTATAAGTCTTCACTCTACAGTTTTGGCGAAGAAGTTGCTAACGCCGTCACCCACGGCATAGGTGCGCTGCTCAGTATCGCAGCGCTGGTCATCATGGTGGCGTTTGCCGTGCTCGATGGTGATCCCTGGCTGATTACCAGCGTGAGCATTTATGGTGCGACACTGATTTTGCTCTACATGTCTTCAACTTTGTACCACGCGACGGCGGTCCCGGCGGCAAAAACCATTCTGCAAAAGATCGATCATGCCACTATTTTTCTGCTGATTGCAGGTACTTATACGCCGTTCCTGCTGGTCAATCTGCGCGATTCCTGGGGCTGGATCCTGTTCGGCGTGGTCTGGGGCATTGCCCTGTTCGGTGTCGTGTTCGAAATTGGCTGGACCCACAAAAGCCGCAAAATTTCTCTGGCGCTGTATCTTGGCATGGGCTGGATCATATTAATCGCCATAGGACCGATGCTGGATAATGTCCCGCCCGGTGGTCTGGTGCTGTTGCTGCTCGGCGGGTTGAGTTATACCCTGGGCGTGGTGTTCTATGTGTGGACATCGATGGCCTACCATCATGCGATCTGGCACCTGTTTGTGTTGCTCGGCAGTGTGCTGCATTTTTTCTCAGTATTTTTCTACGTGATACCCGATATCCCCATTGCCTGAATACGTCAGCAGTTTGGCAGCAACATCGGTACAATAGGCGCTTTTCAATCTGAGGCCATCTGAGCTGTTGCATGCCTGACCGCATACGCGAAATCCCCTACAACTACACCTCGTTTTCCGACCGCGAAATCGCGATCCGGTTTCTGGGTGAGCCTGTCTGGAAGCTGATCGAAGAATTGCGTGGTGAACGCAATACCGGTATTTCCGCGCGCATGCTGTTTGAAGTGCTGGGCGATATGTGGGTGGTGGCGCGCAATCCCTACCTGCAGGAAGACCTGCTCGATGATGCCGGACGGCGCCGCGCGCTGATCGCTGCCATGCATCACCGTCTCGGCCAGATCGAGGCCCGCGCCGATGGCAACGAACGCGCGCTCGAACTTCACCGCGCCGCCAGTGCAGCGGTGAATCAGTTCGCCGAGCAGTTTGATCTCGATCGTGCGCTGCGCGAACGTGTGCGCAAGCGCTTTAAACGTATTACCCGCAAGGACAATGTCGATTTCGGCGGCCTCGCGCGCGTATCGCACGCCACGGATGCGACCGACTGGCGCGTCGAATCACCTTTCGTGGTGATTTCACCCGACACCGAGGCTGAAATAATTGAAGTGGTGCAGGCCTGCATTGAGCTTGGCTTAACCATTATTCCACGCGGCGGCGGCACCGGATACACCGGTAGCGCCGTGCCGCTGGATGCGCGCTCGGTAGTCATCAATACCGAGAAGCTGGAACACCTGGCGGATATCGAACACTGCCAGCTCGAAGGCTGCAAGCTTGAAACCGCGACCGTACGTTGCGGCGCGGGTGTTGTCACCAAACGCGTATCCGAGCTGGCTGAAAGTAATGGCCTGGTATTCGCGGTCGATCCGACTTCGCAGGATGCGTCCTGCATCGGCGGCAATATCGCGATGAACGCCGGTGGCAAGAAAGCCGTGCTGTGGGGGACTACGCTGGACAACCTGGTGTCATGGCGCATGGTAACGCCGGATGCACACTGGCTCGAGGTCGAGCGGCTGGCGCACAATCTCGGCAAAATACACGAGCAGGACGAGGTGCGTTTTCGTCTCACGCGCACAACACGCGATGGTGAATCGGTTGGCGAGCCTGAAATTCTGTGCATGAAAGGCGAAGTATTCCGCAAGGCCGGGCTGGGCAAGGATGTCACTGACAAGTTTCTTTCCGGACTGCCGGGTGTGCAGAAAGAAGGCTGTGATGGCATCATCACCTCGGCGCGCTTTGTGCTGCACCGTATGCCCAGTTTTATCCGCACCGTGTGCATGGAATTTTTCGGTTCCGATTTGTCGGAGGCAGTGCCCGCGATTGTCGAAGTCAAAGACTATCTTGATAAAACCGAGGGTGTTGTACTCGCCGGGCTTGAACATCTTGATGAACGCTATATCAAGGCGGTGCGTTATTCCACCAAGGCACCGGGGCGTGAACGTCCGAAAATGATCCTGGTCGCCGATGTTGCCGGTGATGATGAAAGTATCGTTGCGCAGGCATCATCGCACATCGTGCGCATTGCCAATGTGCGCGATGGCGAGGGTTTTATCGCGGTCAGTCCGGAAGCGCGGCGCAGTTTCTGGCAGGACCGTGCGCGTACCGCGGCAATTTCTGCCCATACCAACGCCTTCAAGGTGAACGAAGACGTGGTGATACCGCTTGACCGGCTCAACGAATACAATACCGAGATCGAGCGCATTAATATCGAACAATCGATCAGCAACAAGCTGGAAAGTATCGATGCGTTTGTCGCGCATTTGCGCAGTGGCCTGGCGGCAAACACAAACATCAGCGAATACGAAAGCAGCGAAGAGAGCGGTGCAATTTTCCAGGCCAAGCTTGATATCGCCTGTGATGAGCTTGCCCGCACGCGCGCGCGCTGGGAAGGCCTGTTGCACAACATGGATGCGCCGGCGAGTGCGCATCTCGGTTTATACAGTGATGCAGAGAAGCACAAACTGCGTGACACGGACCGTGTGCTCGACCTGTTATTGCGCCGTGATGTGCGCGTGTCTTACCGTGATGAAATAAAACAGCGTTTGCGTGAAATTTTCCGCGGCCGTGAACACGAAGGCCTGCGTGATAGCTTGCGCAACAAGCACCTTGCGATCAAAAACAATCGATTGTTCATCGCGCTGCATATGCATGCCGGTGACGGAAATGTGCACACCAATATCCCGGTGCATTCCGATAACTATGTCATGCTGCACGAAGCCGACCGGCTGGTGGATCGGGTCATGGCGCTGGCGCAAAAACTCGGCGGTGTTATCTCGGGTGAGCACGGCATCGGTATTACCAAGTTCCAGTATCTTGAAGCTGACAAGCTCGCTGCATTCGTAAAATATAAAACCGCGGTTGATCCCGACGGCCATTTCAACAAGGGCAAACTGATGCCCGGCTCCGGGCTGGATTCGGCATATACGCCTTCACTGGCACTGGTGCAACAGGAAGCACTGATCCTGGAGCAAAGCGAGCTCGGCCTGTTGAATGACGATATCAAGCACTGCCTGCGTTGTGGTAAATGCAAGCCGGTGTGTATGACTCATGTGCCGCGCGCCAATCTTTCTTACTCGCCACGCAACAAGATCCTGGCGACAGGATTGATTATCGAAGCCTTTCTCTACGAAGAGCAGACGCGGCGCGGTATCTCGGTGCGACATTTCGGCGACCTGAATGACGTCGCGGATCATTGCACGGTGTGTCACAAATGTCTTAGCCCGTGCCCGGTCAATATCGATTTCGGTGACGTCTCGATCCGCATGCGGAAAATTCTCAAGGACCGCCATCAGAAAAAATTCAATATCGGCAGCTGGGCGGCGATGCAGTTTCTCAACGTCAAAGACCCGGTTGCGATCAGGCTGCTGCGTATAGGCATGGCGCAACTCGGTTTCATGGCAATAAACCTTGCACACACGCTGGCAAAATCGACTGGCTTGCTCGGACGCAAACACCGTGTACCACCGGCGACCACGGGTAATACTGGATCGCGTCAGCAGATCGTCAACCTGGTGCGCAAACCCATGCGCGCAAAAGTGCCGGGCAAACCCATGCGCGCACTGCTGGGTGCAGAAGATGCCAACCAGGTGGTGATTGTGCGTGATGCAGACAAAACATCGGATGCATCGGAGGCGGTATTTTATTTTCCAGGTTGCGGCTCGGAACGCCTGTTCAGCCAGATCGGGCTGGCAACACTGGCGATGTTGCAACACACAGGTGCTAAAACAGTGTTGCCCCCGGGTTATCTGTGCTGCGGCTATCCGCAGACCGCGGGCGGCGATGCCGATAAAGGCCAGGCGATTACCACTGAAAACCGCGTGCTGTTTCATCGTGTCGCGAACACGCTGAATTATCTCGATATCAAAACCGTGATCGTGAGTTGTGGCACCTGCATGGACCAGCTGCTGAAATATGAATTCGAAAAAATATTTCCCGGCTGCCGTCTGCTCGATATTCACGAATACCTGATGGAGCAGGGCGTCAGTATGGCGAATGCCGATGGCACACAATACCTGTATCACGACCCCTGCCATACACCCATGAAAACCTATAACCCGATTAAAGTGGCCTCGACCTTACTAAACCAGGATGTGTTGTCATCTGATCGATGCTGCGGTGAGTCGGGCACGCTGGGTACAGCGCGCCCTGATATCGCTGAGCAATTACGTTATCGCAAGCAGGAAGAATTGCAAAAGGGCATTGAACAGCTCACTGGCAAAGCTGTGAATGAAAACGGCAAGGTGAAAATGCTGACCTCATGCCCGGCGTGTCAGCAGGGCCTGTCACGTTATGCCGATGATACCGGGCTGGAGACTGATTACATCGTGGTCGAATTGTGCAAATCCAACCTGGGCGAGCGCTGGCAGGAAGATTTTATCGCCAAAGCGAATGCGGGCGGAATCGAGCGGGTTTTGTTATAACGAACACGAAAAAACTAACCAGTCCACGGATGAACGCAGATGAACGCTAATAATGCTCAATTTATATCGTCATTGCGGCGCGCTTTTACAGGCTGCGTCGTGTGCATATACACTTCCCGGTTACCTGTAGCTATCTGCTGTGACTGATACACATCAATCAACATACCGCTATTGGTACTATCTTGCATGGTGGCTGGTCAGTGCCATGCTGATCGCTGGTGTGCTGGTGCCGATGTTTACGTTTACCAAGTTTTATTTTTTCGATGATACTTTTTCGCTTGCCAGCGGCATATTTCATTTGCTGGACGAGGGTGAGCCGTTCTTGTTTGTCATAGTGTTTGCTTTCAGTATGCTGATGCCGGCGTATAAAATGTTGTTATTGTATCAACTGATTTCTGCTGCTGATGCGGGACACAGTGAGCGCCACCAGCGCCATCTGCGTCGGCTGGGAATTATCGGCAAATGGTCGATGCTGGATGTATTCGTTCTGGCGATCCTGATTGTCACGGTGAAACTGGGTGCGATTGCGCAGATTCAAATACACTACGGGTTGTATCTGTTTTCAATGGCGGTGATCGCCAGTATGTTGCTGACCCAGCTGGTACAAATGCATGCATCTCAGTTAAATGAGCGCAGTGATGACTGAAAGCGCACGTTCAAAAATTGGCATTATCCGTTATAACCTCGGCCGCGCATGGCTGGCACTGTTCGGCTGGAAAGTAACAGGCGAGGTTCCGCCGGGCAGCAAGTTTGTGCTGGTGGGCGCGCCTCATACCAGTAACTGGGATTTTCCTTTTGCTATTGCCGCATGTTTTGTCTATCGCATCAAGATCCACTGGATGGGCAAGGATTCTCTTTTCCGCTGGCCGTATGGCTGGTTGATGCGGCTGCTGGGTGGTATACCAATCGATCGCAGTCATCACCGGGGTGTTGTTAACCAGATCGCAGATGCGTTTAAACATCGCGATGAACTGATCATAGTGATTGCTGCCAAGGGAACGCGTAAAAAAACCGAGTACTGGAAATCGGGTTTTTACTGGATAGCACACAGTGCCCAGGTTCCGATATTGTGTGGCTACCTGGATTATAAAAATAAAAAAACCTGTATCGGTTTGTCATTCATGCCGAGTGGCGATGTAAAGCAGGACATGGAAAAGATCAGGGCGTTTTTCGGTGAATTACACGGCAAGCAAGCAGGGCTTGAAGACAACATCCGCCTCAGGGAAGAGGATTAGAAAGGAATTGCTTGCAAAATAAGTATCCACAGATGAACGCAGATAAACGCGGATAAAAACTTTTCTTGTAAAAACAGATTTTCTATCTGTGTTTATCTGCGTTCATCTGTGGATAACTAAACATTATTCACGTTCCTCGGCCCAGGCCTGTTGCTCGGCGAGGATTTTTTGCTCTTCCTGTAACTTGCGCATCACGGCTTCGTAGCGTTTGCGTTTTTCAAACCGGGCTTTTTCTGCGGCAGTCATCATGCTTTCAGTCTCTGCGGCTTTGACCGGCTGTTTCATCTCAGGATTTGCCACTGCGACAACGGCTGATTCGCTGGCCGCTGTATTCGCCTTAGCTGCTGCAGCCGCTTGCCTGGCCAGTCTTTGTTGTTCCTGTTGTGCCCAGCGCGATTTCTGGAGTTTACGCAGGCGTTCAGCTTCGACAGCGCGTTCCTGTGCCAGTACCTGTTCGCGATTGCGGTTGGCCTGCATTTCGGCATCGACCAGGGCGATTTCCCTGTCCACGCCCAGGTTGCCGGTGATGCTGAGAACATCCAGCAAATCCCTGGCGGCGACCAGGTCTTTTTTGACGCCCACACCTTCGCGGTGCATCTGGGCCAGTAACAGCATTGATGTGGTATTACGCTGCTCGGCTTCAGCCACGACTGTGGCCACCCAGTCGGCATATTTTTCCGGGCTGTAGCCACTGGCTTTTATTTCGAGATAGGTCAGACGATTCTTTGCCGGGGTATAACCGCCACTGGCGGCCTGCTGATACCAGCTTTTGGCCTGGTCAAGATTTTTCTCGACACCGCCCCCGGCCTCGTACATTTCGCCCAGTTTATATTGTGATTGAACATTGCCGTTATTAGCAAGTTTCTGTTGAAAAAAGAATACGTTAGAAGACATATCATCTAAACTGGATGAGCTTGCATACTGAAAGCCCGTGGCGATAAAGCACGCCAGGCACAGTGTAGAAATTTTGAATAATCGATAGGCCATGAGTCTGCTCTCCCTGATAGGCATGTGTGTACGTAGGTACAGTCGGGATTTTGAGCATTTGAAGGTGTAGCCCTGTAATGATAGTCCAGGTACAGATGGCCTGCCTGAATTGGCGGTAAATTTGTGATATTCGGCGGGTAAACGCTTAAAGGTGAAACCACACGTTCAAATCTGATCCCGTCAAATTTAGTCTGTGGTTTCGCTTCTAAAAGTATTCAGCGAGTTCATATAACGGCCAGCAATACATCACATTCCTGCACGTATTTTTTTCGGCTGAACAATATCTGCCAGCGACTGCCACCGCACTGGCGCCAGAGTACGGCTGAGCGGATGCCGGCCAGCAGCAGGGCGCGCACCTTGCTGGCATTGGTTTCGTTGCTGAGATGGGGCTGTTCGCCGCTGACCATGACGCGCGGGCCGAGGGTGCTGATGGTGTCCTGATAGAGGCTGCCGAGTTTGGCGTATATCGTGTCATGGCCGAGGTGAAAATAATCCAGCGATGTTTCGATGTCTTTTAGACGGCTGGTGACTGTGTCCAGCATTGCCGGGTTGCGGTTGAGATTACGTTCGAGCACCAGTAAGGAAATCACGTAGCGGGTGATTTCCATATCGCGTTCATTGCGTGCGTTTGTCAGCTGCTGTTTGAGGGTGCGCAACCCGGTGCTGACGCCGGCGAGCCCGCCAAACACGTCTTCGGTGGAACTGGCATCAAAGCGAAACAGGCTTTCGATACTGGTTTCAATCACCGCGCTGTTGGCCATGCCGCGGTTGGCAATCTGTTG
>Ga0316201_10004638_pt1 | contig 10421 bp, 12 predicted proteins | sample CS6wburrow_MG_FD_204516 | JGI IMG/M metagenome (GOLD analysis project Ga0316201, IMG submission 204516) | Coastal sediment microbial communities from Delaware Bay, Delaware, United States - CS-6 worm burrow | ecosystem: Environmental > Aquatic > Marine > Coastal > Sediment | place: USA... | reverse complement strand
ACACTCATCGTCGCTATTATTGGGCTGCCATTGATCCTGTTTGGGGCTGGCCCCGCGACGGCTGCGACCAACGGACAGGACGAAATCATGGAGCACGCCAACCAGCCCTGGCGCGGCGATCTCGACGGCATGACCGAACGTGGATTCCTGCGCATCCTCACCGTCCACAATCCCCTGTTCTTCAGCTTCGACGGCGAAGGCCAGAAAGGCATGATCGCCGAGCTCGGCAAGCTGTTCGAGGATCACCTCGCCGACGAGATCGGACGGGTCCGCTCGCCCACCGTGGTCCTGATCCCGGTGGCTCGCGACGAACTGATTCCGGGCCTGATCGAGGGGCGCGGCGACCTCGTCATGGGCAACCTGACGATCACGCCGGAGAGGCAGAAGCTGGTCGATTTCGGCCCGCCGCTGCACCCGAACGTCGACGAACTCGTCATCACCGGGCCCGCCTCAGGAAACGTCAACTCCTTCGACGACCTGGTCGAAACCGGGCTCTACGTGCGTCGGTCCAGCAGCTACTTCGAGCACCTGCAGGTGCTGAATGCCGGGCGCGAGGCGCAGGGAAAACAGCCGATCCCGATCACCGAGGCCGACGAGAATCTCGAGGATTACGATCTGCTCGACATGGTCAATGCCGGGGTGCTCGAGGCCATTGTCGTCGACAGCCACAAGGCGGACCTCTGGGAACGGGTTTTCGACCGCATAAAAGTTAACCGCGACTTATCGGTGCATTCCGGCAACCGGATCGCCTGGGCCATCCGCAAAGACAGCCCGCGGTTGATGAAGTCCATCACCGCATTTAGCGAGAAGGTTAAAAAAGGCAGCCTGCTCGGTAACATTCTGATCGATCGATACCTGGGGAACACGCGTTGGCTCGAGAACGCGCTCGCCCGCGAGGACCGCGAACGCTACAAGGAAATCGTCGAGGTCATCAAGCAATATGCCAGCCAATACGAATTCGACTGGCTGATCATCGCCGCCCAGGCCTACCAGGAGTCGCGCTTCGACCAGACCAAGCGCAGCCCCGCAGGCGCTATCGGCGTGATGCAATTGCTACCCAGCACCGCGGCGGATACGGCGGTTGGTATCCCCGATATTTCGAAGCTGGAAAACAACATCCATGCCGGGGTGAAGTACCTGCACTGGCTGCGTGAGACCTACTACTCGGACCCGGCGATTTCCCCGCTCGACCGGGTCCTGTTCTCCTTTGCCGCTTACAACGCCGGGCCGGGTAACATGAAGCGGGCCCGCAACCGCGCCAGGCGGCTAGGATTCGACCCGAACCGCTGGTTTGGCAACGTCGAGATCGGCATGTATCGAGCGGTGAGCGGTGAACCCGCTTCCTACGTTCGCAATATCTACAAGTATTACGTAACCTACCAGGGCCTCGAGAGAGCGCGCCTGGCGCGCGAGAAAGCCCTCAGAGAACACGCCGGGAAAAACCCGCTGGCGGGCATCATGAGCAATGGAAAGATCTGGATCTCCAGCGCCCTCGCGCTGTGCCTGCTCGTCGTGATCGTTTTCTGGACCCGAAAACGATCGGGTTGAAATAATCCACTAAACGACAGTAAATAATTTCACAATTCCAGATCCGTATTCGGGCGAGGCACTACTATTATTAGTCTGGTGATCATTATCTGGAGAGTGTCATGCTCGAAATAACGACCTTGCGCCTATGGATTGGCGTTTCCGCGGCCTGGCCTCTGCTCTGGATACTGGTCTTTGACCGCTGGTTCTTCTGGACCCCACTCGGTTTGTTTATCACCTTCGGCATACCGATCGCGGGTTGGCTGGTCTGGTGGAAGTATTACGAGGGCAATGGAGAGAAGCTGCTGACTGAAAGCCGGCTGGTCATGGCCAAGAGTACGATCATGTTCAACCGGATGAAAAAGCAGCTGGCGAAAAAGCGCGCTTCAAATCAACGCTAGTCCCGTGAGCCCATAATTCGCAACAGCCCCGGGTTGTAATGGACCTGCTCCCGTTTCCCGTGCTGAAACGCATGTTTTCGTGCTCGCGGTCTGCGCTCGGTTCTGCAGGAAGTGCAAATGTCCCGCGACGGGTGAATACTACGGAACAGCGCGGCACAACCAAAAATCTGGAATCAAGCCGAGCCGGGATGAATACCGGGACCGGCACGCCGCACTCATCCCGAGGTTTGATCCGGGCAGGTTTTCAGGTAAGCAGGTAAATCAACGTCACGGTTAAGATCGCGACCAGCAGGGTCTGGATGCCGCTGCGCAGCCAGGAAACGCCCGAGATCCGGCCCAGGAAAACGCCCAGCAGGAAAATAACCAGCAACGCAACAGCGATTGCCGCGTATAGCGGGTGAAGCGGTAGCGATAATCCGGCCCGATCCAGAAACAGCGGCACCAGGATCAGTATCGATATGATCAGTGGCGCCATTCCGTTCACCAGCGCGATTAGCAGCGGTACTCCGCGTGCCGCCTCGCCGTGCGCGCTGTCGCGCAAGTCGGTGATCATCGCCTGCTCGAGCTTGCCCAGCGCGCGTCGGCGTTCCGCGGCTTCGCTGACGTAGGCACTGCTGAGACCGCTCATGCCGAGCGCAATGGCGGCACCGAGGCAAACGTTAATGATGACCGCCAAATCACCTGCGTCACTGACCAGAAACCCGATGATGAGGCCCAGCATCGTCAGCGCCCCGTCGAATCCATTGACGACAAAGTAGCGCCGCAGAATGTCACTGGAGCGGGTGATGCGCAGTATGAAACTCGTCTGGTCCAGCAGGTTCATCGAGCTTAACTGTCTTGTCCCTTACCCTGGACCTCGACTTCATCGATACTGTGCAAGGATCCGCCCATATCACTGATGCTCGACTGTATCCTTGCGAAATCGATCGCATCGCCCTCGACGATGATCTGCAGAGTTTCGGTGTTTTCATCGACTTCAATCACCGTGACGCGAACCTGGTATTCACCGTCGGCACTCGCGATAGCCCGTGCAAATTCGAGCACGTTCGGCTGGTGGGGCTTGAGCACATCGAGCACGAGCCGTTTAACAAGAACCATCTGCGTTCCCCGAGTCAATCAATTCGGGAATCATACCCGATCCAGGCCGAGACCCACAGTGCCTGAAGTCGTAACGCCGCCGGCCACAGCACCGATTGTCGCACCCTCGCGTTTACGGTTGCCGCCAGGGAAACCATGTTGGCGGCTAACTTCATTCGCCGGCATTACAGGGATTTGATTTTGGTTGACCTGTATCAGGTTGCAAATCCCGTTTCGGTCGATAATGCTTTTATATTGGAGAAAACTAAAGCACTCTCCCATGAATTAATAATTTACGACGCTTTTCAACAATAGAGCCAACTCGTTTAGCATCAAGTAACCACCATGGAACAACCACTAGAAATCACTTTCCGCGATATTCCCCGCTCCGAAGCGCTCGAGGCGGTTATCCGCGAAAAAGCCGAAAAACTGGACCAGTTTTACGAAAAGATCATGGCCTGTCGCGTCATGGTCGAGGCGCCGCATGGCCATCATCACAAGGGCTACCTGTACCATATCCGTATCGACCTGACGGTACCCCGCGGGGAACTGGTCATCAAGCGCGACCCGAAGGAACATCATGCGCACGAAGATCCTTACGTGGCGGTGCGCGATGCCTTCAAGGCCGCGCGACGTAAATTACAGGATTATGCGCGTAAACAACGGGGAGAGATCAAGGCCCATGACGTGCCGCCGCACGGCAGCGTGAGCGAAATCATACCGTCGCAGGATTTTGGCCGCATCATGAGCTCCGACGGCAGGGAGATCTATTTTCATCGCAACAGCGTCGTCGACGGAGATTTCGACCTCCTCGAAGAAGGCGACCAGGTATGGTACTCGGAAGAGTCTGGTGATGAAGGCCCCCAGGCCAGCACCGTGCATATCGTCGGCAAACACCATCCGATCGGTCGATAAGCAAACCCTTAAGGCAATCGTTTAACCCTTAACGCAAACCAGCGGTCGCAGACGCGCAACCTTTCGCGCCAGCCCCGCACGGTCCGCCGCGTCGACAACCGCGCTAACGTCCTTGTAAGCCAACGGCGCTTCCTCGGCCACGCCGCGTAGCGACGGGCTGCGGATGATAATACCCTGGCGTTTCAGATCGTCGATGATCTGCGCACCTTGCCATCGACGCTTTGCCTGACGCCGGCTCATGGCGCGGCCGGCGCCGTGACAGGCGGAGCTGAAGGCGCGCCGCTCGCTTTCCGCCGTGCCCGCGAGTATATAGGAACAGGTCCCCATGGAGCCGCCGATCAGCACCGGTTGACCGGCATCGCGCAGCGCAGCCGGCAGTTCGGCATGGCCGGGGCCGAAAGCACGCGTGGCGCCTTTACGGTGAACATATAACAGGCGTTTCTCGCCATTGGTCGTATGGCGCTCCGGCTTACAGGTATTATGCGACACGTCATACAGCAAAGGCAGCTCGCTGCCCGGAAATACCGCGTCAAAGGCCTGCCGCGTAAGATGCGTAATGATCTGGCGGTTGGCGAGCGCGCAATTGACCCCAGAGCGCATGGCGCCGAGGTAAGACTGACCAATCCCGGATTTGATCGGTGCACAAGCCAGCTCGCGATCGGGCAACGAGATACCGTGGCTGATCGCACTGGTCGCCATCAGGCGCAAGAACTCGGTACCGATTTGATGGCCGAGCCCGCGCGAACCGCAGTGAATACTTACCACCACGTCACCCTCTCGCAGTTCGAACGCCGCCGCGATTCGCGCCTCGTACACCTGGTCGACAACCTGTACTTCGAGGTAGTGGTTGCCCGAACCCAAGGTACCCATTTCGTTGCGCTGTCGATGCCTGGCTTTTTCCGACACCTGCCCGGGATCGGCGTCCGGCATGCGGCCGCGTTCTTCGATGCGCTCGAGATCCTCTGCCGAACCGTAACCCTGCCTAACTGCCCATTGCGCGCCACCCTTGAGCATGTCGTCCATTTCCCGGGGCCCGAGGTGGATATTCCCGGTACTGCCAAGTCCGGCCGGCACGCGCCGGTACAGCTCATCCGCGAGTGCCTCCCGCTCGAGCGCGACGTCATCCGCGCCAAGTCCGGTGTGCAGGCAGCGCACACCGCAGGAAATATCGAAACCGACGCCGCCGGCGGAGATGACCCCGCCTTCCTCGGCATCGAAGGCCGCCACGCCGCCGATCGGAAAACCGTAGCCCCAGTGCGCGTCCGGCATCGCATAGGCGTGATCGACGATGCCCGGCAGGGTCGCGACATTAGTCAACTGCTGGTAAACCTTGTCGTCCATGGCTTCGATCAGGGCACGATCGGCGTAGATAATCGCGGGCACCCGCATCCTGCCACGGGCCGGGATTTCCCAGGTATTTTCGTCGCGCTCGGTAAACAGGCTGAGCTTCATGCTTTGGTCTCCGGCCGACCTAGACGTCGATAACGCATTGCGCAACCCACTCGCCGTTATCGGCCTGTTGGACGCTGAGTTCGGTAAAAGTCGCGCCCTTGATTTCAACGGCCGGCTGGTGCTTGTCCGGATTCGTCGTTTCGCCATAAATCCGGGCCTGCAATTGATGGTCCCGTATCTCCACCTCGAAATGACCGAACAGCATATTGCGGGTCGCCATCTGGTAGACAATCTCGTTAAGCCAGTCAACCAGCAACAAATCGGGCTCCGGGGCTTCGCATTCGACATTCACCACTTCGGCGGGATCGATTTTATCGAGTTCGGTCACGACGCCGGACATGGCAAGCGCGGCCTGGGCAAAGGCTTCCGCCAGGCTACCGCCGTAGCCCCTGATGCCGATATCGGCGCCATGTTCGAGGTGTTCCCACCTGCCCTTTGTCATCGTAATTCAGAATTGCCTGCCTTCGCTCAGGCTATTCGCCTGCCCGGCCAGGTTTAGTGATTTGGATCAGTTTGGCTAGAAAAAACACCCAGATCGGAAGATTATTATTAGCCGAATGCCCAGTTCGAGGCCTGCTCCTTCGCCCCCTGCGCTCGCCGTTAACCTGAAACCAGGCCTGGCCGGACCGAAATGCCCTTTTTTTGACCGGAATCAAGTCGGCCAGCCTGTGATAAAGCGAACATTAATTAATATATGGAGTATTGAAAGTGACTTGTTTCGCCCAGGATAAAATGCAATCGATATACCGACCTGTAGTAATTGCAATATGTTTGGTATTCCCGTTATGGATAAGCGGCTGTGTCTATGGTCCAGGATATTATGGCCCACCACCGCACTATCACTATTACCCGCATCACTTCGACTACTATTTTTATCCATCCGCGCGCGTCTATTTTCATTTCACAACGGGTACTTATTATTATCTCGACGGTACGATCTGGATTAAAACCCGAGTGCTACCGCCGCACATTCGTATTGATTCCAGTCACCGGTATAAGATTCGGGTCGAATCCGATCGACCATATTCGAGATACAGGGAGCATATCAGCGTTTACAAACCCAGGCCTGGTTATCGCCCCGAAATCGAAGCAAACCGCAGGGAACGGGAGGCGAATAATCGCTGGCATGAGGAATTTCAGCAAAGGCCATCCCGGCGCAGGCCTTGATTCGCAAGATTAAGGTTCCAGTTAAAAAAGTTAGCGGTCACCCGGGTGCAAGGCGTTGATCGCAGGTCTGACCTCCATTCCGATTGTTGTACTACACTCTACTGTGACGGTGTCCGTTTCCGCGTTTATCGGTAGCGCCCGTTAAGCAGCAAACAAGCCCCCATCGCCGGGATGGGACATGGTTTCAGATTACGACGAGGCTGCCGGATCATTATCTCCCAGTTAAAATATGTGACCCTGTTACTGTCGGTGATTGCGCTCGGCGCCTGCGCCCCGTTTCAGCCATATACCGAACAATCGTCGGATCGTTACTATGTCGTCCAGCCCGGCGACAATATTGATTCCATCGCATTCCTGCTCGAAACCACGCCACGCCATTTACAGCGTGCGAATCCGTGGGCCAATTCCGGGCAGCTGCAACCCGGGATGCGTTTGACGATTCCCTCGCGGTTACCGGGCAGTAATATTGCGGGCAATGAAATCGAGGGTGACGACCGCCTGCAACACGCCCCGGAAGATATCCAGCTGCGCTCGGCCGAATTCATCTGGCCGCTGCGCCAGTTCGAAGTATCGTCCCATTTCGGCAATCGCCGCGGCCGCCTGCACAGCGGCATTGACCTGAGGGCGCCGCGCGGGACCCCGGTTCATGCCGCCGCCCACGGCCGGGTGAAGTTCTCCGGCTATAAAAGAGGCTATGGCCAGATGATCGTAATCGATCACGGCGGCGGCATCGAAACCGCTTACGCGCACAACGACCGCAATCTGGTTGCGGCAGGGCAGCGCGTTTTGCAGGGCGAAGTCATCGCCCGGGTCGGCCGGTCGGGCAGAACCACGGGCTATCACCTGCACTTCGAATATCGCCGCCACGGCCAGGCGCTCAACCCGGTCCATCGGCTGCAGGCCGCAATGTAGCGTCAGCCGGTTCCGCCGCTTTTCCCGGGCCTCGCATGGACGTCCGATGAAAACCTGGCTCCAGCCGGTTTGCGCTTGGGATTCGCATCAGTTTCACAAGCGCGATCATAAACCGGCTCTCGCCTGCCCTCTCCTGCCTAATCGGGCAACCGACTATCTCGATCGCCACGCAAGTATGCCCGCGAATGCGATTGCTGGTTTCACCCCCTGCCCAGGGTTATGCCAGCATTAGTTCGAGCCTGGACTGGTCGACGAAATCCGTCAGGCGGCCAATGGAAACTTTCTAAATTACAGCCAACATTTTCAGCCCCGGGTCGCCCCTGCACTCGGACGACGAGCCGCATGGAACAAGCCCATCGGTCGCTGGCAAATCGACAAAAACCTCGTTCCGTCTCTTTACTTGCCCCGTCTTGATAAACGCTGATCAATTGAAAATATCTATGGGCACATAAATACGGATTGTAACCCTTCAAAAATAGGCTAAATATTCAGTAACGGAAATATCCCGCTAAACCGCCAAACACCAACCGTGAATGCGGCTCAGGGATGGTATAGCAATTCGAAAAAATGAAATATCTGCGGTTATGAATTGAGGACCGTTATGGCATGCACTCATATACAAAGCTGCGAGCTGTTCGTGCAGTTCGCGCTGAATCCCGCGCTCGAGATCTGGAAGAGCGCCTATTGTAATGGCGAATTCAAGTCCTGCGTCCGCTACGAGACCTCCAGCAAGGGTCAGGTCGTACCATTGTCACTGCTTCCGAATGGCAAGAAGATCACCATCAACCGAAGTCAGGATGAAATGGTAACCACCGCGCTGTTTAACTGTATCGCAAAAAACAGATTACCGATGGCGCGCTCGCTCATCAAAACGGTCGGCGTCGATATCGACGCCTGCAATGTCGAAGGGACCACAGCTTTGATGGCGGCGGTGGATTCCGGATCGATAGAAATGATCGAGCTCCTGCTGAGCCTTAATCCCGACACCTCGCTGACAAACATTCACGGGCAAACGGCTTATGACCTGGCGGTAGAAAAAAATGATTCGGCCCGAATAGAGCTATTGGCCAAATATCAATGAAACCACGCTTATTGATTCGAAAAGAGAACTGCGATGTCTGAATTTTTACCCTGGTGGGCCACTTCGATCTTACTGGCGTTTATCACGCTCGGATTTTATCTGGCCAATAACAGAACGCTGGGCGTGTCAGGCAGCTGGACTCGAATTGTTCAGTTCAAAAGCGATAAAGATTTCGCCGAGGCGCAAAGCTCTCTCACCGAGCGTCCAAAAATGTTCGAAGACGCACTGATGGCGGCTACCATCGAGCATTTTGGTGAGGCAGAAGTCGCCCGCTTTCTCGAGTCGCGACACCAACAGGTACCCCGCTCGGAAGAAAATCGACCAATGGTCGAGGTTAAACGGATTCACTGGACGGTACACCTGGCGTTTCTTTGCTCCCTGATTCTGGGGGGATTAATCGGCGCCGCCATCAGGGGAGATATCGGCATTCAAATGGACATGGGCAGTGTTCATGCAGACCTGTTCGGAGAAGGATTTGCCTATTTGATGACCCTCTTCATCGGCGGTGCCCTGGTTGGGTTCGGTACCCAGTTGGCCGGAGGTTGCACCTCCGGACACGGTTTGAGCGGAGCGAGTCGATTGGTGCCGGCCAGTCTGGTCGCAACCCTGTCCTTCTTCAGTGCCGCGGTTATATTTTCCATGGCAATCCATTATCTCGGCTAGGTGATTCGAAATGCAAAATACGACTATCAGGGATTATGTTTTTTACATTCTATTCGGCATCGGCATGGGGATAACGCTAAGCCTGGGGGGACTCTCCGATTTCGAACAGATCCATAAACTGTTCATCCTGCAAAATATCCCGCTACTGTTGGTATTCTGCGGCGCGATTGGCTTAACCATGCTCGGATTCTGCACCTTGTGCAGAAAACGGGACATACCGAAGAAGACTTTAAACGGCGGCACGATTCCCGGAAGCGTCATGTTTGGTATTGGTTGGGCAATGACAGGAGCCTGCCCGTCCATTGCGCTGGTTCAACTGGGCGAGGGAAAATTCGGCGCACTACTGACCATTTTTGGAATCCTTACTGGCGTATGGGTTTACCGGGCGATCGCGGCGCCAAACTTTCGACTCGATACCGGGGTATGCGGCGAGTAAATCAGGGGACAGATCAGCAATCCGAAAAAATGTCCCACGACGCGCGAATAATTGAAAGCAGCGCGGCGGAGCCAGGTATCTTTCATCGAGCTGAGCCGTGAGAAATGTAGGGCCGGCCCCTCCTGACTCCGCCTGCCCGATAATCGCCATCGGCGCTTGATTAATACCGGGCGCCTCCTATACATTGGTGTAGAAACCTTTACCAACAGGCTTACCGAAGTGAAACCGATCTTGCTGACAACACTGCTGACTATCCTGGCCATGACAACGGCCTTTGCCAGCGACGCTATCGTAAAGGATATCCTGGTTTACAAGAATCCCGAGTGCGGTTGCTGCAACAAGTGGGTCAGGTACCTGGAGGATCAAGGCTACAACGTCACGGTGGAGCAGACTCGCAACGTGCTCGAGGTAAAACAGCGCCTCGGCGTCCCGGAAAAACTGGCTGCCTGCCATACCGCGGTCATCGACGGTTACGTCGTGGAAGGCCATATCACGCACCGGGATATCAAGCGTTTGTTATTGCTGCGGCCGGAGGTAACGGGTATCTCGGTTCCCGGGATGCCAATCGGCACACCGGGCATGGAAAGAGGCAATAGCAAACAACCCTACGACGTCATAAGCTTCGACGAACAGGGCAACACGGAACTATTCGTCGCGCACTGAGCCTTTGCGGCAACCGGTTTTCTGGAGCAGCTGTCACACCATTCGGCCCCGCCCCGGCTCTCCCGCGCCACGAACCCGCTCCGCCCGTGCGATCGACCGCCCGGTTGAAGGTACCGGGCAGTCGCAT
>Ga0316201_10004637_pt1 | contig 10421 bp, 9 predicted proteins | sample CS6wburrow_MG_FD_204516 | JGI IMG/M metagenome (GOLD analysis project Ga0316201, IMG submission 204516) | Coastal sediment microbial communities from Delaware Bay, Delaware, United States - CS-6 worm burrow | ecosystem: Environmental > Aquatic > Marine > Coastal > Sediment | place: USA: Delaware... | reverse complement strand
CTGGCCGCCTGGACACACAGTCCGGGTCGATGAGGACTACGAGGCTATCGAGTTCAGCCCGGCGGGTGAGATGGGGCACCTGATCACGCACCTTAAAGAGAAGCTCTCAGGCTGACCGCTCGATCGCTGGCCTTCACTAACCTATAGCGCGCCGAGTTCCTCGACTGAGCAGTCCGCGATGCCGAGCGTACTCGGCGTGCGTAGCCCTTCTTCGCGGTAGTTACGTGCCATAACGATGGTTGCGACCTCGATGATGGCATCCATGCCCGGAGTTTCTACGCCGACCTGGCGGCCAAGGTCAGACATGAAGACGAGCCCATAGCCGACGTCCTCATGCAGATAGCGGTGATCGAGCTGTGGCTGCGCGCCGATGCCGAGAAATCCCGGCGCTTTGCGGTATCCCGATCCGTAGTTGTTCTCTAGCATGTAACCCTGGCGCATGCCCATCTCGGGATCAGACAGGATGGTGATTCCCAGTTTCTTGCCAATAGCGATGCGCTCGTTGTCGAGGGCCTCGATCAAGCGTCCGACAGAATCGCTGACGCCCTCTTCGTAGAACAGGAAGTCGCCGCCGGTCATCTCGATACGCGCCGCGTTGCTGAGCGTGACGGCCGGATGAATAATCGGGTTGGCATTCTGCAGGCTGGTTTGCAGCACGTTCTCTGCAGGCTCCATGCTCGGGTAAACATCCTCGATTAGCTGCAATATCTCCTGCGTGTGTTTGTTCGGCAGCGCGGCTAACAGGTTGCCGGCCTTGAGCTTGAGAAATACGCGGATCTTTGCCGGTTCGATGAGCCGCACCGCGTAATGTAGCGTTGAGGTTTCGGCAACCCTGATCGTGTCGTCGTCAACGTCCAGCCCCGCAGCCCGTTTAAAGGCCAGCGCGCCGCCACAGGAGCTCGGTGTCACGATGACGGTCTGCCCCTTTTTTAACTTGCCGGCTACGGCTGCCCCAAATGGTTCCGTGCTGTATGCGGGTCCCACGACGTAGACGAGGTCGGCGCCCAACAGGGCCTCGTCGATGTCATGGCCCGAGTAGGCAATCTTGCCGAAACCCTCGATGTCACCTTCAGCCCTGATACCGCCCTGGTCGGCAATCGCCGCTATGTTCTCCGGGAACTGCTCGAAATCGAACAGGCGGACGTCATGTCCGTGCGTCGCGCAATCGAACGCGACAGCCGTGCCGCCGGCGCCGGCGCCTAGAACTGTGATCTTCATTGATTTGCCTCCCGGCGTCGGTGACACCTGCATTGAGTGGGCATCTTAGCTGCGCGCCTCAGCGCTGTAATTCCGTATTGTCCACTAGTTCAGCATCAGTTCCCGCATTTTCTCAGCCTGCTCGTGCTCGGGCACACGTGCGCCATCGTGATAGAACATGACGAGGCGCAGCGGCACGTTGTTCCAGGCCAGTTGTGCCACGTTGTCCGGGCTTATGCTGTGTCGGCCGAGCACCGCCTCTGTGGGCCAGTCGAATGCCGGAAACGAAATATAGGCGAGCTCCGAACACACGATCTTGTCCGTCGTATTTACGTCGAAATTAAAGTCGTACTTCTTGCCCACCTGGCGGAATGCCATGAGTAGCGCCTCTCGTACATCTGCCGCACGCGTGTTCTCATCGAAAACGGGTCTTAGAACGGCGAGGTCGTCGACATTCATGAATTCCTCGAGGCGACTCAGCTGCACGCCGCTGCGGAGCGCCTCGATGATCTGATGCTCACTGGTCAGGGCGTCGGAATACTGCTCGACGATAAGTTCATCCCAAACACCGGCATCAATGAGTTCAGCCTTGCTGCCGGTCCAGATGGCGACGTGACCAAAGTGACCAGGGATTAGTTTATCGGTCAATCTAAACGGCGTCTTTTCGAGCAGGATATCGAGGGGTTGTAGTTGTGACCTGATCGCCCGCAATGCGTTCTCGTCGCCATACAACTTGCCTTTGCGGGACTCGTAGAGGCCGACCGAGTTGCCAAACAGGCCGCTGAGCAGATCCATGCCCTCGGCAGCGCCTTCTGCCGTTCGGTCGATTGCAATGCGCTCGAAGACCTCGAACTTGTTGCCAGCGATCTCGCCAACCCGAATTTTCTTCACGTAGTTGTAGGCCGGGCTGGAATCAATAAGCTGCATCAGGTAGGCCGCGTCGGAGTCCTCGTGAGCGTTGGTTAAGAGTGCTTTGTGCTCCGTGTAAAAGTCGATGGCGCGACGCGCGCGATGGCGAACCTCAACTGAATTAGCAGCGAGCGTGGCTTCCGCGAGCTTGTTCGCAACGAGACCAAACCCCATGTCGGGATCGTTGATGATCCTGCGCAGTCGTTCGTCCTGCTCGAAATGCACGACGCCGAGTAAATAGTTGTCATACAGCGTTAGTGCCGCGCCCAATGACAGCATCAACGCCTTGAGTCGTAATTCCTCGCTGATATCGAAGGCCTGCAGCAGCTCAGGCTCGGCGTCCACCGCGCATTCGTAGGCGTTCGCGATGCTGTACAGGTTCTCACGTAAATTGAGATAGGACTCGGTGCCGCTCTTGAGCGTGACCAGATCCCGGCTCGAAAGTGGAACATCATCATTGACCCGCAGGCGATTGGATACGACCAGCATTTCGGAGCGCGCAACGAGGCTTTGCTCGACGAGCGACTGCAGCTCGGCCAATTCCTGCTGAAACACCTGGGCGGGGTCGGCAGCAGTATCCAGGGTTTTCGCGAGCCGTTCGTAGCATGCAGAAGCGCGTTCCTGATCGTTCGTCGTGATCTGCACGCGGTAGATGCCCGCTCCGACTGCGACGATGGCAATCAGTCCAACAATAACGATCCTTATGCGCTTCATGGTAGCTTTCCGGTAACTCGGTAACATCCAGGGCCATGAAACTACCACGTCTGAAAACAGTACTCATCACAGTGTTGACCCTGTTCGTAGCCTTGTACGCATTTGGTGCGATCAGTCTCGCGTTACGTGACGACTCCATAGCTATTCTGGAGGGGCCTGCAGCGAGCTTCGAGACCGTTGCGATTTTTGGTGCAAGCGGCACGACCGGTGACGGAATTCTGAAGGCGGCCATGGCGGCGCCGGAGATCGAGAAAATTCACGTCGTTACGCGACGGCTGACACCTCGAATCGAGGAGGGCGTTGCCTCCGGAAAGGTGCACGTGACCGAGCACATGGACTACCTCGACTATTCCGCCATCGAGGAGCTGTTCGTGGACGTCGATGCGGTCTACTGGGCAATCGGCATCAGTGCTCGTGGTGTGGATCAGGAAACGTACCGCATGATTCACACCGATTTTCCTCGTGCGTTCGTCGAGGCATGGCTTAGCGTTAGCCGAAAGCCCGATATTTCATTCCACTTCATAAGTTCGAGCGACATATCAGAGGATTCGCGGATGATGTGGGTGCAAGAGAAGATTCGTGCTGAGAGAACTTTGTTTGGATTAGCGGAACGGACGCACCTCCGGGTTATCGCCTACCGGCCCGACTATATCGGGCCCACCGAAGAAGAGGCTCATATAGGTCAGGACATTTTGTACGGTTTCTTCGCGCCGGTCGGCGCGGCCGTTCGCGCGGTCCAGATCGGTGAAGCAATGATCGAAGCGACCGCGCGGGGCTCTCAGTTTGCGAACGGCGACAAGGTTGGCACATGGAACATAAAGCGTTACAGCGACGCGTATACACGCCGTATGGGCGACACGGACTAGCGACTCATGTTGTCGGATATATCCTGTATCGATACGATGGCACAACAACGTCGTACTTTGGCTGCAGGAACATCACGAGATCAACCAGTTCCTGAACCGTCATGTGCTGGTTATAGACGTACATGTTGGATTCGCCGTCTTCGGATACAACTTCTTCAGCGTAGCCACGTGCCAGCATGTGCGACGGGTTGATAATCGCCGTAACAAGTTCGCCGTAGGTCTTCACGTGCTGCGAGCTGCCACCCAGTGGTACATAGGGCGGGGACATGCCTGGAAGTTCAGCAAACTCCTCGCCTTCAATCGTGTGGCATTGATGGCATTGCATGTACTGGAATACTTCGCGACCGGCCTCGGCATCACCATCCGGCAGTCGAAAGCCCTTTTCAGACATTCGGGCGTCCGGATCACAGCCACCCAAGGCAACGAAGGAGCCCAGCAAGAGCGTCAGCAGGAATCGTGTCTTCATAACAAGCCTCCTTATCTCCCTCAAGCGCAAACTTAGCGCTAGTGACGAAAGTTGACAATAAGGGATGTGTGCAGGCGATATTGCGTATACTTTCCAAGGGTTTAGTCGCGAGTGAGCAGATAGTGATGTGAGTGAGTTGTCTCCCAAAGAGCACGATAGTCAGGCCGGTCGCGCCTATGCTGTGCCGTTGGTGGTTGCCGTCACCGGACATCGCGATCTTGTGCAAGACGAGGTGCCAGGGATTCGCGAGCGAGTGCGCATCCTGTTCACAGAATTGCAATCTGACAATCCGGATCGCCAGCTTCAGGTCTTGTCAGCGCTGGCGGAAGGGGCAGACCAACTGGTGGCCGAGGTCGCGGTGGAAATGGGTATCAGCCTGGTCGTTCCGCTGCCCATGCAGAAATCTGTCTACCGCGATGATTTCGAATCCGATGAGGCGAAGTTACGATTCGACGCCATGTACGACAGTGCGGCCCATTGTTATGAGCTCCCGCTGGCCCGCGGCAACACATTCGAGGGAATTGCCTACCCAGGTGAGCAGCGTGCGCGGCAGTACGCGCAGCTGGGTGTCTATCTGTGCGCACATTGCCATATTCTGCTTGCGATCTGGGATGGCAAAGACACGGATGAACTCGGCGGCACCGGGCAGGTTGTGAAATTTCATCGCGATGATGTCATGCCTGGATACACGCCTGCATTGGTTGCTACCCGGCAAATGCTGGTCGAGGACGAAAGCGATCTTGTTTATCACGTCGTATGCTCACGAGACCGGCCGGGCGGCGAGCCAGCTGACGGTCTGGATCCTCTCGATTGGAGTTGGTTTACAAAGGACCGGGAGCATCCGCGCAAGCGACTGATGCCAGGTCGGAATCGGCTCATTTTTGCGCGAAGCTCTGAATTCAGCCGTGACGCGATGCGGCATGCCAAGTCTATCGAAGCGGAAAAATATCCGTTGTATACGGCGGAGCAGGCCGCAGGTTTGCCGCCGGGAGTGGAAGACATAAACCGGCTGTTCTGTATCGCGGACTGGCTCGCCATTCGCTTCCAGAATAAAGTTCTGCTGACCTTGCGTGTCACTCACGTCCTCGCGTTTCTTATGGGTTTGATGTTCATCCTGTATACAGAGGTTCGGGGCGTCTCTTACTACATGTTCGCGTTCCTGGTGTTCTTTCTCGTCTCTGCTGCCGTCCAGTTTCGAGCCAAGCGTCAGGGCTGGCACCGTAAGTACCTGGACTACCGGGCACTCGCGGAAGGACTTCGCGTGCAGTTTTTTTGGGCGGTTGCCGGTGTCGGCAATGAGAGTGACTCAAAATATACGCATGATGATTTTCTCCAGACCCAGGATCCTGAGCTCGGGTGGGTTCGCAATATCATGCGCGTCGCGGGAATGCACTGCGATGCCGCGAAGAATAGCAGCGATGCGGGCTTGCAGTTCGTGCTGAGAGAGTGGATAGGGGACGAAGCCGGCAACGGCCAGTTAGGTTATTTTGCAGCAAAGTCTGCGGACAAGACAAAGCGAAACCACCTGACCGAATTGCTGGGCCGCTTGAGCCTTTATACCAGTGTTACGGTTGTCGCAATTTTTGTGACGGTGGGTGCCAGTTTGCCCGGCGACTGGTCGAGCCCGCTGATGGTGGCTATGGGTGCGATGCTGCTCGTCTACGGTATTCGGCAGGGTTACGGTTACGCGACAGCTGAAAAGGACCTGATCAAGCAATACGAATTCATGCAGCGCCTGTTTAAAAGTGCGCGACGCCGTCTTGATGATACTAACGATCCTCAGGAGCAAAGGCTGATTCTCAAGGCGCTCGGCGATTCGGCGCTCGACGAACATGCAGACTGGATTCTCATGCACCGCGATCGGGTTATTGACCAGAGTGAAGTCTGGCGAATGGGTAGCTAAACAAGAACAAGGATAAGAAGAAATGTCTATCAGGAGAATTCAAAAGGACATCGACGCATCGGGCGCCGCGAAAGCGATCGTTGTGCTTGATCGAGATCATGTTGCGGCTTCGCCGGACGCAACGAGGCCTGAAGTGAATGTCGACGGGCAAGGACGACTCAGACGAACGGCCCCAGTTGTCAAGGACGATGCCATCGAAGCGCTGGAGCAGCACTTTGTGGGTGCGCAAATGGTGCACTTCCCGTTTCTTGGTGTGGTCCACGGTGTTGTCGACCAACAAGGACTCGACAAGCTTGCCGATCACGAAGCAACACACCAGATGATTCATGCGCCGGAACTCAGCACGATCAAGCCCGTTGCTTCAGGTACGCCGGACGCGCCGCCAGCCGGGCCGACATGGGGATTGGCCAGGCTCAAGGCGCCAGAAATATGGCAAAAAGGCTACACGGGCAAGAATATTGTTGTCGCACACCTGGACTCAGGAGTGGATTCACAGCATCCGGCCTTACACAACGCCATCGAGCAGTACGCGGTTTTTGATACAAATGGCCAGCCGGTTACGCCGACGGGTCCTTACAGGGACGGGGACGATCACGGCACACATACGGCCGGGACCATTGCCGGTCGTTGGGTAGATGGCGGACCGGTAATCGGCATGGCGCCGGATGTCGAACTGATCGATGCCACGATTGTCGGTCATGGCGATACGGTTACCCGAGTTCTTGCGGGCCTGAACTGGGCACTGGAGAAAGGGGCGAGGGTGCTGAGCTTGTCGGTCGGGTTCCCGGGATACAGAGAGTCCTTCGAGAAGATTCTGAAGATCGTCCGCGAGCAACATCTCCTGCCTGTAGTCGCGATTGGCAATGACGGACCGGACCGTACTCGGTCACCTGGTAATTTTCCAACAGTCCTATCGGTCGGCGCGATCGACGATAGCGACAAGGTTTGGAAACTATCCAGCAGTTGCACTCCAGGTGACAAGGCGGTCGGTCCAATGGTCTGCGCACCGGGGGTCAAGGTGCTGAGTGCGAAGCCGGGTGGTGGCTACCGGAATTCGGATGGCACATCCATGGCCACGCCGCACGTTTCCGGACTCGCTGCACTGCTTTTCTGTGCCAAACCTGACGCAACGATAGATGAGGTGGAACGGGCGATCGTGGATTCTTGCCGCAACCCGGCCGGTGAAGATACCGTGCGTATTGGGGCAGGCATCCCGGACGGAATTATTGCGCTGGAAAATCTACTCTGAGAGGCAAACGGGTGCCCTCCGCCGCAGGGCACCAGCTATGCAATGGTCGTTTTAGGTATTGACCCTGATCTTACCGTTGCGGGTACCGACTTCCGCACCAACCATGAAAGTGTAGTCGTAGGTGAGGCCTTTTTGGCCTGTGATCTGAAAGTCGCGTGAAGTCGCCCCATTTGCGATGACTGTAGTTTGATTGGGTGTAACACCAGCCGGTGGATTCAGGGATATTTCGGAACCGGAATTATTGGTCCAGCAAACCTTCTTATTCTGGTCGCCATCGAGTTCTGCAGCATCCGCATCGGTGAGAGTAATCGTGTAATCCGCCATGTCGTAATCTCCTGTTTATTGGTTGTTTTTATGTTCAATCACGCGCCACAACCCTAGCAGCGAAACGTTCAGATGGGTAGAGGAATCTGCAATTTAAGTCGCCGATGTAGCTTTTCTTGTTACGGCGTGGTCTGCAGGCGTAGATCAGATATTAATTGCACAGTTTCGGGGTTCCGCTGAAACTGGCGCCGTGTATATCCCAGGTCAAGTGCCTGCAGCGCTAATTCGACGGCCTTGTCGCGCTGGCCGATGAGTTCGTAAACCTCGGCGGCAGCGGCATAAATATCCCCGGAATCCGAAGACAGGGCGATGGCCGTCCCCGAACGTTGCAGCGCTAGCTCCGTCTTACCGGTCTTGGCGTAGTAAAGCCCGAGGTCGCTCGGCGCCCAGGCGTCGCGAGGGTCCTGTTGCCTTGCGGCCTCGGCCAGTTCGATAGCGCGGGCAAAAGCAGCGCCTGCTTTATCGTCCTCACCATCCATCCAGGAATAGACGTAGGCCAGGTTGCCCCAGACCAGCCAGTCGGAGTCATCGATATCCAGTGCGTTCCGATAGGCGTCGGCGGCTTCTGAGAATCGCTCGGCCCCCGAATACGCCGTTCCCAGGTTTGACCAGGCCATGTGGCTCGGGCGTATTTCGATCGCTCGTCGATACATCGTAATGGCCTCCGAGTTCTTGCCGGAGTCACTGAGCGCCCCGCCGAGATTGGTCAGGGTGGCGTAGTGGTCCGGAGCCACTCGAAGAATTGCCTGCCACTGGCGAGCGGCCTCTTCATAACGACTTTGATCGTCCAGGAATACAGCATAGGCATCAAGGCTGGAGATGCTCTCGGGGTCGAGTGAAAGTGCCTTCTTGAAAGAGGCTTCGGCGTCCTCGAGTCGGCCAAGGCGCGCATACATCGATCCCATCGCCTGGTTTGCCAGCACGTCGAAGGGGTCGATCGATACCGCTTTTTCAAGCGCCGCAAATGCAAGATCATTCTTGCCCTGGGCTGCAAACACGCGGCCCAGCGCGACTTGTACAGTTGCGAGGCCGGGGTCCAGCCCAGCGGCCTTGTTTGCATTGATGGCGGCCTCGTTGAGCCATGCCACATCCTTGGTTAGCGCATAGCGAATGCGCAGTGCCTCGGCCAGGCGGGCGTAGGCGAGAGCAAACTCCGGGTCGAGCGTGGACGCCTCGCGAAATTTCTCGATCGCGATGTCGAGATTATCGCCCTTGTCCCAACGCTCGACCAGGTCGAGACCCTCAAGGTAACTGGTATAGCCGCTCGGTGCTGCAACGCTGGTATCGCCCTGCCGATTTTTCAATGCCGAGTCCCACGGCGACCACACGACAAGTAACAGCGCGGCTGCAGCTACGGCGGCCAATAAGAGACCGGGACTGAGTTTGCGATTCTTCCGCCCGGCAACAAGCTCGGCTATCCGCGCGCCACCCCGCAGCGCCTCCACGAGGTGCTCCATGTAACGGGCGTCTTTTTCGCGATAGAGCGCATGTACTCTGTTCAAGACGAGTTCGAGTTCGGCCGGTAAGACGGCGTCATCAAGATAAACGGGGACGATTTCGATGTCATGGTTGACGGCGAAATCGACTTCTCTCAGGCAATGAGAGGAAACCAGCGATGCCTGAGATATGAAAAAGAGGAGCTTGGAAGCGCCCTGGATGGCACCGGCAATTTCGGCGCGCCATGACGACCCGGCCTGAATGCCCTCGTCGTACCAGAGGTTTACGCCTTCCTCGTCAAGCCGAGTGAGGTCTGCGTAGACAGTGTCTGAGTTCTTGTGTGCATAGCACACGAATACGTAGGAGTCCGTCCCGCTGTACGCTGCGAATGGTTTGTTCAATCCGGCTTGGCCCCCTTGGCGTCACGCTAACCGTATGATCAATACAGAGGATAGCAGGGCTTGGCCCCGAGTGTGAGAGACAGACAGGGACGACGATAAGTCGTCCCTGTTCCAGGCAGGGGTATGTTTGTCTACTTACTCTGGATGCACGATGCCGGGCGGGTCAACGTGCGGCAGGTGATGCTCGCATTCTTCGAGCAGGTGTTCTGCGTTCCTGATCCAGCTGCAGGCCTCGCAGGTACAGGTGGTCTCATCGTGCCGCAGGTGGCTATGCAGCGATTCGATGAATTTTATTCCTTCACGCAAGGAAACGCTGAGGGCTTCTTCGGTCTTCAAACCAAGCTGCTGAAAATCTTCCACGCAGTGTTCCCAACCGCAGTCGCCCGATCCGTCGCAATGGTTACATCGTTCACCGGTGGCTTCGAACATGTTCTTGTGGGCGTAATTCCCGTCCTGAACCAGTTCTTCGACCATCTTGCGGGGATACAGAAGCGCTTCTATGAGTTGTTGTTGCATTGGCGTTCTCCTATCAACTGCCATTCCATACTAGGCCTATCAGGAAGCGACCTCAACCGAGAGCGGGCGCGGCTGTGTAAGTAATATCCGATATTGAGCCAACTCCATGAATTCGCGGCGTATTCAGGCCGCATTCACCTATCTTTCACGGCCCGTTAAGGCACCCGGCCGTAGCCTGTTCATGAAAGCAAAAGGACTGTGAGACAAGGAGTTCGACATGGATATCATCATTGCAGCAGAGAAACCGAGCATCGCCAGGCTGCTCAGCGAGCATGTGAATCGACAGGTGACGCCCGATCAGATCAAGGTGACCGAGAACCCCGATGAGACGGGCAGCTTCTACATTGGTCTTGATCTGGAACATTATGTTCTCGCCCCGAATGGCGAACTCGCGCGGGACAGGCTGGAAACAAGCCAGGACATACGGCATGCTGCGGGG
>Ga0316201_10004636_pt1 | contig 10423 bp, 9 predicted proteins | sample CS6wburrow_MG_FD_204516 | JGI IMG/M metagenome (GOLD analysis project Ga0316201, IMG submission 204516) | Coastal sediment microbial communities from Delaware Bay, Delaware, United States - CS-6 worm burrow | ecosystem: Environmental > Aquatic > Marine > Coastal > Sediment | place: USA: Delaware... | reverse complement strand
TCTTCGTGTCCGTAAGCTTGCTCTTCACTCAAACCGTAGCTATTGCTACGCTTTTCGCTCCAGAGCGGCGCTTTCGAACACGAATCCTGCGCCTGCTCCCGTGATCCTGGTGAGAAATGCGGGCTAGGAGTCTGCGCGGTAAAAGCATCCCTACTGCAAAAGCGCCACAGCGGTCCATTTATCAGTTCTTTTCCGTTGCGAAGTACCCACTATGCGCCTCAAAAGAACAGAAAACTATCCTCGCCGTGCCACTGTTTCGCTACCGGTATTTCTACCGCGCAGACTCCCAGGGTGTGGTAACAAAACCGGCACTTTCTTTCCTATCACTATACCCACCACGAATGCGGGCTTCTCTTTTATCTTTGTTTATATTGCGCCTTCGTGGTAATCAACTTACAAGACGCTGGATGCCTTTTATCGTTGGCATGACGGTAGTTTTACGCTTTCGATTAAATCTCGGAACCGTGGTCTTTAAACTCCTTCACTTTTTCCTTACAAATCACGTCCTGTAATTTGCCCTTTGGGCCGGCCAACAACGCCATTCAAATCTGCTCCCGGCAAATTTAATCATTCCTTCTCACACTTCTGAATATATCTTCGAACCGGCTTTCTTGAATTCTTCTGCTTTTTCTTTCATACCCTCATCAAACGCAACATCGATCTCTCCAATGCCATGTTCTGCTGCGTAGTCACGAACATCCTGGCTGATCTTCATCGAACAGAACTTCGGCCCACACATAGAACAAAAGTGCGCAACCTTATGCGCTTCCTTCGGCAGGGTCTGGTCATGGTATTCCCGTGCCCGCTCGGGATCGAGCGCCAGGCGGAACTGGTCTTCCCAGCGGAATTCAAAGCGTGCTTTTGACATCGCGTTGTCGCGGATCTGCGCGCCGGGATGGCCCTTGGCCAGGTCCGCCGCGTGCGCCGCGATCTTGTAGGTGATGATGCCGGTGCGCACATCTTCCTTGTTGGGCAGGCCGAGGTGTTCTTTCGGTGTGACGTAGCACAGCATGGCGCAGCCGTACCAGCCGATCTGGGCGGCACCGATACCGGAGGTGATGTGGTCGTAGCCCGGCGCGATGTCGGTGGTCAGCGGGCCGAGGGTATAGAACGGCGCTTCGAAGCAATCTTCGAGTTCCTTGTCCATGTTCTCCTTGATCATCTGCATCGGCACGTGGCCGGGGCCTTCGATCATGACCTGGACGTCGTGGTCCCAGGCGATTTTTGTCAGTTCTCCCAGGGTTTCCAGTTCGCCGAACTGGGCTTCGTCGTTGGCGTCAGCGATCGAGCCCGGGCGCAAGCCGTCGCCGAGCGAGAACGAGACGTCGTAGGCTTTCATGATTTCGCAGATGTCTTCGAAGTGGGTGTAGAGGAAACTCTCTTCGTGGTGCGCCAGGCACCATTTCGCCATGATGGAACCACCGCGGGAGACGATGCCGGTAACGCGCTTCGCGGTCAGCGGTACGTATTTGAGGCGCACGCCGGCATGAATGGTGAAGTAGTCCACGCCCTGCTCGGCCTGCTCTATCAATGTGTCCTTGAAGATTTCCCAGGTCAGGCCTTCGGCGACGCCGTTAACTTTTTCCAGCGCCTGGTAGATGGGTACGGTGCCGATGGGTACCGGCGAGTTGCGCAGGATCCATTCGCGGGTTTCGTGGATGTTCTGCCCGGTGGACAGGTCCATGATGGTGTCCGAGCCCCAGCGGATGCCCCAGACCATTTTTTCGACTTCTTCGGTGATGCTCGATGTCACCGCCGAGTTGCCGAGGTTGCCGTTGATCTTCACCAGGAAGTTGCGGCCGATGATCATCGGTTCCAGTTCCGGGTGGTTGATGTTGGCCGGGATGATCGCGCGGCCTGCAGCGATTTCGTCGCGAACGAATTCAGGCGTGATTTCGTGCGGAAGGTGGGCGCCGAACGACTGCCCGGGGTGCTGCATCAAGACCTTGTCGTACTCGGGATTGTTGCGCAGTTCCTGCAGCTTCATGCTTTCACGGATGGCGATGTATTCCATCTCCGGGGTGATGATGCCCTGTTTGGCGTAGTGCATTTGTGTAACATTCTTGCCTGCTTTGGCACGGCGCGGCTTGCGCAGGTGCTCGAAGCGCAGGTGTGCCAATGCGGGATCGTTGTGGCGCTGCCGGCCGAATTCTGAAGACGGGCCGTCCAGCCATTCGGTGTCATCGCGTTCGTCGATCCAGTTGCTTCTGACATCGGGCATGCCCTTGAGCAGGTCGATCTTTACATCGGGGTCGGTGTACGGGCCCGAGGTATCGTAGACCGGAATCGGCGGATTCTTTTCTGCGCCGAAGCTGGCCGCGGTGTCTTCGAGCTCGATTTCCCGCATCGGCACCCGGATGTCGGGGCGTGAACCCTGCACGTAGATCTTGCGTGATCCATCCAGAGGCTGGGTGGATGATGAAGACAGCTCGGCGGTGCGTTGGATAAATTCGTCTGGGATTGCGCTCATGTTGTCGAAACCGGGTAATTAATGTCACAGGGTCGTACATGATACCCCAATAATGAGGTTCATTCCCATAGGGGCGGTAACGAGGGACGAGTGGCGAGATAATTCCCGGATTACGTTTCACTCCATCCGGGCTACGACTCCGGGTTCCTTGGCAAATTGGCGGATTACGGCTATCGCCTAATCCGCCCTACGGTTCACTAGTTAATCGGGTGCAGGGTTTCCCGAATTTCACTTCGTTACATCCAGGCTGTCGTCGACTATTCGGTCGCCAGGGGGTAAAATGCGCGACCTCTATATTAAGGTATGCAGTGGATGGGTTTCTAATGAACGAGATGGACTACAACCAGGCCCGATTCAACATGGTGGAACAGCAGGTACGCCCCTGGGACGTGCTCGACCCGCGGGTGCTGAACGTGATCGGCAATATTCCCCGCGAACAGTTCGTGCCCGAGCAAAGCAAACAGCTGGCCTATGCCGATATGCGCATCCCGATTGGTGAATACGAAGGCCGCACCTCGCACATGCTGAACCCGGTGATCGAGGGTCGCATGATGCAGAGCCTGGCGATTACCGAGGATGACACCGTGCTGCAGATCGGCACCGGCACCGGCTATATCACCGCCTGCCTGGCCACGCTGGCGCGCCACGTCGATAGCGTCGATATCAACCCGGAAATGATCGCGTTGGCCGAGAAAAATCTTGCCCGTTTCGAGATTGCCAATGTCACCCTCAGTACCGGTGACGGCTCCAGCCAGTGGGAGCAGAAGCCGTTTTATGACTGCATCGCGATCATGGGTTCGATACCCGAAGTTCCCGAATTCTACAAGAAGGCTTTGAAGGAAGATGGCGGACGCATGTTTGTCGTGGTCGGTGAAGCGCCGGTGATGAAAGCACTGCTGGTGACACGCATCGGCAAAAACGAATGGACCCTGGATGAGCTGTTCGAAACATGTGTCGATCCATTAATAAACGCTGAGAAGCCTGCCGAATTCGTTTTTTAAGCTGCTGCTGTATTAGTTATGCGTGAGTTTGAAGCCGAAGAGCTCAAGGGCTATCTTGAGTCTGTTGATGATCAACCATTATTGCTGGATGTGCGCCAGCCGTGGGAATATGAAATCTGCAAGCTGGATAACAGCGTGCTGATCCCGATGTCAACGATTCCCGCCAACATCGACAAGCTTGATAAAGACCGGGAGACCGTGGTTATATGCCATCACGGTGTGCGCAGCCGCCGGGTTGCTTTTTACCTGGAACAGGCCGGTTTTACCAATATCATCAATCTCAAGCGCGGGCTTGATGGCTGGGCCAGAAGTGTCGATGTCGACATGGAAACGTATTAATTACTGTAATTGGGCTTTATTAATGACACTTCGTAACAGTTTTCTGATTGGTTTAAGCGCTCTTTTTTTCAGCTCAAGTGTTCAGGCACTCGACCTCAAGCAAGCTCTGGAACGCGCCGAACAGTATGACGCCACCTTGCGCTCGGCACTGGCTGACTACATGGCTGCAGAAGAACTCTTTCCCCAAAGCCGCGCCAACCTGCTGCCCGACATCACTGCCGGTGGTTTTTACCAGCGCAACGATACCAGCCGCGAGAATTCGACCGGTAGCGCCATCACTGACTTTGATTCAAACTTCACCACCAAGGGCTACGATGTAACACTAAACCAGGTCATCTTCAACAAGGCATTCTGGGACGCGATGGAGCAGAGCGAGGCACTGGTGGCGCAGGCCGCTGCCAATTATGAAGTCGCCAAGCAGGAGCTGATTATCCGTACCGCCAGGGCCTATTTCAACGTGCTCGGCGCGCAGGACAACGTCGCCTTTACCCGCGCCGAGAAAGAGGCCATCGGCCGCCAGCTGGAACAAAGCCGCGAGCGTTTCAATGTCGGCCTGATCGCGATTACCGATGTGCGCGAGTCGCAGGCTTCCTATGACAATGCCGTGGCCAATGAAATCGTCGCCATGAACACGCTGCGCAACAATATCGAGGCCCTGCGCGTGATCATCGGTGATCCGATTGACGATCTGGTACCGCTGGCTGAAAAATTCCCCCTGCTGATGCCAGAGCCCAGTGATATAGATCAGTGGCAGTCCATGGCACTGGATGGCAACCTGTCATTAAAAGCCTCCAGGTTTGCACTCACCGCCGCTAAAGAAAACTACGAAGGCAGCCGCGCGGGGCACTACCCGGTACTGAACCTGCGCGCCGCCCACACCTTTGACACGTCTGACGGCAGCGCCTTCGGTAGCACCTTTGGCGGCTCTGACAACACCGCCAATTCGCTCGCTGCGCAGCTGGCGATACCGCTTTACCAGGGTGGCGGCACCACTTCACGCACGCGCCAGGCCAATGCAGAGGTATGGTCGGCGCAGGCATTCGTTGACCAGTCGATACGCACCACGGTACAGCAGATTCGTGATGCCTACCTCGGCGTCGAGGCATCGGTGTCATCGGTGCAGGCTTTCAACCAGGCGCTGATTTCGGCGAAGACATCGGTCGAAGCCACCGAAGCCGGTTTCGAGGCCGGCACCCGTACCAGTGTCGACGTGCTGCTGGTACAGGGGCGCCAGTTCGAAGCCGAGCGCAACTACGCGCGCTCACGCTACGACTACCTGCTGGTGCTGCTGGAACTGCAACGCGCTGCCGGTTCGTTAACGCGCGAAGACGTATGGAAGATCAATGAGTGGCTGAATGCATCCGGATCAGCTTCACAGCCAACATCGAGTCCTTCGACACCTTGAACGTTGTTCAAGGTGTCAGGTTCTGTGTACTAGATTCTGGTTCCTGGGAAAGACGCTGGACTCCTGCCTTCGCATGAGTGACGGATTAAGATTATTGTCATGCCTGCGAAGGCAGGCACCCAGTGTCTTAACCTAGTTCCTAGCTCCCAGAACCTAGTCCCTATAACTCGTCAGGTAGACTTCCACATTGTGATACTTCCGCCAAGGCCGAAACCAGTTTGACTAGAATAAAGACATGAGCAACGTTATCCCGCTGAACGCCCGCGACTACCTGGCACCCAGGTACTGGCCAATGTGGCTGGCGTTTGGCCTGTTGCGGCTGATATCCATGCTGCCATTGAGATGGACCCAGGCACTCGGCGCCGGCATTGGCCTGCTGGTATACCGGATTGTTCCTTCACGCCGTCGCGTGGCACGTATCAATATTCGCCAGGCCTACCCCGACTACAGTGACGAGCAAGTTCGCCAGCTCAACCGTGAGAGTTTTCGCAGCCTCGGCATCTCAGTGTTTGAATTTGCACTGGCGTGGTGGCGCAACCGTGACTACATGCGCTCGATCTGTGAAGTCGAGGGCAAGCAGCACCTCGATACGTCGCTGGCCAGGGGCAAAGGCGTGATACTGCTCACCGGCCACTTCGCCACGCTGGAAATCGGTGCCATGCTGATCGGACTGCATACCACACTGAACGGCGTCTACAAAAAAGCGCACAACCCGATGTTCAATGCCTTCATGGCGCATTACCGCTCGACCTATGGTGAAGAACTGATCGAAAACAAGAACGTGCGCGCCTTGATACGCGGCCTGCGCAAGGGCCGTGCCACCTGGTTTGCACCGGACCAGGATTTTGCCGACCAGGATATCGTTTACACCCCGTTCCTCGGCGGCATTGCCTCGACACTGACCGCAACCGCGCGCATGGCGGAGATGACCGGCGCTGACGTTGTACCGTTCTATCCGCTCAGGCTGGACAAGGGCAAGGGCTACAGGCTGGTGATATTACCGGCGCTGCAGGATTTCCCCTCGGATGATATCGAAAAAGACTCGGCGCGCATCAACAAGGCCATCGAAGATATGGTCTACGCCAATCCCGGCCAGTATGGCTGGGTGCACAAGCGCTTTAAACACAGGCCGCCCGGCGAGCCGCCGCTTTATTAATTATATGCTAGAAGCGACATACGCACTTGCAGGGTGGGCGCCGCCCACCAGAACGGCCGGATAATTGTATGAATATCAATGAGCACAATGGTGGGCAAAGCCCACCCTGCTTACTCTAGCCCGCATTTCTCACCAGGCGACGTGGGGCACTGATAAGTTATTGCTTTTTCATCAAAGTTATAATGATCGAAAATTCACTATGTTATTCAAGTATGCCTATCACGGTTCAGGCTAGTCTTCGTGTCCGTAAGCTTGCTCTTCACTCAAACCGTAGCTATTGCTACGCTTTTCGCTCCAGAGCGGCGCTTTCGAACACGAATCCTGCGCCTGCTCCCGTGATCCTGGTGAGAAATGCGGGCTAGCAGCGAAAAAGAGATTGTCGCCAGCACTGTTCGCGACTAAAGTCGCTCCTTCTATGCATTAACAACAAGTCAGCACCATGTTTTTATACCGCCTGCTTAACTTTCTGTTGATACCACTGACCTTCAGCTACCTATGCTGGAAAGCCTTTCGCCACAAGCAACTGCGGTATTTAAAACAAAGACTGGGTGTTGGCCTCGGCGCTATTCCAGAAAACTGCCTGTGGCTGCATTGTGCTTCCGTCGGTGAGGTCAATACCGCGCTGCCGTTGCTGCATGAACTACACCGGCGTAATCCGCAGCAGACCTTTTTAATTACCACCAACACACCGACCGGTGCAGATATTGTCATCAGGCAGCAACAAGCTTATTTGTTTCACGCCTACCTGCCGTTCGACTGGATGCTTTCAGTCACCTTGTTTGTCAGTACGATTAAACCAACTGCGCTGTATGTGCTGGAAACCGAGTTATGGCCAAACCTGTTCAGCGTATGCCACACGCGCAAAGTACCTTTAGTCATTATTAATGGCCGCCTGTCGCCAAAAACCACGGCAACCTACAAATGGGTGCGCAAGGTTCTCGGCCAGCTGCTGCTACTCACCGATCATATTTACGCGCGCAGCGAAGCTGACCAGGACGCATTCATAAAATTGGGTGCCAACAAGCACAAGGTTTCGCTCATCGGCAACCTCAAGTATTCACCACCGTCATCGCACGTAATCGAAAAACCGCAAGTTAACAGAGAATACGCCGTCGCTGCATCAACACACGCCGATGAAGAGTTAAAGATACTGCGGTGCTGGTTGAAGCTGAACAGGAACGAGTTGCTGGTGATAGCACCACGCCATCCTGAGCGCCGTGATGAAATACTCAAACAGTTAACCGGCCTGACCGAAATGATTGCCGTGCGCAGCAGGAATGAGATGATAACCGAAACGACAAAGGTTTACCTGCTCGACACCGTGGGTGAACTCAACAACTGGTTTGCAGGCGCACGGCTGGTGATCATGGGCGGTTCTTTCATTCCCAGGGGCGGGCACAACCTGCTGGAGCCGGCGCATTTCGGCAAGGCCGTTATCTTTGGGCCCTCGATGGAAAACTTTCGTGAAGAAGCCCGGCTGATGCTGAGCAAACATGCCGCTGTGCAGGTCGCTTCTATTGATCGATTATGTGATCAGTTACAGCATTTTCTCGCCAACCCGGAGGCGCTGCGGTCACTGGAGAACAATGTTGCTGAAGCGACTGCGGGCTTCAGCCATATTGTTGATGATTATGCGGACATCATTAGTTCACGAATGGATGTGAATAAACAAGACCAGTCCACAGATGAACACAGATGAACACAGATAAACGCGGTTGTTATTGGTAGCTTTAGGGTGTGCCGTGTAGCGAAATAGGGGGGGGTCTTAATGAAGAAGTAATAATTAAGTCCGCTAATTCACGCAAATGCACGCGAATGTATTTTTTAAAGATGACTCTTGAATAATCCCTGCCCTATTCACTATTCACTATTAATTATTCATTATTCACTGAATTTTGCTGTACCCATCAAGCAAGGCATTCCAGTTATCCTGGCTAAAATGAAAAACTTCATTCAGGGATTTGAATTTGAGCAATGAACGTTGCAGCCTGGCCAGGTTTGATTCCTTCCACGATTCGCCCAGGTAACGCACGCTGCCCTTGTCGAAGTCAATCAGATAAACCTTCCCGGCATCAGGATTTAGCAGAATGTTACGGGCATTGAGGTCAGCGTGATAAACAGATGCTTCATGAAATTTGCGAATGCATGCACCGACTGCACGCCATGTTATTTCGTCACATTCAGTTTGCAATAAATGATCGGCGAGCGTAACCACGTCATTGATTTGCCTGGTGATCAGATCCGCGCGATAAAACATGCCGTGTTTGATGCAGCTGGCAGCAACCGGTGTTGGCACCGGCAATTCCATTTCACACATCTGCTTTAATAAACGCCATTCGCGGAATGAACGCGACCTGTTGCAGTCTGCACCGATATATTTATCACCCAGCAGCGCCGCCATCCTGCCGCCGCGCTGGTAGTGCTTTAATACCAGGTCCTGCTGCTGGTGTTTGAAAAGGACCGCATGGCCTCTGCCTTCAGCCAGTGACTGTTCATCGGCGTGCTGCTTTGCCGTGTTGATATCAAATAGTTCAGGACGCGGATGTTCAATCAATGAAGCATCGTATAGGATATGCCGCTTACCGATACTGACTAGACTTTCGTTTTTTAATGATTCTGCCACTCTTTTCCGCACCTGACTCAGTATGCATTTTGCGTTTGTCCGCCATTGGCGACGTAACGCACGCGCTGCCTGTTTTGAGAACCTTGCAACATCACTGGCCGCAAACGAGGATCACCTGGATCATCGGTAAAAACGAGCATGCACTGGTCAGTGAAATAGAAGGCGTCGAGTTTATCACTTTTGATAAATCGCTTGGCCTGCGTGCCTACAGCGACATACGCAACAAGTTGGCCAATCATCGCTTCGATGTTCTGCTGCACATGCAGACCTCATTACGCGCCTCGATCACCAGCCTGTTCATAAAAGCAAAAATAAAACTTGGCTTTGATCGTGCACGCGCAAAAGACCTGCAGTGGCTGTTTACCAATGAAAAAATTTTTCCGCGCAGCACGCGGCAGCACGTGGTGGACAGTTTCATCGAGTTCCCCAAACGCCTCGGCCTTGATCCGGTGATGAAATGGGAGCTGCCGGTTTCTGACAGGGCTGTTGAAAACGTGATGCAGATGATCAGCGGTGAAAAATTTCTTGCCATCAACCCCTGTGCGGTCGCCAAGTCGCGTAACTGGCGTAACTGGACTGCTGAAGGCTATGCAGAAGTCGCTGACTTCGCCGCTGAACACCATGGTATGACCGTGCTGCTGACAGGCGGCCCCTCCACTGACGAGCGCAACATGGCCGACGCCATTACCGCCTTGTGCGCTCATAAACCGCTCAACATGGTGGGCAACACCACCTTGCCGGAACTGGTTGCGTTGCTGCATCTATCACAGGTCGTTATTGCACCCGACACCGGGCCGGCACATATCGCCAGCGCCCTCGGCACACCGGTAATCGGCCTTTATGCCGCCACCAATCCGCAGCGCGCCGGGCCTTATAACTACAAGGAACTCGTTGTTAACAAATACCCGCAAGCGCTGCATAAATACTACGAGCTGGAAGTGAATGATGCACCCTGGGGTAAACGCATCCAGAATGATGAGTGCATGGCACTGATAAAGCCCAAGGACGTAACTGCCCGTTTGACCAGGGCGCTGCGGGATTATTCAGCCTGAGTTGCGTCCTGTTCAGTATCTTCCTGCTGCTGTTCCTTCTGAGCGATGCATTTCGTGTAATTGCTGATAATTCCATCTTGTTTCTGAATTGAAAATTCATCCTTGACCGCGCCTTCTGCATTGATGAAGCGCGATGTCAGCCTGCTGCCTTCAACGTCGATCACCAGTGAACCGGCCTCTTCCATGGATACAACCATGGCAGGATGATTCAGTGGCCCCGAGTCCACTTTTGATGAAGAACCAGCCACCACGTAAACCGCGCCTGAATGGGCAATATTATCCCTCGGTTTTCTGTATTCCTTATATTGCCCATAAATGCCATTTGAAACAATATTGTCATCACCGAACTCATCCGATTGACCATAATGGCAGTCCAT
>Ga0316201_10004635_pt1 | contig 10424 bp, 9 predicted proteins | sample CS6wburrow_MG_FD_204516 | JGI IMG/M metagenome (GOLD analysis project Ga0316201, IMG submission 204516) | Coastal sediment microbial communities from Delaware Bay, Delaware, United States - CS-6 worm burrow | ecosystem: Environmental > Aquatic > Marine > Coastal > Sediment | place: USA: Delaware... | reverse complement strand
CGGACTTAATACCGATGCCTCTTTCAGGTTTGAACGAGGAATCGATCCTAATATTACAGAGTATGCCTTAAAACGGGCCGCATTGATCATACAAGAAATTGCTGGTGGTGAAATAACTTCAGATATCTATGATCTTTACCCAGTGAAAATAGAGGATTCGCAGGTCGTGCTTAATTTCGACAATGCCACCAAACTTATTGGGCAAGAAATCCCACGAGAAATAATCAAGCGTATTTTGTCTTCTTTAGAAATCACTATTAATAATATCACTGAAACAGGTCTTGGATTGACAATACCCGCTTATAGAAATGATGTTACGCGTGAAGCTGATGTTATAGAGGAAATTCTTCGTGTCTATGGCTACAATGCCATTGAGACCACAGATAAGTTGAATGCGTCCATCTCGAATTCCTCAAAATTCGAAGATCATAAATTACAGAATATAATTGGCAATCAATTGGTCGCCAATGGTTTTTACGAAATACTCGCAAACTCCTTGACCACTGAAAAGTATGTGGCGTTGAGCAATGACCTAAAGGACGAATTCAATGTACACATGTTGAATCCACTAAGCCGAGACTTAGCAGTCATGAGACAATCACTCTTGTTTTCAGGTTTAGAGGCCATCTCATATAATATAAACAGAAAGCGTTCTGACCTTAAACTCTTTGAATTTGGAAAAACCTATCATAATTATCCATCAGGTAGAGAAGAGCATAAGCATTTGACCCTTTTTATGTCTGGGAATAGAACCACAGAAGCATGGAATACAGAAAGCAGACCTAGCGACTTCTTCTATGCAAAAGGTATTATTGATGGGGTTTTGAATCGCTTGGGCTTCAAAAACACATTGTCGTTACCTGTAAAGTCCGATATATTTTCCGAAGGTTTGTCTATTCAATGGGCCAAGAAAAACATCGTTGAATTTGGCGTTGTCAAGAAATCAGTCCTGAAGCATTTTGACATCGGACAAGAAGTTCTTTATGCCGATTTCAATTGGGATGTGATTGTCGAGAACGCGAAGTATCAAAAAGTCCAGTTCTCAGATTTACCAAAATATCCAGAAGCACGCCGTGATTTTGCGTTGTTATTGGATGATTCTGTAACATTCAAGGAAATTCATTCCATCGCGAAACAAAGTGAGAAAAAATTTCTTAAGAAAGTCACCCTTTTCGATGTCTACCAAGGCAAGAACTTACCAAAAGGCAAGAAAAGTTATGCGGTCAGTTTCACATTGCTTGATGAACAAAAGACACTGACTGATAAGCAAATTGATAAGATCATGAATAAATTGCAAGTGAATTTCGAAAAGCAATTAGGTGCTGAATTGCGTTAAATTCCTATATTACAAGTCTAATAGCAACAATTTACGATACTTGAAATACATAATTGGTTTCTTTGTTTTATTGTCAATATCCCATTCGTTCTCACAAGAAAGAATTAAGGACACAACAAGTACATGGAGTTTACTTAAATATGATACCAAAGCAAGTTTAAAAGGTGTTGGACATGCATTTACGCAGCCTTTGAGGTGGAAGAAAAAAGACGCATTGACTTTCGCCGGAGTTGCAGTTGGTACCGCCATTCTTTATAGTTTTGATGAAGAGTCTTCAGAATATTTCATTGAACAAGGAGAAGATATTCCAGAATTGGTGCGTGATTTTGGCCGGTATTTTGGAAATCCCCAAAATAATTACGCATTGTCCGCCGGGATTTACGGTTTTGGTTTGCTGACCAAAAATGAAAAAGTACGTAAGACAGGCGTCTTACTGATTGCTTCTGGTTTTACAACTGGTTTTATACAATCTGCAGCCAAAAACATTATTGGCCGTGCCCGACCTGGCTCGGAATATGGAAAAGATGTATTCAAACCATTCAGGAAAGAAGGAGCTTTTCACTCCACACCTTCAGGCCATGCTGTATTATCCATGACAACAGCGCATGTTCTGGCAAAGCAATTTGAAAGTGTTGGCGTTAAAATCCTAATTTATGGTATTGGATCCATTACACCAATATCACGACTTTGGGGAAGTGCGCATTGGCTTACAGATATTGCCTTAGGAACGGTATTGAGTATTGTGGTAGTTGATAGCATTGATAATTTTCTGTTTAAGGAAAATTTATACGACTACCCCAACAAAAAAATGAAAGTTAGCTGGAACATTAAATTCGGTGCGGGTCAATTAGGAATTGTGGGATCCTTTTAATTAGTCAAGGCTTAAACAGAACTGTTAAATAATTGCATCTAAAAGCAAGATGTCCTATTTTAGTTTTTCAAAATCTTTTACATATTCCAATGCTCCTCAAGCGAACCAACATTCATTCCAAGCTCAAGCACTTGCAACATTCGGGGATTGATTCTGGCCATATCATGCAACAGGTCACGGCTATTCTTGAATCTGCAGGCAATACGGACATTCGTATTACCAATGAAATGCTTACAGATTCAATACATAGCTCAAATGCTTTTAATATAGACTTGCTTGAAACAGGACAAATTTATCATCTTGATGCCATAAAGACCATTTGTGTGGATTATCGTTTACGCTTCTTGGACACGAAGTATTTTAAGGGGACGTTTCCAACTGAGGCTTTTTCAAAAATAAAAGCACTCGAAAACGAACATGATATTGAATTAGGGGGCTTTAAGATCATGGCGCCATCTAAGTTATTCAAACTCAACAAAACAGATGATCCATTGCTATTTGCTCCTATTGGCAATGATTATTTTTATTTGATCCATACTTGGGGCAATGACTTACATCCTTTGCGCAAATGGCTGATGTTACCATTCCGAAATTTTGAAACATTGGCTTTCACGACACTTATTGTGAGTTTTCTATTGACTTTCTTGATACCTGATGGGCTTTTCAGTCAAGAGACATCTGCAGCTGAATTTTGGATGTTATTCTTCTTCATGTTCAAGAGTCTAGCCGCTATAGTGATCTTTTATGGATTTGCTTTAGGAAAGAATTTCAATACGGCAATTTGGGATAGTACCTATAACAAGGCTTAATTCACGCGATTTTTCTCAAATTCATTATCAACTTGTGGCAAGATCACCTTTTCGATCTTATAGACATTCCCGTTGGATAATAAGATGTCTTGTCGGATAACTTCTATAGAGTAGCCATTGTCATCTTTAAGGAATAAGGTATCGTCATAGTAATAAGCAGTCAATTCAATACCGTTAATGGTCCTTATTCGTGCATCCAATCCTCCATTTTCATCAATGGCTTCAATAATATTAGATGCCCTTAATCGTCCTTTTACGATATGGTATGTGACAATGGAGCGCAATTTATCCTTATTCTGAGGGTGAAATAACTCTGCAATGACATCTACAGGAAATTGTTCGAACGCTTTATTTGTTGGAGCAAATATGGTGAACTCCTCAAAGCTTTCAAGTTTCTCGAATTCATCTGTGAGCTTTAGTGCATTGACAAAAGTGCTTAGGTCACTTGAATTTTCGAGATAGTCATGGATAGGTACAGAGTTCTTTTCGATATATTCAATGAACTCCTGAATTAATTGAGGTGTAACATGTTTGGGTTGTGCATATGACGTGAAACTGACCATGTACAACATACATAAAGAGACAAGCCCTTTTAGCGCTATTCCTTTCAACAGCAACATAGTGACAATATATTTTAATCCCATCTTAAGTTACGAAATTAAAAGAGTCTTATCAAAGATAATCGTTGAATCTTTTGAATAATTCGATAAGAATCAGACCTTATTCTTCCTTGACTTTGACCGAAAAAATGATTATCTTTAGAAGAAACAAGAACCATTATGCACGAGTCTGACTATATAAAAATTTACACTGGAAGTTTTATCATAGCCAAATTGATCATTTCACGTTTAGAAGAAATTGGTATTTCTCCCGTCATCAAGGATGAGGCTGAGTCTGGAAGATTAGCTGGCTTTGGACCATCCATTCCTGGCATTCAGGAACTCTTTGTTCGTGAAGAGGAATTAAATCAAGCTGTACCAATCGTAGAAGAAGTTCGCACAAGCATGAGTGCCTAGACGGTCACTGCATACATCTTCTCACGCAGTTCCTTGATTTTTTTGTCTTGCATATATTCATCGAAAGTACTGTATCGGTCTATGACACCATTTGGGGTCAATTCTATGACCCTATTCGCCAAGGTTTGCGCGAATTCATGATCATGTGTTGTAAAAAGGACAGTCCCTTTGAAATTCTTCAAGGAATTATTGAATGCTGTGATACTTTCTAGATCCAAGTGATTTGTAGGCTCATCTAACATCAATACGTTGGCACGCATCATCATCATTCGGCTTAACATACATCGTACTTTTTCGCCACCGGACAAGACATTGCTTTTTTTCAAGGCTTCTTCACCACTGAATATCATCTTGCCCAAGAAACCACGAACGTACACTTCTTCTCTTTCTTCTTCTGTTTGAGCCCATTGTCTTAACCAATCGACTAAGGAAAGGGTGTTTTTAAAATAGTCAGAATTGTCCAATGGCAAGTAGGATTGTGTCGTCGTAATTCCCCATGCGAATTTACCAGAATCCGCCTGTTCATTGCCATTGAGTATTTGGTAGAAGGCAGTAGTAGCTCTTGAATCTTTTGAAAAAACAACAACTTTATCTCCTTTGGAGAGATTGATATCCACATTCTTGAACAATATTTCTCCATCTAGACTTGCTGACAAACCTTCTACATTCAAGATTTGATCTCCAGCTTCACGGTCTCTTTCAAAGATGATTGCAGGATAACGTCGACTTGAAGGCTTGATGTCAGATATATTCAACTTATCGATCATCTTCTTTCTACTTGTAGCTTGCTTTGATTTTGCAACATTGGCTGAAAAACGTCTTATGAATTCCTCGAGTTCCTTTTTCTTCTCTTCCGCTTTCTTATTCTGTTGTGCTTTCTGCCTTGCAGCTAATTGAGAAGACTCATACCAAAACGTATAATTCCCTGAAAAATGATTGATCTTACCAAAATCAATATCCGATATATGTGTACAAACGGCATCCAAAAAGTGACGGTCATGAGAAACGACAATCACGCAATTCTCATAATTAGCCAAGAAATTCTCTAACCACGTAATCGTTTCATAATCCAAATCGTTAGTAGGCTCATCCATGATCAGTACATCAGGGTTCCCAAATAAGGCCTGAGCGAGTAATACGCGTACTTTTTGCTTACCATCTATGTCTTTCATTAAATTATAATGGAGATCTTCCTTGATGCCTAGGTTAGACAGCATTGCTGCAGCATCACTATCGGCATTCCAACCATTCATTTCTTCAAATATCACCTGTAACTCCCCAATTTTCTCAGCATTGGCGTCTGTGTAATCTGCATATAGCGCATCAATTTCCGTTTTGATCTTGTGCAAAGGCTTATTTCCCATGATCACAGTTTCGAGAACTGTATGATCGTCATACAAATTGTGATTCTGTTCTAAAACAGACATACGCTTACCTGATTCAAGATGCACCTGCCCTGATGTAGGGTCTTGTTGCCCTGCGATTATCTTCAAGAATGTTGACTTTCCAGCACCATTGGCACCAATTATACCGTAACAATTACCATTATTGAAGGTCGTATTCACCTCATCAAATAGTATGCGTTTACCAAATTGAACGGAAAGATTAGAAACTGATAGCATTTTGTCGTTTTTTTATTTGGTTGCAAAAGTAGAAAAAAGCAGGTATAGCTTAAAATTAAAAGCACTATATATTAACTTTTAACAGCGCCTTAACAGCCGAAGTAATCTTCAAAATTTACTTTTGCTTGGCATCCAATAAGAATCTAACTTTAGAGTGCTTATCCATTATGAAGAAATTATTAATGCTTTTAGTAATATCTTTAGTTTTTGCGAATTGCAAAAACGACTTCACTGAAAGTGACAATCATGCATATCTAGGAGGTGAGATCATAAATCCTAATTCCGAATATGTTGTAATCAGTTCAGGAGAACGTATCATTGACTCGGTTAAACTCGACAATGAAAACCGATTCCTTTATAAGATGAATGATTTGGATCCGGGTTTATATACATTCACACATTCACCTGAAAATCAAATAGTCCTTTTGGAAACGGGTGATAGCTTGCACTTTCGTTTGAACACTATGGAATTTGATGAGTCCTTGGTTTTTACAGGTAAAGGAGCTAAAAAGAATAATTATCTTATCAACTTATTCCTTGAAAATGAGAAGGAACGCGAATCCATGTTGCAATTCAGTCAACTTGCGCCCAATGATTTCCGTAGTAAAGTCGATTCGATCACTAGTGCGAAACACGAGCGATTAAAAATCTTTGAACGAAAAAATTCTACATCAGATGTCTTTAATGAAATTGCTGATGCCAATATTCATTATTACAATTATGCACGAAAAGAATTGTATCCTTTTGCCTACTATGGCAACAATGAATTGATAAACCTAAAGTCATTACCAAGTGATTTCTATGATTTCAGGAAAGATGTGAATTACAACAATAACAATCTTCGCAGCTATTATCCGTATTATAGGTTCTTGGAATATCACTTTAACAATATTGCTCTGAATAAGCATTTTAAACATAGCCGTGATAGCGTCTTTAAAAGAAATTCTTTGGACTATAACCTTGATAGGCTTCATACCATTGATAGTCTTGTACAGAACGACTCCATCAAGAATAGTCATTTTAGGCATACGGCATGGGTGTTCCTCAATAGCAATAACAATGCAGGGGAGATAAGTCAGTTTATGGAAGCGTATTTAAAAAAGAGTACGAATGAAAGTCATAAAAAATATTTTGCCGATATGGCTCAAGGCTTCATCAAGTTGTCTCCCGGAACCAAAATACCTGATATTGCCTTAATTAATCATCAAGGCAAGGAAATCTCCATTTCCTCGGCTATCAAGAAGCCAACGGTAATTTATTTTTGGGCCTATGACATGAAAAATCATTTCAAGAGAATGCATAAGAAAGCCCATAAATTGAAAAAGAATTATCCTGAATTGGATTTTATGGCAATTTGCGCCGATGACATGTCCTCAGAAAAATGGATGACGGCCTTGAAACAATACAAATTCCCGATCGAAAATGAATATCGCTTCTCTAATCCTCAAGATGCCAAGGACCAATTGGTCATTAGCAGGTTGAACAAGGTGATGTTAATAGATGAAAACGGAATTATAGTGCATGCTAATGCGAATATGTCGCAGCGCCAATTTGAAGAACAATTACTAGGATTGTTGAACCAATAAAAAAAAGCGCCTTATAAATGGCGCCTTTTTGTTTAGTTTCCTTTCTTATAATCTGCCAAGAACTTGGCCAGACCGATATCGGTCAATGGATGCTTTAATAGTCCTTCAATGGAACTCAAAGGTCCCGTCATGACATCTGCACCGAGTTTTGCGCAATCGATCACATGCATCGTATGTCTTACAGATGCCGCCAGGATCTCGGTTTCAAATCCGTAATTGTCATATATCATTCTAATTTCAGCGATAAGATTCAAGCCATCCGTAGAAATATCATCCAATCGGCCTATGAAAGGAGATACATAAGTTGCTCCAGCCTTGGCTGCTAATAATGCTTGCCCTGGCGAGAACACTAATGTTACGTTTGTTTTTATGCCTTTATCACTAAAGTATTTACAAGCTTTTATACCATCTTTGATCATTGGTAATTTGATAACGATCTGGTCATGCAGTTCTGCCAAGGCTTCGCCTTCTCTTACCATACCATCATAATCCGTGGAAATGACTTCAGCACTCACATCGCCATCCACAATATTGCAGATATCAATATAATGTTTCAATATGTTATCGTGTCCAGTGATGCCTTCCTTTGCCATTAATGATGGATTTGTAGTCACACCATCAAGAATACCCATATCCTGGGCCTCCTTTATCTGTTCTAAGTTAGCGGTATCAATAAAAAATTTCATGTATGTTGTTTGTTTAGAGGTGTTGGATTTTGGTTTCAAATTTACAATTTAAAGCCCTCAAAAAAAGGCTTGTCAAAAGTAAAAACGAAATTGTTTTCAACGATCTGTAGATAACCCCTACTCTCTTAAAGTTTGTAATGTTTCATAAGCATTTCCTCATACATTTTATCTGGAAGTATACGCTTTAACACAATCGAGAATTTTTGGAGAAATGAGCCAACTTTGTAATGTGCCTTTGGGTTATTGGTCTCTATGACCTGATGTACTTTCTTGGCAACCGCTATTGGCGAATTGCTCTTATTCACATCATCGTCAATAGCGTTTAACACAGCTGCATATTTTGTATAGGGTGAATTGTCATTCAAAGGTGCATGGTAACGTCCTGCTGCTATGTTAGTTGCAAAATCTCCAGGTGCAATATTGGTCATATTGACATTAAAATCCTTGAGTTCCATCCGAAAGGATTCAGTGAGTAATCCCAAGGCGCCTTTACTTGCGCTATAAGGACCTCTATAAGGTAGCCCCATATAACCTGCAATAGAGGTGATATTTATGACCAGTCCTGATTTTTGTAGACGCATTTGAGGTAAAGCGGCCTTGATCACATTAATGGGTCCAAAGAAATTGGTCTCAAAATTATTCTTGATCTCTGCTTCCGGGATTTCTTCAATAGCACCAGTAATACCAATTCCTGCATTGTTAATAAGTACATCTATCCTACCTTCTGACGAAATGACCTCATTGATGCAGTCCTGAATGGTTGCAACTTTAGTGACATCTAAGGCAATAATTGGGAACTCACTCTCCGAATGGTTATTAGGGTTCCGACTAGTCCCATAGACCATATAGCCTTTATGAGTGAGATATTCTCCAATGGATTTCCCTATTCCCGAGGAACCACCCGTTATAAGTACGACTTTAGACATAAAAATGACCTATTAAAGATTTCAAAAATACGATAATAAAAAAGAAAGAAAGTGATACCAATTTAGTCATGAGATAACTCTAATCATAGGAATACATTCAATAAAAAAGCTTGACCAACCTTTCCAAAACCTTGGATTTCATGTACAAAAAATGGCAAGCTACCTACATCACACTGCTACAACCGTCGACCTTTGCTGCGTTCCCGCCCTGGAGGATTAAACAGGAGCTAGTTGTGTAGGACTTGCCGTTGCAAAGATACACTTGTTTTAAATTTTTCACAATGATTTTTAAACCTTTGTGAAATAAATTAACTTGCTCCAAATTATCAAATCCATGAAACTACGTAACCTATTCATTGTCTTTGTTCTCAGTCTTATTGTTGTTGCTTGCGGCAGTAATAATGGTACCAAGAAAAGTGACTTTGCAATAAATACCAATACCAAAAGAAATACGCTCACCTTGGGCGAAGCACTTAACCTATCGGTAATAAACGCCAAGAACCACAATATAACCTCGATTTCTTATTCGCTTTCTGGAAAAGGCATTTCAGAAAACGAAGTCTTAGATACTGAAAAATTGGGAAAGCAAACGATCAAAGCAACAATTTCATACGACGACAAACAGGAAGTCGTTAAACAGGACATTGTAATACTTAATAACGAAAAACCAAAGGTCTATACCTACAAGATCATTAATGAATATCCGCATGATATCACCTCCTATACCCAAGGTCTGGAGTTTTACAAAGGCCAGTTATATGAAAGCACAGGTCAGTATAAAGAATCGAAACTCAGGATTGTGGACCATAAAACGGGAACAATTAAAAAGAATATAAATCTTAGTGATACCTATTTTGCCGAAGGCATTACCATAGTGAATGATAAGATCTACCAATTGACATGGAAAGAGAAAATCGGGTTTGTCTATAATGCGGAAACCTTGGAAAAGGAAAGTAGTTTTAAATATGGACATAGCAAAGAAGGATGGGGGCTGGCTCACGACCCATCAGACAACACCATCTACCAATCTGACGGGACGGAATACATCTATGAATTGAGTCCTGAAACGCTTACGGTCGATGACAAAATCCAAGTATATACCAACAAAGGCAAGATCATTGGCATTAATGAGTTGGAATGGGTCGAAGGAAAACTTTATGCCAATCGATATCAAAAAGATGGCGTTGCCATCATTAATCCAAAGAATGGTGCGGTTGAAGGCGTTATAGATTTTTCACCATTAAAGAAACTAGTATCCAAGCATGATAAACTTGATGTTCTCAATGGTATTGCTTTCAATCCTGAAACAAAAACCCTTTTTGTCACTGGAAAGAAATGGGATAAACTTTTTGAAGTTGAAATCATTGAGAAGTAAATGAACTCTTTTGAAAAACGAATAACCGTTAACACAGATGACCTAGACCATCTCCAACATGTCAATAATGTTCGCTATGTGCAATGGATACAGGATGTTGCCAAAGCCCATTGGAAAAGTAAAGTCTCAAAAGAAATGAATGACGATTATTTTTGGGTTGTCATAGAACATCATATCCAGTACAAAAGTTCGGCCAT
>Ga0316201_10004634_pt1 | contig 10425 bp, 9 predicted proteins | sample CS6wburrow_MG_FD_204516 | JGI IMG/M metagenome (GOLD analysis project Ga0316201, IMG submission 204516) | Coastal sediment microbial communities from Delaware Bay, Delaware, United States - CS-6 worm burrow | ecosystem: Environmental > Aquatic > Marine > Coastal > Sediment | place: USA: Delaware... | reverse complement strand
CGTTTTTTTCATGGGTGAAATAGCCATTGGATTTGCCTTCTGATTAGTGGAGTTTCTTGCAATTTAATGAATCGTTACATTTAAAGATCATTACACGATTTAATGAAGAAGATATTGATTTTGCATACCTTACACAAACAATTCATATTCAGAATGATGGTAATTCATCAGGCTTGATCTGAGTAATTTTATTATTAACTGAAAGGATATATTAACCAGATTTAATATTCATTATCAAAGAATTTCAGACATTAATCCGTATTTTGAAATTATTAGATATTCCGCTCATTGGGACAGCAAAAATTCTTTGTATGAGAATTTTCTGAGTAATTCATATTTTGTAAAGATGTAAACTAATGTTTTAACCATATCCATAAATCAGTCCAATTTATTTTGTCGATTTTCCCAATTGCATTAATCAAAACGATGTTTTACTGAAAGTGGTTCAATGTGAATAGTAGTATGGATGTTAAATTTATCAAAAATACTATCTTCAATTTTAGTGGCTAACGCGTGCCCTTCCATAATATACATTTTTTGGTCAAGTTTTATATGAAAAGTCAACTCCTTGTGGTTAACATAATTATGAAAATGGTAATGATGAGGTTGTATATCAGACGAACTATGATCAGATATAATTGATTCAATTTTTTCAATCAATTCAGCAGAAGGTTTCTCTCCAAGCAATTTATTGGCTGCCTTCATAATTATATCATATACAACATAAAAGATCATCAAAGCAATGATAATTCCCAAAATACTGTCTATCCACCAGAAATAGTTGTTCAAGAATATTCCAATTAAAACAACTACTGAAGATATGGCATCAGTTCTATGATGCCATGCATCTGCTTTAACAGTCATGCTATCAGTTTTTCTACCCAGGTAAAAAGCATATTGTGTCAATCCTTCATTGATTACTATGGACGCAATTATCACAACAATAGCAACTATTCCAAAATCAGCAGATTTTTGATCTGTCAGCTTTTGTATTGAATCCACTAAAATGTCATAAGCAATCACGGCAAGAATGAAACCAATCAAAATTGCTGCTATCAATTCCCATCTCCCATGTCCGAATGGATGTTCTTTATCTGGCTTTTTAGCTGCTAATTTTGAACCTATAATGACTACAATGGAGCTTAATGAATCAGATAATGAATGCCATGCATCAGCAATAAGTGCAACTGAGTTAGAGACAACTCCCGCCCAAATTTTTAATACAAACAAAACAAGATTCGTTGAAATAGAAATAAATCCTTCCAGATAACCTGCACTTTTCTTATCCATATTTATTTTTTCAAAGTAGAGATTTAGCTTAAAGTATTTTAATCAAAAATTAAGTGAAGCTAATTAAATTATTGAAAAAAGTATATGAAAGTTACAATAATAGATTTATAGACTCTTTTCCAACTGATCAAAGAGCATACTTAGAAGTCTAAAATTTTTAGATAATTGACTCATTAGGATACCGAAAAATCTACCGCTTGCATAATTACTTGTAAGTGGTTTTTTACTGTAATGTGTCTTATATAAGCAATTGCAGTTAATATAGTTGTAATGAAACTGGCCGTGAAATGATTAAACCAGCCGAAATGAATTGATCTATAATCTGGAAAAACCTTTTTCAACAGGGATTTACATAATATGGACAAGATAGTAGATGATTAAATAGAATCCTTCAGCAAATACCAAAGGAATTCAAATCAATAAAAAAACGACAAGCGAGCCTATCATCCCACTTGCCGCTAAGGTGTTGACGTAATTTAGTCTTTATTGGTATGACGCATATAATAGGCCAGTCCAAATGGATTATTTTCAACAGTGAGGGTTGTATTAAAGGACAATTCCTTGTTAGGATCAATATCGAAAACAGAAACCGTGTTGGCAGTGCCTCCTGAGTGCGTTACGAATAATTTGGAAGCCTTCTTATTGACCACCAGGTTATGCGGAATCGGGTCCGTAGTTGCGGGAGTACCAATAAGCTTATCTTTAATTGTATTGATGGAATAAATCTGTGCACCTGGAAGATTCGTGACAAAAATAGTGTTTTGGTTAAGTGTTCCGAATATCCCATGTGCTCCGGCATAATCATTCTCATTAAGTATGCTCAGGTCACTTCCATCCAGCGCATATACTTTACCTGACTGACATGGTACATACAATTTGTCTTTCCTGGAAAGATGGTACAGGTGCGGATCTCTTCCCACATCCTGCTCACCGGTTTTTTGAAAAGTGCTCGTAGAATACATGAATACCTGGTCAGCATCAGCATCAGGTTTAAAAACAGAAATAAAGGCCCTTGAACCATCTTCAGACACAAAGACATCATGCGGTTTGGCGCCGATACTAATGGTTTCGATCACACTGTTGGCATGCAGATCAATGACAGAAGTCGTTTGATCGACATCGTTATTTACCCACAACTGGTCACCATTTCCGTCAGCCCACATATGGAAGACTCCGTTCCCAACATCAATTGCACTTTCCACTTCGGGTACAGACGGATTAATCACATGAACCTTGTTCTGTGCCCTGTCTCCCACATAGATCCTGTCATGGGCTGGTGCATACACAACGTACATAGGTTCCGAACCGGCAATGGGCAATGTTTCAACTACAACATCTGAAATAGCATCAATAAAACTGATGCTTCCGCTGCCCCTGTTGGCTACAACTACTATTTCTTCCTTTTGAGGGCCTTGCTTTGCTTTGTGCGTATCGTATGTTTCTTGCTGCAGTTCATTGGATTGCTTTTGACATGATAAACTCATAAACGCAAGACCTGTTAGTAAACCAATAAATACTATTGGGTTTTTTAATTGTCGAAATTTAGATTTCATTTTTCTAGTTTTTAATTGTTTATTAATGAGAATTTTGAGAACCGGCAATTCACGTATGGACCTCCTTTCCTTTTTTGATAGCCGGATTATTTAATGTTTAAAATCAGAAACCTGAAGAGGGATATATTTTTTCATAATCATTGCTTAAAAGGACCTGCCCTATAAAGGTTAGTCTGAGAATATTTTGTCGACCTGTTAATTTTATCCTTACAAGTTTCACTGAATTTAGTTTTCAAGTATTAATATGTAAAAAGATTCAAAATAGTTGCCTGGCCATTTATTTTTTTGAGGAATAGAAATGATGAAATAACCATGTGATGCCAAAACACAGGATCTTATCATACATGGTTGAGAGAAAGAAGTTGAAATTTTTTTAAATGAGAAATTTTGGCGATTCGTAAAAATCAATATGATAATACACTTTTTAACAATTGATTACAGACCTCTGTTGACAATTTCAATCTTTTAGATTATAGGCTCATTAGGAGAGTAAAAATTCATTTTCTGAGAATTTCTCTTTTGAAAACCATCACTATAATGATGACACATTCTTTTAACTTCTCATAAATCACGCTAATTTATTTTAAGACTTACAATCCGGATAAAGTTGACTAGGCTTAGTCTTCATTGAAAAACCGATCACTCTGGGAAATATTGATTGCAAAATAAATCATACCCATTATTGAAATCTATATAATAACAAAGCATTAAAAAGAGCTTTGATGTTAGTTTGGATAAAGGGACCTGCAGTTGTAAGGTAATTAATCAACACACATTACTAATTATTATCAATCCTGCTAAAAACCTTATTTATGAATATTCTGTTTAATTCTAACTGAAATAGTGGCCATAATATTTATCTAATAATTCTGTTTTTCTAGTATATTAGCTTTATAAAAAAGCATAAAAATCCTTGAGGTATAAGTATTACATCCTAACCATCTTAAGAAAATTCAAACTAGCACTAACGGATTTGATTCCTATAATAGTGGTAATTGTTTTTTTTCAGGTTGTTGTAATCCGTCAACCATTTCCGCAAATAGGAGAAGTCATATTTGGTTTCCTGTTTGTAGTAGTGGGTTTGATGATGTTCATAGAAGGATTAGAGATTGCTTTGTTTCCAATTGGAGAAACAATGGCGTACGCCCTGGCAAAGAAAGGAAGCCTTTTCTGGCTGATGATTTTTTCTTTCGGACTAGGATTTTCAACTACAATTGCTGAGCCAGCGTTAATTGCAGTAGCAAATGAAGCTTCTGTAATTTCATCAGAATCAGGTTTGATTAAGAATAATCAAAAAACTATGGGCATGTATGCTATGGGATTGAGGTTGTCTGTTGCTATATCTGTCGGATTAGCAATCTTAATTGGCGTATTACGGATTTTAAAGGGATGGCCATTGTATTATTTAATCATAGGTGGGTATATTTTGGTTATGTTGATGACTATTATTGCCCCCGAAGAAATTATTGGTCTGGCTTATGATGCTGGCGGAGTTACTACCTCCACCATTACCGTCCCCCTTGTGGCAGCATTAGGAGTAGGTCTTGCTAATGTAATCAAGGGAAGGAGTCCATTGGTGGATGGGTTTGGTTTGATTGCGTTTGCTTCACTCTTACCAATGATCTTTGTGATGGCATATGGCTTATTGTGGTTTTAGAAAAACAAGTATAGATTATGATTGATTTTATAATGGATTCTCTTTTGGTTTTTTTTTACACGCTGAAAGATGTATTACCTATATTAATTTTGATCATTTTTTTTCAATTGGTTGTGTTAAAACAACCTATACCCCATTTAAAGAAAGTGATAATTGGTGGAATATATGTTGTACTTGGGCTAACCCTCTTTCTTATTGGCTTAGAGAAAGCGCTTTTCCCTGTTGGGAAAATTATGGCCACTCAATTAACTGAACCTGATTTTGTTAGTACTCCGGTAGATGGAATACCAAACTGGTGGTCATATTATTGGATCTACCTATTTGCGGCATTGATCGGGTTCGCCACTACAATAGCTGAGCCTTCCCTTATTGCTGTTGCGTTAAAAGCAAGTGAGGTTTCAGCAGGGACAATTAGTCAAAATGGGCTTCGTATTACTGTAGCACTCGGAGTTGCTTTTGCGCTGGCACTTGGAACTTTTCGAATCGTAACCGGAACACCGCTATTTATTTACATCATGGTAGGCTATATTATTGTTATCATTCAGACAATCTTTGCTCCGAAAAAATTAATTGCGTTAGCCTATGATTCAGGAGGAGTAACCACATCAACTGTCACTGTTCCACTTGTGGCTGCGCTTGGTTTAGGATTATCCAACGCGGTACCAGGCAGAAATCCTGCTATAGACGGATTTGGTCTGATCGCATTTGCGAGTTTATTCCCAATTATCACCGTTTTGGGATATGCTCAATTTATGGAATTGAAAACACGAATGTCTAAAATAAAAACAGAGAACAATGCAATTTAAATTAATTATGGCCTTTGTCAAGCCCAGTATTACTGATGAGGTGGTCGATGCTATGAAAGAAGCGGGAGCCACAGGAGCTACCATAATTCCTGCTAGAGGCACAGGTATACATGAGGCAAAGTCCTTTTTTGGATTAAGTATTGAGCACCAGACAGATATTATTGTTTTTCTTGTAGAAGAACATGTAGTAGAAAACCTTCTGAAAGTAATACAGGTAGCGGGTAAATTTGATAAGCCTGGTACTGGCATAGCAATCGTTTTATCCGTGGAACATATTGCTGGCTTGGAAAGTCAAATGAAAAAATTCAAAGATCAGGCCCGTGACCAGTATTTTTAACATTATTCTAAGGGCAAAATATTCTAAGAATTTTAAAAAATGCAGCAAATGACCTCTTTTATTAACAAAGTTCACTATTAGAATTGATACAAAAGGATTAAATTATGGATAAAAAAAGAAGTTTTCAAAGTGCCAAAGATGTAATGACGAAAAAAGTATTTTTCGTTGATGGTATGGCTACAGCCAAAGAAGCAGTTGATATCATGCGAAGTAAAAAGGCCAAAGCTTTGATTGTAAAAAAACGACATCCACAAGATGCTTATGGAATCGTAGTGGTACAAGATTTTATTAAGGGGGTGATTATACCCGATAAATCATCTGAAGAAGTTAATGTATTTGAAATTATGTCCAAGCCCGCCATTAGTGTACCCGCCAATATGGATATTCGCTATGTAGCTAACTTACTTATAAAAGTAGGGTTATGGATGGCTCCGGTTGAAGAAGATGGTGAATATATTGGGATGATTTCACTTTCAGATTTGATATTAGATAATATACTATTCTAATATTTGAAGCCCTTGAAAATAATACGCTTGCAATATATTAGCAGATTGATATCAGCTAAGGGAGAATTAAATGTTTTATTTATTTATGTTAATACCTGGTGAGCTAAAAGAAAACCCATAACCATCAACATCTCTAGGCATAAAAGCCTCAATAAAAGGTGGATTTTTTATATTTGACTTACCCCAATAACTAACAATAAAATTAGCACCAGGGCCACCTTTTTTATCAGACGACTCAACAATAAATTCAGTAGATTCCATTGGTCTAAGAATCAGGACTTGTAAAATGTTTTCAAAACACAGTAAATCAAAAAAGTACAAGCCGATATCACCTCCTCAAAATTCCATATTTTTTATTTTGGCATGATCTGTGAATATGTATAAGTGGTTTCAAAGTGAAATCGTTTGATCGTTTAATTTTAATAAAATGACTGTTCAAACTTTTACAAACCTTTAAATAGAAAACGCTATGAAAAACGCACGAAAAACAAAAGTAGCCGGTTTAGTCATTGTTTTCTTATTAGGAATAATTGGACTTAAGGCACAAGATGTTACAACTGTTAAAGCAATGACAGAAGACATCAGTAATAATTTAGATTTAGAAGCAGTTGCCTCTGTCTTTGGTGATGCCAGTGATTTAGAGGATTTCGAAAAAAGTTTGAATGATCCTGATTTACGAATATCTAATTTAGATCTTAACCTGGATGGATATGTGGATTACTTGCGTGTAGTGGAAATTTCAGAAACCAATACCCATTTAATTGCAATCCAGGCTGTACTTGGTGACGATCTGTATCAGGATGTTGCCACCATTGAAGTAGAAAGAGATCGTAGCGGAAAAACACATGTTCAGGTCGTAGGAGATGTTTATATGTATGGGCCAGATTATATTATCGAACCGGTATACATACGTCCTCCCATTTTTTTCAGCTTTTTCTGGAATCCTTTTTACAGACCCTATTGGTCATCTTATTACTGGGGCTATTATCCCAGTTATTATACATACTGGCATCCATGCCATACTCATGTTTACAGAAGTCATGTGCGTGTTTACGTTAACGTACATCATGTCTACCACCATGTTTCTCATCGGAGAAGTCATGTCGCAACCCAGTTGCATTATAAACACAGGCGTAATGACTTTGGCAGAAAATATCCAAGCAAATCATATGTGATGCGAAACAGAAGTGCTAAAAATGAAACTGTGCTGGCTTCAAGAGGATCAGCAAAGAGAACAGACAGGGCTGTTGTGAACAGCACTTCCAGAAGTGAAAACAGTAAGCTACCTGCACAAAGAGGTACAAAACTTGCTCAAAGAGATGATATCAGCAGGTCAGGCTCAAAAACCCGGGTCGAACAAAACAGAAGCGCAACCTCTAAAGTCAACAGAACTAGCAGTCTTGAGAGTAACAGAGGAAAAAATTATGCAGAAAGATCACCTCGAAAAGAAGTATCTTACAGATCGAATAAAACAGGGCCGGGCAATACATATTCCAGTTCAGAAACGAGAAAACCTGTCTATAATAAAAAGCCAGCTGAAAGAAAGAATGTGGCTTCAAAGTCAAGAAGTTATCGGTCTTCCAAGCCTAAAGCAGACAATACAAAACAGCGTTCATATAGCAGTAAATCGAATACTTCGAAAAGTTATCAGTCAAAAAGTAGGAGTGCTAAATCAAATCAAAAATCTTATGCCAGTAATTCTCGAAGCAAATCACAACAAAATACTGCTAAGGGTAACTCAAGACCTGGAAATAAAAGTAATAGAAGCAAGACAAGAGACCGTTAATTTGATTATTTGTTAGTACAAAAAGCAGGATAAACATCCTGCTTTTTTAGATTCACTAAGATATCTGCCTAATTAAAAAAAAGCGCTATCTGACTGACCGACATTTATGTCGGACATATCTTTTTTCAATCCGTTGTTATCTTGATTACTGAGATGCCTTAGTCAATCTTTTACTGTGGTTGATAATCATGGATAGTTCAGTTTAATTTCTTCCTATTTATGATTTTCTTCACAAAAGCAGGTAATCCATACTGATCAATAAACCTGCCCAGTCCCTTCCCCATCAGCATAAATTCAGATACCTCCTCCTGTGTGGAATTGCGCTGTTGTTTGATCTTTAATGCTTCCTTGATTTCATTACTGATGGCAGTCCAGAACAAAACATTCGCAATAACAATATATCCAATGTGCCATGGATCTCCAAAATACCAAGCAAACCACCCGATCATCAACACCATCCAGCCCCAACGCATCACCAGCACAGCACCTGTAAGGTAACCCAGTATGATGGCAGCCAGGTTGGTAATAATAAGTCCGTACCAGTTAATAATGATCAATCCACCAATGAGTGGTGATTGACCTGAACCTCCTTTAAAACGATAAAAAACTGGATAGTTATGTCCGAGCATTGCCATTAGCGCTGTAACTATGTAGTATGGTTGCTCTGGCAAAAGAAAATAAAAACCCCCTGCAGGTATAGCAGCTTTCATCATATCAAGAAGAGATGTCAGGCAACCATATTTCTTACCAAGATTAAGACTGACCGCTGTGGCAGAAATTGCATCAGATTCGAAAACGATATCTGTATCAGGGATGTCTCGCTTTATGGTTTTTACATCACCTTTACTTTTTTTTACCCAGGTAATTATCCGGGCAAAGGAAATTGAACCCAGCAAATAACCTGTAACTGCAGAAATGATTAATAAATACCAAACTATTTCATTATTCCACATATGATTCCTCTATGATTAAAGATCCGTTATTTGCATCAACTGTAGCGTTCAAACCATCTTTCAGTTGGCATGCATGATCAACAGAACTGATTGCAGGGATGGATAACTCCCTTGCTATTATTGAGGCGTGCGATAAGATACCGCCTGATTCAGAGACAATGGCCCCTGCCTGGCTTAATATAGTTGTCCAACCTACATCTGAAAAAGGGATAATAAGAATTTTTCCATCAATAACCTTTTCAAAGTCTTGGTATCCTTTCACTACAACTATTTCGCCTGTGAACATTCCTGATGAAACTGGAATCCCTCTGAGTGCTTTGTGATCATGCTTAATGATGGGTGGTGGCAATTCGCCATAAATTACCGATGGCAGTGTGATATTTTCGCTGGCTGATATTTCTTTTTGTACTTGTTTGATTTTTTTGGTAAGCGCTTTAATTTGCTCTTTATTGTTGCTTCTCAAAAGTGCATCATGTTGCTCAAGGGTAAGGTAAAATACATCATCTGGGTGTCTTATTTTACCGGTTTCTGCGAGATGTTCTCCTGTATACTTAAAGAGTACCCTGAACAAACCATAACCTTTTGTATATGCAGAGCTGATCATTTCCCTGTAAAGCCTGAATTTTCCTGCTCTTCTGTATGTCTTGCTTTTTAGTAGTCGGGAAGTTTTTTCAGAACGATGCCCTTTAAGCTGTTCCGTATCGCTTTCATTTTTTATTGCAGTCAGCAGAAAATCCGGGTTTTCACGCCAGGGCGGATAGGAAAAATCATTCCCGCTCTCACTGAAATGACCGAAACGATGGAGCAAGATGTCAAAATCATTTTTAAAATCATCCAATCCCTTCAATTTTAATTGCAAGTCTTTATGGCTTTTCACAGCATCTCGTGTTTTCTCGGGAAGCAATGACCATTTTTGATACAATGCTTTTATGCTGATTTGTGGATCATATTCTTTAAGGCGCGGAAAGTCTTCATGAAAAGAAAACTGGTCGAGGGACATGTTTCTTTTTTGGATCTTTCGTCTGAGCATTGCAGTTGTAATCTGCATGGCCAGAGGGATTATAATATTATAATAAGCGAGTCTACTTGCAACAGCTTCTATTTTTTTAAAGTATTCAGCATATTGATCAATATGAAAATCCTGGTTCAGTTGTTTTTGCAATTGGTCAATATTACGTTCGAGCATTGGGATTTCATTGCTAAACCGTTTTCCCAATGAAAGATTTTTGACCATAAAAACTACCATACCTGGCAAGTAACTCATGGTTTTTAAACCCGGTCTGAATGCACTTTTACCAGATGTTTTCTTTCTTCCCATTAAGCTTTCCAGTGCATCATGGGGGAGTCCCAATTTTTGAAATAAGATACCCAGGGTTCCCATATTAAAATAAGCCCTGAAATAGAAGGATTTACTCAACTGTTCTGCCCTCAGGTCAAGATTTCCCATCACTTCCTCAAGTAATTTGATCCAGGCGCCATTCACAAGAGGAATGTTTACTGACCATACCAGTGGCTTAATCATTCCAGGAAGTACTTC
>Ga0316201_10004633_pt1 | contig 10426 bp, 5 predicted proteins | sample CS6wburrow_MG_FD_204516 | JGI IMG/M metagenome (GOLD analysis project Ga0316201, IMG submission 204516) | Coastal sediment microbial communities from Delaware Bay, Delaware, United States - CS-6 worm burrow | ecosystem: Environmental > Aquatic > Marine > Coastal > Sediment | place: USA: Delaware... | reverse complement strand
GTAATACTTTAGTTCGATCATCACCTTGCCCATGCCCTTAACCTCCAGGAGCACCTCTCGCAGGGTCGGTACCCTTTCCCCGGCAAACTCTGGTGCGAACCAGCTTCCGATATCAATTTCCTGAAGTTGACCAAGCCTCGCTTCCCATACCTTGATGTCTTTACCGGCAAGTTTCATAAAATCACTGTCGTGAAATATTACCACCTCACCGTCGATTGTTTCCTGTACATCAATCTCTACCCAGTCTGCTCCATCTTTAATAGCAGTCTTTATAGCAGCCATGGTGTTTTCTGGTGCCTTACCTGCTGCGCCTCGGTGGGCAACAACAAGTGTTTCGTCTACGGCCTGTATGTCGTCTATCAGCAAATAGCCTGAGGCAACAGAGCCAAGAACCATTGAGGCGAGCAGCAGAGTAAACCAGAGTGTGCCGAGCCGGAAGTCATACTCATGTCTGTCATCAAACAGGAGCCCCGTTTTTCCTTGAAAATGAGTGTAAGTGATGACCAGAAGCCCAGCAAAGCTGCCGGCATTAAGTGCTGTAACAAAGAAGTTAGCAAGAGAGAAGATAATAGCTAGGGCGCCAAGTTGTATTGCAAGCAACGTTACCGAATTTACAAACATCGGGGCCATCTGCGTGCCGATTACTTGAATCAGACTCAGCAACAAAACTCCGAGCAGCATGGTAGAGATTCCCCAGGTAACAAGTAGAGCGAGCATTTTTGGTTTGCGCCCACGTGTCAACTTCGTACTGCCACAAAAGGCGGAGCCGGGCGTAACATCCTTAAAAAGCAGCAGTATCAGGGAGAACATCCAATCGACTAATTTACTAACGAGTATGCCAGCCATTGCAAGCAATAAGATAACGATTAATACAGTTGCAAACAAGAATGCGGGTGGCTTGTGGCTCAGGTAGTAGTTGATGTCGTAATCGGAAAGCAGCAGCCAGGCAATGACGACAGCGGCAGCTATAAATGGAAGACAGATGAGAACTACACGAACTACCAATTGTGCTGAAAAAGAGAACAATCGTAACGCGCGTGCCGCGGTATACCATAACGCCTGCAAAGGGGTGCAATTAGCACCCGCGACAGCCGCAGCCAAGAGCATGATCATAGACGCCTGCTCGAAAATTACAATCGTTACGAAAAATGCACCAAAAATCAGCGCCGCTGCCATACCGTAAGGTGAGAGCAGGAAAAAGACAATGTCCATGTCGGCGAGCATTGTTTTGCCTGAAACAAAGAGGACCATACGGCCGAAGAGACCGAGAGCAGGAGCAAAAATAATCAGGCCGAGAGCAACATAAGCAAGATGCAAAAGTACTATACGGGTGGCACAAGTACGAGCAAAACGACACATTTGGCCAGCGATTTCGTTAGCGTTTTGGTGCATATAAGCTATACCTCTAATCTTTGGGTATCATAAAGCAATCGAAAAATCAGGTTAAAAAATATACCTCTTGGGAACAGAGATTCTACGTGTATTTCACAAATTTGCTGTTACCCCTTTTTTGAGGTTTAATGGCCAGATGATCAATTTCCAGTAGCGGTGAATTACCTGCCCGGGGAAGTAGTTCGGAAAGATGGGAGACTACCTGGCATCAGCTCTCTTCATTTATTCTCTGGCTAATATTGCTCGAATCTGTTCAGACATAGCGGCATTGTTCAGAATGCTGGTATGGGTTTCGTCAAACCCTCTCACAACGGCGGCACCTGCCTGAGCCTCAGGGTAAAGCTGGCTTGCAATACTGACTACCCCATCGCTGTTACCGCCAGCAAATGAGCTGCTTCCCTGGTAGCTGAATAAGAGATAGTGATCTGTTTCCGGTGGAAGTGTTTTTGCAAACACATCTTTGAGAAACGGACTGCCAGGCACCATGTCATGCCAGACCGGAATTACTGCAGGAGCATATTTAAGCCCCATTTCGGCCGCACTATGGCCTCCCCATGGCGTTGAAATGGTGATATACGTTTTCACGCTAAAGCCTTTGGTTGATGATCCGTAGCTGGTCAGCATGCTTCTTGTTACCAAACCACCCATACTGTGGGCAATAACTGCAAGGTTATCAAATTTATAGCGACTGTGCATCTCATCAATAATTGTTTTAAGATAATCACCAGTTAGACTTATGGAAAAACCTGAAGGATAATAGACGACCCAAGGTTGATATTTGTTTTTTTCGAGTGCGGCGATCAATGACCTGAATTGTCTTGGTGAACCACTGACACCATGGACGAAAAGTACCGGTTGTCTCGCTGGATCATATGGTTCCAACAGAAAGAGTCCGAATTTGAGCGATTTAATGGACTTGAGTGGTTGCCACAACCCCATGGCCACATTGGTTTCATTAAACACTGGGTCATCAAGGGAAATTGTAGAGCCGAGTGACACCCTCGATTTGGTAAAATCCTGCTGCGTCTTTGCTTTGATCTTGGCCATGTCATCTAGTTTGGAGGTATCCGTCGTTTCAGGAACAGAAACGGAAACTGTTATCTTTTGCCCTGCTTCCTTCAACTCCAGAAGACTCGATTGGCCAATTCTCTCTGTGAGTTGATAGCTGCCGTCTTCATTGCTGTCTTCATACACAAAGATCCGGTAGCTGCCTTGGGGCACAAGAAACCAGAATTCGTCGGCATTCATCTGAGTCACATAATCAACAAGACGCGGCGGCTGACTGTTATTTTCAACAAGTGCTACCACCATTGGGGAAATGTTGGATTTCTCGGTCGACCACGTCCCCCTGATTTCTCCATAGGCTTTTTGCGCCTTTAAATCTTTCTCGAGATGCACAAACGAACAACCGGCATTTATCAAAAAGAGTAAGCTTATGAAAAGTATATGTTTCATGATATTCCTTTAGGTGTAAAATTTCTTTTACAGTGAGTACCGGCAAAGAAACATGCTCCTGCTTTTCCCCGGTCAGGGAAATTATACTCTATCGTTAGCGTTTGTATAATAACAGGCCTTTTTTATACCCACCTGCTTGCGAAGCAAATGAACCATTATTACATGTGATAACTAAATACCCATTATTCGCTAAAAAAATTTTAACGTAGGCAGAAGGAGCTTAACCTCCTTAATCGGCATAACAAGAAATAGCTTGTCTTTGACGCATGGTCAAGCTATATCTCTATTTAAGTGCTACTCTGTCCGGCAACGATGCTTACATAGGGATTATAGGCCTATGCTATTTTTACCAGCAGTCCAAAACTGGAGGGACTTCATGTTATCACCAAAACTCATGGAGGTTGTGAAAAAAAGCGGCCTCGCCGTTATTGCTATCTGTCTTTTTTCTGCAATTGAGGTAACGGCGAATGAGCCTGCCGCTCAACCTGCAGTAGAGGTAACGGTCATGCAGGTGGATGAGCGTCCGGCAAGCCTGACTATAGATATTGTTGGCGAAATCAAAGCCTTCCGGGAGGTGGACCTGCGATCCAGGGTTAGTGGCAATCTTATGGAAATAGCCTTTCGACCTGGCCAGGAGGTGAAAAAGGGAGATCTATTATTTGTCATCGACCCAGGTCCCTATCAGGCGGCGGTAGCCAATGCTAAGGCGGGTTTGGCGCAGGCCTCGGCCTCTCTCAGCCGGGTGATGCAGGATGTTGAGCGCTATAAGCCACTCCTTCCCGACAATGCTATTCCCCGACAAGTGTATGACCAGGCCGTTGCCCAGGCCGCCCAGGAAAAAGCTCTGGTCGCAAGCCGGAAGGCTGCAGTGGAGCGGGCCCAGCTCGATCTGGAATATACTCGTATCCTGTCCCCTCTGGATGGTCGCATCGGCCTGCAGCAGGTGGAGGTCGGTGCTCTGGTATCAGCCGGCCAGACAGAACTCGCCAGGGTTGCGACGTTAGATCCAATGGTGGTTTATTTCAGTGTTGCAGAGACTGAATATCTCACCTATATGAAAAGAAGAGCTGCACTGAAAAAAGAGGGGAAGGTTGCCAGGGTTGATCCACCGGTAGAGCTGATCCTCTCAGATGGCAGTCGTTATTCAGAAAGGGGAGTAATCGATTTTACCGATCCAGCAGTAAATCCGACCACCGGCACACTTACTCTCAGGGCGGTATTCACAAATCCTGACAACCTTCTCAAGGCGGGCATGAACAGTCGTGTCAGGGTGTATTATGAAGAGATTGACAAGGCCATTCTCGTTCCTCAGAAATCGGTAACAGAAACCCTTGGTAAATATTTTATTACCGTCATTGGGGAAGGCAATAAGGCAGAGATGAGGGCTGTGCAGCTTGGACCCCGTATGGGCGACATGTGGCTGGTGACGGACGGTTTACAGGCAGGTGAAAACATTGTTGTTGAAGGGGTACAGAAGGCTAGGCCAGGTATTGTTGTGACCCCGATTCCCGCTGCAGACACACCGTCAACAGGGTCAAATTAGGAGTATTGTAATGGCGAGATTCTTTATAGATAGACCCATTTTTGCCATCGTCACCTCCCTGATCCTGCTGCTGGCAGGCGGTATTGCCGGGATGAGTCTGCCGATTGCTCAGTATCCACAGATAACCTTGCCGACCATCCAGGTCTCGGCATTTTATCCGGGGGCTAATGCCGGTGTGGTCGAGGAAGGTGTTGCACTGCCGATGGAAACCCAAGTTAACGGGGTTGAGGGTATGGCCTACATGACATCCACCTCTTCCGGCAGCGGATCATATAGTCTGAATGTCACCTTTAACCTTGATGTCAATGCTGATATCGCTTCAGTGCAGGTGCAGAACAGAGCGTCTCAGGCTAACGGCCAGCTTCCCGCTGACGTCCTGGCCAACGGTGTTACTACCAAGAAGACAACCCCGGATACTTTGATGTACGTTGCTCTGCATTCACCAAAGCAGACCTATGATGATCTCTTCCTCTCCAACTATACAGCCATTAACATCATTGATCGCATTAAACGGGTGAAAGGAGTTGGTGATGTTCAGCTCTACGGTGCCGAATTCGGCATGCGGGTCTGGCTGCACCCGGACCGTATGGCCACCATGGGCCTAACAGCGATGGATGTTTACCGGGCTGTTCAGGAACAGAACGTTCAAGCTCCAGCAGGTAAGGTCGGTCAACTGCCGGCCCCCGAAAATCAGCAGTTCCAATATAGCGTTCAGGTGCGTGGCCGGTTGACAGAGCCAGAGGAGTTTGCCAATATCATCGTCAAAGCCCGTTCCGACGGGTCCTTTGTTCGTCTGCAGGATGTCGCACGGGTGGAGCTGGGGTCCAAAGATTATAATTTCGGTACCCGTTACAACGGCAAGCCCGCTGTAGCTTTCGCCGTTAACATGACTCCGGATGGCAGTGCTATAGAAACAGCAGGATTGATCAAGCAGGCATTGGTCGAGTTGTCCTCCGATTTCCCCCCGGATCTCGAGTATGCTGTTGTCTATGACAATACAGTCTTCGTCAGGGCCTCCCTGGAATCAGTTATGCATACCTTTTTTGAGGCCTTGGCTCTGGTACTTATTGTTGTTTTTCTCTTTCTCCAAAGTTTCCGGGCAACGCTTATTCCCATGCTTGCTGTGCCTGTCTCTCTTGTGGGAACCTTTGCCGCCTTTGTTCTTCTTGGTTTTACCATCAATACCATGACTATGTTTGCCATGGTCCTGGCCATCGGCATTGTTGTCGACGATGCCATTGTTGTAGTTGAGGCGGTGGAACACCTTATGGCGCAAGGGTTGTCTGCCAAGGATGCGACTATCAAGGCGATGGAAGAAGTTTCCGGCCCGGTCATCGCCATCGCTCTGATTTTAGCGGCAGTTTTTGTGCCGGTTGCTTTCCTGGGGGGAATGGCTGGTGTAATGTACAAGCAGTTTGCTGTGACAGTTGCCATCTCCACCCTACTCTCCGCCTTTGTTGCTCTGTCCCTGACACCAGCGCTTTGTGCCATGCTGCTTAAGCACAAGGACCCGGACAAAGCCAACAAGGGATTAGGCCGCCTGCTCACCGGTTTCAATAACTGGTTTGACAGTGTTACAGTCAGGTACGGCAGAGGGGTACAGTCAGCAATCAAAAGAATGGTTGTGACTTTAGGACTTCTGGCTGCCCTGATAGTCGCTGCTGGAGGCATCATGCAGCAAGTTCCGGGGGCGTTTGTTCCATCCGAGGACCAGGGGTATTTCATCGGAGCTGTTATTATGCCCGATGCTGCATCGCTTAATAGGACAATGGCGGTAGGCGACCAGATGCAGAAGGTGCTGGAAAGCCAGCCGGCAATCGACCGGACCCTTATTATCAACGGCTTTAACCTCCTCTCTGGTGCCATACAATCTGATTCCACCTTGTTCGTTGCCGTCCTCAAGCCATGGGGAGAAAGGAAGAGCAAAGAGTTGAGCCTGGAATCAACCATGCAGGCTGTACTGGGTGGGGCAGCGAAAATTCATGAGGCAGTTGTGCTGGTCTTTAACCCGCCACCTATCCCAGGCCTTGGCGCCACCGGTGGATTTTCTTTCAAGCTGCAGGATAGAGGAGGGTCTTCCCCAGAGGAACTGGCCCGGGTAGCTGCCGAGTTTATTACCGAAGCACAAAAAAGACCGGAGATCGGTCAGATTTATTCGAAATTCAACCCAAAAACCCCGGCTTATCAATTGGAGATGGACAGGGAGAAGGCTAAAAAACTTGGGGTACCGATCAGCGATGTCACCATGGCCCTTCAGTCCTTCCTTGGAGGAGTCAACGTTAATGATTTCTCCAGGTTTGGCCGGACGTACAAGGTTACTATTCAGGCCGAACCGGAATTCCGCAGCGATATCGACGGAGTCGGTCTTTTCCATGTTCGCAGCGCAAGTGGTGACATGATCCCGCTGTCCACATTGGTTACACCAGTATCGATAACATCACCGAACACCATGGAGCGTTATAACCTGTTTAGGACTGCCGAGATCAGTGGCGAGCCTGCTCCTGGGTATAGCTCTGGAGGGGCCATTAGAGCGATGGAAGAGACCGCTCGGGATGTTCTTCCTCAGGGGTATGGATATGAGTGGTCTGGAATCAGCTTGCAGGAGAAGGAATCTGCGGGGCAGGCACCATACATTTTTGCTCTTGCCCTTATCTTTGTCTTCTTATTCCTGGCAGCCCTCTACGAGAGCTGGTCTATCCCTTTTGCGGTTCTTTTCGCCGTGCCACTTGGAGTCTTTGGAGCAATGTGCGGTTTGTGGATGACTGGTCAGACCAACAATATTTATGCCCAGATTGGCCTCATCCTTTTGATCGGCTTGGCGGCAAAGAACGCCATTCTTATTGTCGAGTTTGCGAAAATGAAGAGGGATGAAGGCGCAAGTGCTGAGATTGCAGCACTCGAAGCGGGTAAACTGAGGCTGCGCCCTATTATTATGACGTCTCTTGCTTTCCTGCTTGGAGTTGTTCCGATGATCATCAAGGGGGGAGCAGGGGCCGCGGCACAAAAAGTAATGGGAATCACAGTGTTTTCAGGAATGTTTGCAGCGACCTTCATTGCCATCTTTATGGTGCCGGTGCTATATGTTGCCATAGAAAAGCTCGTCAGCCGTATCTTCGGAGGACAGCCAATAAAAGCGGAGGGGGAATGACCCTGGTGAATACACGAAATATTCTGTTTACCTGCCTGTTGGCTGCAGCGATCAGTGGTTGCGCCGTCGGTCCCGATTATCAGCGGCCAGACCAGGCTATGCCTCAGGATTTTAATCAGCAGCAGACAGGTAAGGGATTAGAAGCGTCATATGCCGACCTGAACTGGCGATCTGTATACACCGACCCAGTATTGCAGAAGCTTATCGAGGAGGCTCTAATAGCCTCCCCTGACCTGCTGATAGCCGAAGCGCGTGTCAGAGAGGCGGAGGCCGTTGCTGGTGTGGTGCGCTCAGATTTGCTGCCGCAGCTTGGGTTGAGCTGGACAACTAGTCCGATTGCACGTCCAGATGGCAAAGATTTGGCCTCAAGTTATACCGGAGGAGCAGCGATCAGCTGGGAGATTGATCTCTGGGGAAAGCTACGGCGTGCCGACGAAGCGGCAAGGGCTGAATTACTTGCAAGCGAAGCGAATCGCAGAGCGTTGGTGTCTTCACTGATTAGCACGGTAGCCGACCTGTATCATCAGATTATTGCCAGGAAGCGGATTCTCGATGTTTCTCTTGGAACAGCTAAGAACCAGAGAGACGCACTTTACCTTATCAGGAGGTTGTCCGAATCGGGAATAGCATCCGCAGCTGAAGAAAGGCAGCAGGAGGTAGCACTTGCTGTTACAGAATCAACAATACCCACCCTGAGGCAGCGGATTGTCGCTTTTGAGAATGGGTTGTCTATCTTACTGGGGCGCATTCCAGGAAAAGTAGGGGTTGATGTAGACTCGAAAACCAGCCTACCGGAATTTATTCCTTCGGGAATTCCCAGCAGATTGCTTGATCGGCGTCCCGATCTTATGGCCGTGGAGCAGCAGCTCGTAGCATCCAATGCAAGAGTCGGCGAGGCCAAAGCCAGGTTTTTTCCGTCCATCTCTCTCACCGGGCTGTTCGGCGGGTTAAGCACCTCAGCTTCAGATTTCCTGTCCGGCGGTACTGCCACGATAGCTTCTCTTGGCTTTAACGGGTTGCAGCCACTCTTCGCTGGCGGCTTCTTTATAGCCAATTACGATGCCGCCCTGGCCCGGCTGGATCAATCCATTATCATTTACCGGAAGGCCGTTCTCACTGCGCTTGCCGAGGTCTCAAATTCATTGGTTGCTTATGAGGAAGCTGGAAACCTCCAGAAAGTCCAAAAGGTTCGGGCTGAGGCGGCCAGGGAATCGTTACGCCTTTCAGGTCTGAGATACCGGGCAGGAGTAGTCAGTTTTATAGAAGTACTGGATGCCCAGAGGCAGCTTTTTTCTGCTGAAACCGCAGTGGTTGAAAGCTCGCTAGACCGGCACCTCGCTTTGAGCAGTGTTTATCTTGCTCTAGGTGGTGGATGGGAAGAGAAGGAGGATGGTGCAAAAGGAAACTGAAGATTTCGTAGCTTAGATCTGCCAATTACTATTGAATCCTCTTCTCCAGTAAATACCATTGCGTTATCCCATATTTCCAAAAAACTCACGAAGCCTGGTGAAACAATATCTCTCAGAAAAGATATTCAACACCCTCAACTCAAGATCAACAGACTACGGCTTTACCCTCCTGGATGCAATCAGCTCGGGCCTTGCCAACCCGGACAGCAACATAGGTGTTTATGCAGGTGATGCTCAGTCATATCAAATATTTTCACCACTTCTGGATTTAATCATTCAGGACTATCATGGGATATCCAGCAAGGAGAGCCATTTCTCCGATTTAGCTGAAGTGAGCATTGCAAACCTCGATCCTGAAGGTACATTCATCCTCTCCACAAGAATTCGTGTTGCCAGAAACATACAGGATTTCCCATTCACTTGTCAGATCAATCTGGCTGAAAGAAAGGTTTTGGAACGAAAGATAGTCGAAGCTCTAGCTCAACTGCCAGAGGATCTGCAAGGTGATTATCACCCCTTGCAAACGCTCACAAAACTGCAGAAACATGATGGTCTCTTTTTTGAAAGGGGTGACAGGTTTCAAGAAGCTGCTGGTATAAATACCGATTTTCCGCAATGCCGCGGAATCTTTTGCAGTCATGATAAGGAATTCAGCGTCTGGATAAACGAGGAGGATCACATGCGCATTATAAGCCAAGAAAAATCAGCTGATCTTTCATCAGTTTACCGCAGGTTACGCAGAGCATTAACAGGACTTTCTCAAAAGCTTCAGTTTGCACACGATCCACAATATGGTTACCTCTCTTCCTGCCCTACAAATATAGGGACAGCCATGAGAGCTGGGGTACACATCCGTTTGCCGGAACTCAATCGTAACAGGTCTTTGCTTACATCTATCACCAATAAGCATGAGTTTCAGATCAGGGGTACTGCGGGTGAAAAGACGGAGGTGGAACATGGAGTATTTGATATCAGCAACCGCAGGCGACTGGGAATATCAGAATCTGAAATTATCAAGAGATTACACAGAGGCCTTGTCGATATTATTAATGCTGAACGCAGCCTTTAGGGTGCTTTTGGGACAATAAGTCTTTAGTCAAAAAGTTTGTTTCCTCCAATTATTCAACATTTACATTTTTCACGCTCAATGTTGCCATTAAATGATTTATGGTGATCTTCCATGCGATAGCCTGTTTTTTCAGCTGCTGAAAGCCGCATTATAAAGAGACAGCACGTTGTAAAGAAAACATGGCAGACCCTGACAGCCAAAGAGCAGAAGTGCAAGGTCCCGCATAATTAAAAGCAAAGTAAGATTCGAGAATTTTACAGCAGAGTCCTGGCTGAAAAGCCAGGAGGAAATTCACGGTTTTCTCCAGCAAAAATGCAACGCATCATGACGGCAACTATCAATACATTCGCCACAATTCCAGCAATAGGGAGAAGTACTTTCGCCAGAACTGGGCACCAATCCCATGGGAC
>Ga0316201_10004632_pt1 | contig 10426 bp, 13 predicted proteins | sample CS6wburrow_MG_FD_204516 | JGI IMG/M metagenome (GOLD analysis project Ga0316201, IMG submission 204516) | Coastal sediment microbial communities from Delaware Bay, Delaware, United States - CS-6 worm burrow | ecosystem: Environmental > Aquatic > Marine > Coastal > Sediment | place: USA... | reverse complement strand
TGGTTTTGGGGCGTGCCTTTTTTGGGGAGAGCATGTTCTCACGTCAAACCGATGCCAGTAAGGTCGCGTTGGCGCATTTGGCTGCTCGTTTATGGAAGGGGGGCTTTACCGTTTTGGATACCCAGTTTGTTAACGCGCATCTGGAGCAATTTGGCGTGTACGAGATTCCTTATCGTGCCTATATGGAATTGTTGGCAGAGGCGTTGGTTGAAGAAGGTGATTTTTTGCTGTCCGGGGTGGCTGAAAAAGAGTTGATTGAGGCGTATTTTGAAATGCGCACACGTCAGGACCCCGAATAGGTTTATTCTTCTTGCTCTAAAATGTCCCCGGGTTGGGCGTGTTCTTCTTTGACGAGGCTGTCGTTATTTTGATCTTCGGGTTTTTCGGTGACCTTTGTTTCACTGTTGTTGGTATCGTCCAGACAATCAAGCAGCCAGACATCATAGATTGGGTGATCCATTGGCGATAGCGCTGGAGAAGAGGCAAACATCCATCCAGAAAAAACCCATTGAGCGTTTTTGTTTGTATCGACCTCCCAGATCTGCATGAATGCAGCAGCCTCTGGTTGCTCGATTGGTGGGGTTTTTTGGCAGGATTGAACCTTGATATAAAGCGGGCCGAATTTAAGCGTGCTGCCTACTCGGGCTTCAAAGGTCATGGTGCGTGCGGTGGCCTTGTCCAGAGATTGCAGTTTAACGCGGGGGTGGCTTTTCATGTCGCGGGCGTTTGCAGACATAGAGATGAAGGCGCTCATGCAAAGTGCAAGGCCCAGCAGGATGTTCAGTTGAAAAAAGCTACTCTTCTTTTTTCTCATCTTGCATGCTGAATATGAATTGGCCAAGGAGCTGTTCCAGATTTTGCGGCGCTTGTGTATATTCAATCTGTCCGCCTGGTTCGATTGCGTCTTCTTCTGCGCCCGGCTCCAGCGACAAATATAGACCGCCCAAGAGGCCTTCACTGCTGATCAGGGCTGCGGTATCTATCGGCAGTTGATAATCAGAATCAATGCTTAAGTGCACACGGGCCAGATAGGTTTCAGGCATAAGTTCAATGGCTTTGACGTTGCCAACTTTTACGCCGCTAATCTGGACGTTATCGCCGGGCTTCAGGCCGCCAACGGTTGAGAAATTAGCGGTGACATCATAGCCGTCAACGGCCCCTACATCTGCCGCTTTATAGCTGTAGGTCAGGAAAAACCCGGCAATCAAAAGGACGCAAGCTCCTAATACTGTTTCCGCAACACTCCGCTTCATCAAACCCTCATTAATAGATGCTATTTTTCAGCTGATTCAAATCTATACTAGACGATTTAAAGGAATTTGCGGTCTGTGTAAATAGTTGCGCTGATAAGATCGTAGAATGCTCCACGGCATAATTCTCTCAGCTGCTATTTCGGCGGGGTCCAGGCTTCGTAATCGCCTGAGGCTTTTGGGCGCTGCCCGCCTTCCAGAATATGGCCCGGTGGGCGGTAGGCGGCTGTGGTCCCCGTAGGGTTGGGCGTATGCGGTTTTTGCCATTTGCGGCGGAAAGATTCGCTTTCCCCAGATGGAACTGTGTTGCTTTGGTGATGGAGCCATCCGTGCCATTCCGGGGGGACTTTGCTGGCTTCGGGGGCACCGTTATACATAACCCAGCGGCGCGGGTATTTATAGCCCTTTCGCGCTTTCCCTTCGTAGTACCTATTTCCAAGCTGGTCTTCACCCACATGTTTTCCACCTGAGGTCAGGTTGAAAACATTAATATGAACAGGTGATAGAACGCCTAGCCAGCTGAAGAACCCCATATTTCGAAAAATCCTTGTTTTCTTTCCGGTTTACATTTGTCAAAGAGTATGGCAGAGGATGAAAAAAACCGAAAGAGGAAATCACCATGGAATTGCAGAATAAACTGTCTGAGCTGGGTCTGTCTTTGCCGAAAGTGGCGGCGCCGGCGGCCAATTATGTGCCCTATGTGGTATCAGGAAAGACCCTGTATATTGCCGGGCAGATCCCGTTTTTGAACGGTGAGAAAATGCATATGGGTCGTCTTGGTGAAGATCTTGGTATTGAGGCCGGGCAGCAAGCTGCGCAGGCGTGTGCTTTGAATATCTTGGCGCAGGTGAATGACGCGGTGAGTGGTGATTGGTCCAAGGTCAAGCGCTGTTTGAAGCTTGGCGGTTTTGTGAATTGTACGCCGGATTTTTACGATCATCCGGCGGTGGTGAACGGGGCGTCGAACCTGATGGCCGATGTTATGGGAGAGAAAGGCAAACATGCGCGTTTTGCCGTGGGCGCACCGTCCTTGCCTCTGGGCGTTGCGGTCGAAGTGGACGCGGTGTTTGAGCTTGCCTAATCGCTGAGCTTGTCGTCCAACGCTTCCCACCGCTCTAGCACTTTAAGCGCGTGGGCGTGGCCGAGCTGGGTGTATTCGGTTTCGGTATAGGATGTTTCTTCGCGTGCGCGGATCTGGTTGATTTCACTGTGATTCAGGCCGTAACAGACTTTTTTGATGCCGACACTGACGATCAAAGCTTTGCCCATCATAGTGGGTTCGCTGGAGCAATATAGCGTGCAATCTTCCAGATTGGCACGGCCCAGTTTTTCCGAAGCCTGACGGATGGCCATGACTTCAGCGTGCGCCGTGGGATCCACGCGTGAGGTGATGCCGTTGGTTCCCTCACCCAGAATTTCACCGTTTGCATTGGCAATGACAGAGCCAAAGGGGCCGCCTTTTTTACTTTTGGCATTGCGCTCAGCCAGTTCAACGGCGCGTTGCATCAGTTGTTCAGGGGTGAATTTTGTTTCAATCTCACTGATGGCGATGGGCTTGATGGTGTGGCCGTATTTTTTGAGGACATGACCGACAACGCTAATCAGTCTGCTGGGCTCGACAGGTTTTTGCAAAACGCGGGTGACGTGAAGTTCGCTGGCTTGCGTCAGGACATCGCTGGAGTCATCGGCGGTTACAATGACAATGGGCAAATCTATTTTGTTGACCACAAGATGTTTGACGAAATCGAACCCGCCTGTCGGGGCCATGTTGAGATCGACCAATGCAAGATCGAAATCGGTATTTTTAACGGCGTTTATGGCTTCGGTCCCGTCTTGTACGCCGATGATATTGTGGCCTTGAGTCTTTAAGAGGCTGGCCATAAGCTCGCGGCTGACTTCATTGTCTTCGGCAATAAGAATATTGATGTTTGATTCGCTGTCCATAGGCCCTGTCTTTTATTCATTTGTACTCATTTGAATTTACAGTAGAATGGTGGAGTAAATCTATCAAGAGGCCAATCATATCATTTTCATGTGTGGGCAGATGTCAAAAAAAATTCCTGAAGATCAAAACGCCGAAGCGGGCAGTGTTATTTTTTATATCCTGATCGCGATTGCACTTTTTGCAGCGCTGAGCTTTGCGGTCTCGAATATGATGCGCGGGGCGCCGTCGGACATTGGCAAAGAAAAGGCGGCAATTTATGCGGATGAAATTCTTGATTATGCGGCCGGGATTCGTAAAGCCGTGCAGATGATCCGGGTCTCCAATGATTGCGCCGATACGGATATCAGCTTTGCCAATAGCTTCGTCGCCGGGTACGAACATACCCCTGTAGCGGATGATGGATGTAAGGTCTTTCATGGTGATGGGGGCGGGATGTCTTATGTTGAACCATTGGCGGCGGTGCTGGATTCATCTTTTTCGGCAAACGGGAATTACAGAAATTTGGTTTTTTCAGGAAACAACTGTGTGGAGGCGTTGCCAGACGGTGATATTTCCACTTGTTATTCTGATGGACTTGATAATGAAGAACTTATTCTTTTCTATCCCTTTATAAAGAAAAGTATTTGTTTAGCGATCAATGAAAAGCTAGGAATTAGCAATCCTTCTGATGATGCGCCTGTAGATTCAGGGTGTGCTTTTGGAGGCGCTAAGTTTTCGGGGAGTTATACCGAGACATATTCTTTGGGTTCGAGTTCTGGCGAATTAGATGGAAAATCTGTTGGTTGCTTTAGGCATAATTCCGGGTGTGCGCCGATACCTAACAGTTACAATTTCTATCAGGTTTTGATCGCGCGCTAGATTATTTTCCGACGGTTTCTTTTTCGGCGCTCTTTTTGGGCTTTTTCTTTTTCTCGTCTTCGTAAGCGAAGGTGAGCGCATCGCCGTCATAATCAACAATCACAAGACCGCCTTTTTCTAATCGACCAAACAGGATTTCTTCGGCCAGCGGGCGTTTGACTTTTTCCTGAATGATGCGGGCCAATGGCCTTGCGCCCATGGTGACGTCATAGCCTTTTTTCGCCAGATATTTGCGCGCGGCGTCCGTTAGCTCAATCGAAACGTTGCGATCTGATAATTGAGCTTCGAGCTGGATGACGAATTTATCGACGACCTTCTCAACCGTTTCAGGTTTGAGGTTCTGGAAGGGCACAATTGCATCCAGACGGTTTCGAAACTCCGGTGAAAACGTCTTGGTGATGGCTTCGTTATCGGCGTAGTCTTGTCCGCTGATTTCACGCTCGAACCCGATCGGCGTTTTGGCCATGTCCTGTGCCCCGGCGTTGGTTGTCATGATCAAAATTACATTGCGGAAATCAATGCTCTTGCCGTTATTGTCGGTAAGCTTACCGTAGTCCATGACTTGCAAAAGGATGTTAAAGAGGTCCGGGTGGGCTTTTTCAATTTCATCGAGCAAGAGCACACAATGCGGGTGCTGGTCGATTTTATCCGTCATGAGACCGCCTTGTTCGAAACCGACATAGCCCGGCGGTGTGCCGATAAGGCGGCTGACGGAATGACGTTCCATATATTCACTCATATCGAAGCGGATGAGCTCGATCCCCAGCGAGTTGGCCAGTTGGCGCGCAACTTCGGTTTTCCCTACGCCTGTCGGACCGGAGAAGAGATAAGAGCCAATCGGCTTTTCAGCATCACGCAGGCCGGCGCGGGCAAGCTTGATGGAATCAGACAGTGTGTCAATGGCCTTGTCCTGATCGAAAACAAGGGTCTTAAGATCGCGCTCCAGACTTTTTAGCGCCTCTTTGTCGTTTTTGTTGATCGTGGTGGAGGGAATGCGGGCAATCGCGGCCACGACATCTTCGATATCTTTGACGCCGATGGTTTTCTTGCGCTTGTTTTTCGGCACCAGCATTTGCGCTGCGCCGACCTCGTCGATGATATCAATGGCTTTATCAGGCAGTTTCCGGTCACCAATATATTTGGCAGAAAGCTCGACAGCGGCTTTGAGTGCGCCGCTGGTGTATTTCACCTTGTGATGCTCCTCGTAATAAGGTTTGAGGCCCTTGAGAATTTTTATTGTGTCTTCAATGCTTGGCTCGTTCACATCGATTTTCTGGAAGCGGCGTACAAGCGCGCGGTCTTTTTCGAAATGGTTGCGGTATTCCTTGTAGGTCGTGGAGCCGACGCAGCGCAGCTTGCCGCTGGACAAGGCAGGCTTGAGCAGGTTGGAGGCATCCATGGCCCCGCCGCTGGTCGCGCCTGCCCCTATGATGGTATGAATCTCGTCAATGAAGAGGATGGATTCCGGTACATTTTCAAGTTCTTTGAGCACGGCTTTGAGGCGCTCTTCGAAATCGCCACGGTAACGGGTTCCCGCCAGAAGAGCCCCCATATCCAGTGAAAAGATGACGGCATTAAACAAGACCTCTGGGACCTCTTTCTCGGTAATGCGTTTGGCCAGCCCTTCGGCAATGGCTGTTTTACCAACACCAGGTTCACCGACATAAAGCGGGTTGTTCTTGGAGCGACGGCAAAGAATTTGAACCGTGCGCTCGACTTCTTTTTCGCGCCCAATGAGCGGGTCTATTCCACCTTCTTGCGCCTTCTCGTTCAGGTTCGTGCAATAGGCATCCAGTGCTTCGGAGCCAGATTTTACATCATTTTCGACGTCGTCTACGCCGGAAGGGGCCTTTTGCGTTTCAGACGTGTTGGGAACTTTTGCGATGCCGTGGGAGATATAGTTTACGGCATCAAAGCGTGTCATGTCGCGCTCTTGTAAATAAAAGACGGCATGGCTTTCGCGCTCGGAAAACAAAGCAACTAGAACGTTTGCTCCTGTGACTTCTTCACGTCCAGAGGATTGCACATGGATGGCGGCGCGTTGCAGAACACGCTGGAAGGCATTGGTTGGCTTGGCTTCCTCGACTTCGGCATTCACCATATGTTCTAGGTCTTTGTCAACATATTGCCCCAATTTTTCCTGTAGCTCGTTCAGATCAATCCCGCAGGCTCGCAAGACGGCCATGGCGTCATTATCGCTTGCCAGTGCGAGCAAAAGATGCTCAAGCGTAGCAAATTCATGACGTTTGTCATTGGCGATGGCCAACGCGCGGTGCAGGGTTTGTTCAAGGTTTCGTGAGAGCATTTCAGACCTTTTTTAGTAAAATGGGCTAGATGACAAAGTCTAGCATATTCTTTTTTACACTGCCATGAATGGATAAATGGTTAATGTGCCCAGTCGGTAGAACATAAAGTATCTGAAGGTGCATCATGTTCTGCTTTTTTAGAACAGATGACATCTAGAGATACATATCCATTCGTGAAGTCGAGATTGTTCGTATAAATATGGTCTTTCCATTTTTTCCCCCATGTGCAAATTTGATCGACATATAGATCTTCTATGTATTGCCCACCGGGGTCTTCTGTGTATTCTGTGATGCTTAGAGATAGTTTTACGGGGCTATCGACGCGGCCCGGTTCTTTCAAGCACTGGCGCTCAAAGATATCAAGCAAATCCTCTTTGTCGTATTGGAATGACGCGCCGGCTGGCGGGTTGTTTCTAAGGTGTTCTATACGCGCCAGACGTTCATTGGATAAATCATAATCATTTTTTCCAGACCATTCCGAGGTACATTCTAACCCGTGAGGTAAATAGCAAAACGCCTCCATGGAGCAGATCAGATCCATATAGGTATAGCCTTCATAATATTCTTTCTTCTGTATAAAGACCTCGTATTTCCATCTTTTATACCAGCCCATAAGTTCTACTTCCATGTCTTCTGTCTTTTTTGCCTTTTCAGGGGTCGTAAGAGAACCTTGTATGGTCACGGATATTTTGGTGCTGTCTTTGATATCGTTTGCGCTATTCAGATGCTCATTGTTGAATAACTCAGGATAGTTGTAATTTCCCATTATTCCCGTTCCATTGTGCATTGGAGGGGTTGTTCCTGCGCTCTCGCGAAGTCCATAACCTGTGCGACCTTGGTCTCGGCGACTTCATAGGTGAAGATGCCGCAAACACCCACGCCGCGCCGGTGGACATGCAGCATGATATCGGTGGATTCCTGCCGGGTTTTGTTGAAGAATTTTTCCAGTACATGGACAACAAATTCCATTGGCGTGTAGTCGTCATTGAGCAGCAAAACCTTGTACATTGAAGGTTTTTGTGTTTTGGGGCGGGTTTTCAGCATCAAATCGTGCTGTGTTTTGTCCGCGTTGTCGTTGTTGTCATCACCGTTGTTATGGCCGGGATCGTTGTCCGTCATAAATGAAGCCCATTTTCTTGCATTGCTCTTCAAAATATTGCTACTGTCTCTATCATAACAATTCATAACGAGAAAGCTCAACAGAGAAATGTCTCTGGGAATTTGGTATTTATTTGCCATAATCTCATGTTTCTGCTATCGTCTTGTTATGAAAATTATGAGTATCAGGGTCGGCAGCGGCAAGCGAAGGAATACGGTTATGCGTTCTTTATTTATATTGAGTGTTGTTTATGTAGCAGTTTCAGGGGCTTGTTTTCCAGCGCATGCGGATGATTTTGGCCCGCGCTTTTATGGACAAGCACCCAAAGCCTTGCAACCGCTTCCATTTATGCGTAGCGAAGAGGCTGTTGCGATGGAAGATGCGGCAGAAGAGTTACAGAACATTATGCCCGCTGCGGGTGAATTGGAAGATACGGCATTGGATGCCGATTCTCAGGATTCTTCTCCTCTTGCCGAATAGGCTTTTTCAATTGTGAGTATAATCTTCTTTATTTTATGGGCAATTTAGGTCTATAGCCCTCATTCTACGACACCCCGTTTCTATTTCTTTTCGTTTTTTTCAAGGAGATCAATTGTGTTCATTCGTCTGGGCCAAGCCCTGCGCGCACGCCGCTGCGTGTACTTTGTTTGTATCCAAGACATTTGATTTTACCGCTGTTTGCGTTGATAGCGGGTTGTTTGGGGTGAGTGTGTCTCATCTGGTGCGTGGTGATGATGCGAATAAGCCGCCATTGCAAACAGTAAAAATTATTCTTTAATGTTTCGTTAGAGTTTTTCGTTTAATAAAGGAGGTGCAACATTTTGTTGTTTCAAGTGCTCATGTTTCTATTTTATCATAAAAAAACTTGCAATGATTTTTTCTTTTTGCGCATATGGTAAAAAAAATTTTAAATAACAGGGGGTTGCACTCGTGTCATTTTCTGTCAAAATAGCCGGATTGATGCGGCTGATTTAAGAATTTAAGGGTTTTCCGATATGTATCATGATGATAACTGGAATTTTGTAACGGGTGAGGAACTCGAAGGCTTTTTGGAGCAGATAAACCCGATTGACGGTAAATACCGTACCTCGCCGCAAACCACTGAAGTCGCATGGCGTAGCCTGCCATTTTATGAAACAGTTGCGTTGATCCGTGTAAAGGATCCGAACTGGGTTAACAAGAAGATGAATATCTATTACTTGACGGATCAGGGCAACTTATTCCGTCTGAACGGGACGTCTCCACCAATCCATGAGGTGAACTCCAAGGCACCAATCAAGATCAATGAAGATAATGTTTTGGATTATTTGCGCTTTTTCTGTTTCTTCGTGCGTGGCGATGAGGGCCCGTTCTACGTCGCGGAAGATATGGAAGATCCGAATATGCCAACGGATATGGATGATACGACGCGCTCTGTTGTGCAAGGTACAATTCGTCCGGCTAGTTTTGAGGGTATGAACGCGCAGGGGCATTTTCTGTGTGATGGTGTGGTGTACTACTCTAACGCATTGTTTATCGCAAACTTTTCTGTTCAGCCGACGGGAATGATCGAGATGCTTAATGATGAGCCGATCGCCGGAGACCTGAAGTCCAAGGTTGATACGCCTATTGCTTAAGAGCGCGTATTGTTTTTTGTCTGGGCGTTGCCCATATTTTTCCTGCACAATACGGGATTGTCTTTATTTTTTCTCTTTATAAACGCTGTTAGCGCTTTTTCAAATGCACTTAGGGTTTGACAGAAATTCTTAGAACCGCTATAAACGCGCATTCTTAGATAGAATATACGAATTTATAGTGCTCTTTATTCATAGAGGCACCGATTTAAAGAGGTTAAAGATATGAAACGCACATTCCAGCCCAGCCGCATTGTTCGCAAACGCCGTCACGGTTTTCGTTCCCGCATGGCTGATAAGAATGGACGCGCAGTTCTGGCGCGTCGCCGCTCAAAGGGTCGTAAAGTCCTGAGCGCGTAAGTGTCTTTGAGTATAGCACTTCAAAGCGATGCATGCACGTAAAGAGCAATTGAAATCGCTCTCGGTCCTTAAAAAAAGGTCCGATTTTCTGACCATTCAAAAACACGGTAAAAAATGGGTTTCCCATGGTTTAATTCTGCAAGTGCGGGAGAATGATCTGGGCGTGATCCGCGTTGGCTATACGGTTACCAAAAAGATCGATAAACGCGCAGCCCGGCGCAACCGGATCAAGAGGCGTTTGCGAAGTGTTGTGGCTGATGTTTTATGTGACTCAGCCAAGGGAGGCGTTGATTATATTCTGGTGGGCCGCGTGAAAACGGCGACCAGGCCCTATGAAACGCTGTGCAATGATCTACAGTGGTGCCTGAAAAAAACGGGGTTTTATCAAGAAGGCTTGGAAAAAGAAGAGGCAAAATAGCGTGCAGCGAGCAAAGGATGTTTTGATCAGGGTTTTACAAAGGATTATTCGTCTTTATGCTTATGTTGTTTCGCCGTTTTTGGGGCGAAATTGCCGTTTTCATCCGACATGCTCATCTTATGCTCATCAGGCGTTGGAGCAACACGGGGCGGTTAAGGGACTCGTGCTGTCGTGCAAGCGCATATTGAAGTGCCATCCCTGGAGTAAGACGTCATGGAACGATCCTGTACCAGAGCGCATTGCGTGGCGCGAACTCTTGGGGTATAAACGCGGAGCTTCCGAAAAAAACAGCGGTAGATGAAACGGTCGCCAAAACGCATAAACAATAGAATATTGAGGCTTTTCCTATGATGAATAACGATAAGGACCAGATGCATCCCGAGGATATCCGCAATCTGATCATTTTTGCGGTTGTTTCGATTTTGCTGTGGTCTTTGTATGAGATGTTTGTGCTTCAGCCGCAAACCGAGGCGCTGGAAAAGGCTAAACTGGCGCGCGCGGAACTGATAAAGGAAAAGCCTGAAATACTTGAATTTAAGCCGCTGACCCGCGATGAGGCGCTGACGCAGGTTGAGCG
>Ga0316201_10004631_pt1 | contig 10429 bp, 12 predicted proteins | sample CS6wburrow_MG_FD_204516 | JGI IMG/M metagenome (GOLD analysis project Ga0316201, IMG submission 204516) | Coastal sediment microbial communities from Delaware Bay, Delaware, United States - CS-6 worm burrow | ecosystem: Environmental > Aquatic > Marine > Coastal > Sediment | place: USA... | reverse complement strand
CAGATCGAGTTCTCGCGGCTGAATCTCGCTTACACCATGACGAGCAAGCGCAAGCTCAGCGCCTTGATCGATGAGGGCGTCGTTTCCGGCTGGAATGATCCGCGCATGCCGACGATTGCCGGAATGCGTCGTCGCGGCTATCCGCCCGAGTCGCTGCGCAACTTCGTGACGCGCGCCGGCGTGACCAAGAAAGACAAGCTGATCGAAATGGGCGCGCTGGAGAATTGCGTGCGCGAAACGCTCGGCGACGTTGCGGAGCGCCGGATGGCGGTGTTGCGTCCTCTCAAGGTCGTGCTGACCAATTACCCGGAAGACCAGGTCGAGATGATGGAAGCGATGAATCATCCGGGCAATCCCGACTTCGGCACCCGCGAGATGCCGTTTTCCCGCGAGCTGTGGATCGAACAGGACGACTTCATGGAGGATGCGCCCCGTAAGTTCTTCCGATTGAAGCCCGGCGGCGAGGTGCGTCTGCGGTTCGGCTATATCATCCGTTGCGATGAAGTGATCAAGGATGACCAGGGCGAGGTCGTCGAATTGCGTTGCAGTTACGACCCGGATACGCGCAGCGGCACGGGCAGCAGCGACCGCAAGGTCAAGGGAACGATCCACTGGGTTTCACACCAGCACGCTGTCGATGCCGAAGTGCGTCTTTACGATCGCCTCTTCAACACGGCCAACCCGAATATGGCCAGCGACGTCCACAGCGCGCTCAACCCGGATTCGGTCGAGACCGTTACGGCGAAACTGGAGCCGGCGCTGGCCGAACTTGAGGCCGGCGAGTCGGTGCAATTCGAACGTCTCGGATATTTCTGTGCCGACGAACAGGACGACACGGCAGCGGCACGGGTGATCAATCGTATCGTCACGTTGCGCGATTCCTGGGCCAAGCTCGAGAAACAGGCGCTGCAGCAGCAGAACCCGTGAATCAGGTGCGGTAACCGTCGCTCATGACGAGTGGCGCGCCGCGTGCCGCGCCCAGACCTTGTGCAGCGCTGCCCTCTGCTCTGGCGATCTCGACGACGCCGAACGAGTTGATCAAGGCAAGCAGATCGCCCGGATTCGCGCGGCCATAGGTCTGCTTCATCGGGATCTGATGACCGGAAATGCTGGCCACCGGTTCGCGGAAGTCCTTGACGAGTTCCTCGTCGATATTGCTGATCAGGTTACCGAAGGTGTCGATCGTGACAATCACACCGCTGACCCCGGCGGCCGAGACGTCGGGCTCCTCGAGCCAACCCGGCGTCCACTCCGATACTGGTTCGCCGGCCTCCTCGACCGCCAAGCTGCCCGCGGCGATCTCGGCCGCGACCGGCGCAAAAATATCGCGGCCGTGAAATGTTGCGCTGGCTTTGGGCAACTGCAGCCGGCCGAGTCTTTCCAGGTCGAGCCGAAAGACGCGCGCGTCCTCAGCGCCGTCGAGAAGCTGTGCCAGGAGCCCGTTGTCCGGCGCCATGAAGACGTGCCCGGCGTACTTCACCACCAGGATGTCTCGCTCCGTGCCGACTCCCGGGTCGACGATGGCGACGTGGACGCTGCCGGCCGGAAACCAGTGGAACGCGCGGCTCACCCAGAATCCGGCTTCGGGCGGCCACTGTGCCGGAATGTCGTGCGCCAGGTCGATGACCTGTGCCCGGGGGAAGCGCGTGAGTATGACGCCTTTCATCACGGCAGCGAACGGGCCCTTGTGCCCGAAGTCCGTCGTAATCGTGATGACGCCCGAGGGTTTCATCGGCCGTTCAAGCGGCAAGCTCGGTCGGGTGACCGTGTCGGTACATGTGCCTGGCCCAATAAATGAAAATCGTATCAATCATAGCAATCACGATCTTGAATAGGTACTTGGCGGCACCCAGTGCCAGCGCCGTCCGCAAATCGACGATTCCCCACCAGGCGACCAGCGAATAGATGGTCGTATCGACGACCTGCGACGCCATTGTCGAACCGTTATTGCGCAGCCACAGCCAGCGTTCGCCGGTTAGCGACTTGATCTTGTGAAACGCCCAGACGTCAAAATGCTGGCTAATGTAGTAGGCGAGCAGGGAGCCGAAAATAAAGCGCGGCGTAAAGTTGACGATCGTCATGAAAGCGTCGTGGATTGACGCCGAGAACGCGGCAGTCTCCGCCTTGCCGCTGGGCAAAAACAGCAGCGCCAGGCTGAGCATGATCAGCACGATCACGCTGACCGCGAATCCCATGCGCACGGCCTTGTTTGCGGCCGCCTTGCCGTAGTTTTCGCTGAGCACGTCTGTTGCAAAGAAGATGCTCGAATAGAAAATAACGCCCAAACTGGTTTGCAGGCCGAAAATGACGGTGAGCTTGGGTCCCTGCAGGTTGGCCAGCAGGATGGCCAGCGCGATGGCGATCTGGAGGCCGGCCTTGCCGAACAGCCGGTACAGGATCAGCGTACAGGTCAGATCGACCAGTAGCGTGGTGAGCCAGAGAAGCTCCTGATGGCTGGCGTAAAAGTCGGCGATGAACTGCGGAAACACCGGCCGACGCCCGAATCAGGCCGCAAGCTTGTCGAGATGCCAGTCCGCGTTGCCGAACAGCTGACCGATCGCAGTCAGGCGCTTGAACAGGTGCGCAACATCCAGCTCCCAGGTGACACCCATGCCACCGTGGATCTGCACGGCCTCTTCACCGACCGTCTGCCCGGCGGTGCCGACCAGGTATTTAATCGAACTGATCGCCCGCTTGGCGTCTTCACCACCTGCCTGGTAGGTCATCGCCGACCACAGCAGCAGCGACTGCGCCTGTTCGCAGGCGGTCAGCATGTCGACCATCCGATGTTGCAGGGCCTGGAAGCTGCCGATCGGGACGCCGAACTGCGCCCGACTTTTCGAGTACTCGACGGTCTTGTTTTTCAATGCGTGCATGATGCCGACCGCTTCGGCACAGACGGCCAGCGTTGCATCATCGACGGTCGCGTCGAGCGCGGCGAAACCGGCGCCGACGTCACCCAGGACGGCGTCGGCGGAGACGCGAACGTCTCGCAGACTGATTTCCGCTGCGCGTCCGCCGTCGACCGTGTGGTAGGCGTTACGCTCGACACCGTCTACCGAAGCGTCGACTGCAAACAACGTAATGCCGCTCGTATCGGTCGAACTGCCGCCGGTACGCGCCGGCACGATGACGAGGTCCGCCGTCGCCCCGTTGATAACAAAGCCCTTCTTGCCGTTCAGCACCCACGCGTCGCCGTCGGCAACCGCTGTCGTTTCGACATTCTCAACGGTGTAGCGCGCTTGCGGTTCCGTGAAAGCGAGTGTTGCCTGGAGCTCGCCGCCAATTAACGGCTGCAGCCAGCGTTCCTTTTGCTCTGCGCTGGCGAGCCGCTTCAGGGCGCCGCCGGCTAGCACGACGTTGGCGAGGTAGGGTTCCACGATCAGACCGCGCCCGAAACGCTGCATGACGACCATGATGTCGATCGGTCCGCCGTCGAACCCGCCGTCGTCTTCGCTGAACGGCACGGCCGTCCATCCCAACTCGGCGAACTTGCTCCATACCTCGGTGCTGTAACCGGCTTCGCTGGCGGCGTACTGCTGCCGCGTATCGAAGTCATACTCGTTGTCGATGAACTTGTCGATGCTGTCGGCCAGCATCTCCTGTACTTCATTAAGGGAGAAATCCATCGTTGTTCCTCAGAGTCCCAGCACGTGCTTTGCGATGATGTTCTTTTGAATTTCGTTCGAGCCGCCATAGATCGACGCTTTGCGATTGTTGAAATACCGCAGCGACGTCCTGACCTCAGCACCGGCGCCGACCGGTTCACCGGAGAAGCCCGGCTCGAACTGCTCGGGCACATAAGGCAATGCGTAATAGCCGGCGGCTTGCATCCAAAGCATGTCGATGGCCTGCTGAATCTCAGTGCCCTTGATCTTCAGTATCGACGACTCGGGTCCCGGCGCCTTGCCCGACGCAACGGCGGCGAGCGTGCGCAACTCGGTGTATTCGAGCGCTTTGAGCTCTACTTCGGTCGCGGCCAGCTGCCGCATGAAGTTCTTGTCGTCTGCGAGCGGTGCGGCGCCCCTGACCGATGCAGAAACCTGCTCTCGCAGTCGCCGCAGGCGATAGCGCGACCGCGCGACACCGGCGATATTGGCGCGTTCATGCTGCAATAGCACTTTGCCGTAGGTCCAGCCTTTACCCTCTTCACCAACCAGGTTTTCGACCGGAACCTCGACGTTGTCGAAATGAACCTCGTTAATCTCGTGGCCGCCGTCGAGCATGATGATGGGCTTGACCGAGACGCCGGGCGTCTGCATATCGATCAGGATGAAGCTGATGCCTTCCTGTTTTCGCGCCACATCCGTGTTGGTCCTTGCCAGGCAGAAGATCCAGTCCGCATATTGGCCAAGGGTCGTCCAGGTCTTGGTGCCGTTAACGATGAAATGGTCGCCGGCGAGATCGGCCCGGGTTTTAAGCGAGGCAAGATCGGAGCCCGCGCCGGGCTCTGAGTATCCCTGGCACCACCAGACTTTGCTGGCGAGAATATCGGGGAGGAAGCGCTGTTTCTGCTCCTCGTTGCCGAACGTATAGATAACCGGACCGACCATGCTGAGTCCGAAAGGCACAACGAACGGCGCGTTCGCGTTGGCCTCCTCGGTGGCAAAGATGTACTTCTGCACCGGCGTCCAGCCCGTGCCGCCGTATTCGACGGGCCAGTTCACGCCGGCCCAGCCTTTCTCGTACAAGATCTGCTGCCAGCGAACCATATCGTCTGCCGCCAGTTCCAGGCCCTTGTCCTGCTTGTCTCGGATATCTTCGGGGAACTCATCGCGGAAGAAAGCGCGAACCTCCTGCTGAAAATCGAGTTCTTCCCGGCTGAATGTCACACGCATCGACGCTATTCCCATTCTAATGACCGCGAAAGCTTAGCAAACCTCCGTTGCACAGTCTGTTGCGGTTTGTAACGACAGCCAGTTCGTGCAAAATGCGTGGATGACTTCGCCATCGTCAAAACCGGCCAGCCGACAGGATGCCGAGCCCTCGAAGATTGTGGACGCTCTGCAGCGGCCGCTGCACGACCTGCGGATTTCGCTGCTGGATCAATGCAATTTTCGCTGTCCGTACTGCATGCCAGAGGCTGAGTACCATGCCGACTATGAGTTTCTGCGCAGCCAACAGCGCCTGACCTACGACGAAATTCTACGCGTAGCGCGGGTCGCCGTGGGCCTTGGCGTCAGCAAGATTCGACTGACCGGCGGTGAGCCGCTGCTCGACAAGAATCTGCCCGAACTGATCGAGCGTATTGCCCGACTGCCGGGGCTCGATGATCTTGCGTTGACGACCAACGGCACGTTGCTGGCGCCGGCGGCCGAGTCGCTCGCCGCGGCCGGGCTGCACCGCGTGACCGTGAGCCTGGACAGTCTCGATGAGGCCGTGTTTGCGCGTATGAGCGGCGGCCGTGGCAATCTGTCACGGGTACTTGCCGGCATCGATGCGGCGGAGCAGGCGGGGCTGACACCGATCAAGATCAACGTCGTCGTCCAGCGCGGCGTGAACGACCACACGATCATTGATCTTCTCGAACACTTTCGCGGCAGCGGCCATATCGTTCGCCTGATCGAATTCATGGATGTCGGCAATCGCAACGGCTGGAAAATGGAACAGGTCGTGCCGTCATCGCAGCTGCTCGAAATGGCCAAACAGCGGTGGCCGCTCCGCCGGATCGACAAGAACTACCCGGGCGAGGTCGCCCGCCGCTACGAATACGTGGACGGGCAGGGCGAGATTGGTTTTATCTCATCAGTGACCGCGCCGTTTTGCGGCGACTGCAGTCGTGCGCGACTGTCGGCCGACGGGGTCTTGTACACGTGTCTGTTCGCGACGCATGGAACCGATCTGCGTGAGTCATTGCGCAACGCGGCGGATCAGGAAGAACTGACGGACATCCTGTCGCGAATCTGGTTGCAGCGCGCGGATCGCTACAGCGAGTTACGCAGCCCGGCGCAGGCGGAAGCGCACATACAACGCAAAGTCGAAATGTACCGAATCGGGGGATAGCGTGAGCAAACTCAGCCACATTGATGCGGATAACCGGCCGACAATGGTCGACGTCAGTGACAAGCGTCAAACGGCACGAACCGCGCGCGCGGTTGCTGTCGTGACACTGCCCGCCGAAGTGCTGCAACAGGTGAGCGATGACGAGATCGAGACCAAGAAGGGTCCGGTGTTTGCGACGGCCATTATCGCCGGCGTGATGGCTGCCAAGAAAACGCACGAGCTGATCCCGTTTTGTCACCCGCTGGGACTCGAGAGCTGCAAAATTGCGATCACGGTGACGGGCAGTGACGCGATCATCGACTGTCGCTGCAAGGTGACGCACAAGACCGGCGTGGAGATGGAAGCCCTGACGGGCGCAAGTGTCGCCGCACTGACCGTATACGACATGCTGAAAGCGGTATCTCATGACATCGTCATTCGCGAGACCCGCCTGATGTCCAAGTCGGGTGGCAAACAGGACTTCCAGCGTGACTGACCCGAGCGGAAGTCGTCCGTTATTCGGGCTGGTGCTTGCCGGCGGCAAGAGCCGGCGCATGGGTCGCGACAAAGCGCTGCTCGATCATGACGGCCAGTCGCAGCTCGCGTTTGCCGTGCACTTGCTGGACGAACACGTCGACCAGGTGTTCGTGTCAACCCGCGCCGAGCAGCGCGACGAAACCGAGCGCAGTCAGTTTGCGCAAATCATCGATCATTACGAGGGCATCGGGCCCGTGGCCGGCATACTGTCGGCGATGGATGAGCATCCGCAGGCCGACTGGCTGGTCGTGGCCTGTGATTTACCCAATATTGACGAAGCGACGATCCGTTGCCTGCTGGAGCATCGAACGCACGAACAAACGTTCGTTGCCTTCGCCAGCAGCCATGATGGCCTGCCGGAGCCTCTCTGCGCGCTGTACCTGGCCGGCAGCGAGGCGCTGCTCCGCGCGTTCGTCGACGACGGGCTGTACTGTCCGCGCAAGATGTTCATTCGATCTCCAACGCTGCTCCTCGAACAACCCAATCCGCGTGCGCTCGACAACGTGAATACGGTGGACGACCTGCAGGGCAGCGTGCTGGAAGCGGCATCGTGAAGCGCATAACCGTGCGTTACTTCGCGCTGTTTCGCGAACAGGCCGGCATCAGCGAGGAGACGCTGGAACTGGACGTGGAGACGGCCCGGGACGTCTTTGAGCAGACCCGGGGGCGATATGGATCGAGCGAGCCCCGGGGTCACTGTAAGGTCGCGATCAATGACGAACTCGCACAGTGGTCGTCACCGGTTCGTGACGGCGACACGGTGCTGTTGTTTCCGCCGGTCGCCGGCGGCTGACGTGCTCGAGATCACTGAACAGTCGATCGACCCAACGGCGCTGCGCGAGTCGCTTGCGGATCCTGGCGCGGGCGGCCTCTGCGTTTTCGAGGGCTGGGTGCGTAACCGCAACGAGGGACAAGAGGTCCTGCGCCTCGAATACGAGGTATACGAACCGGTCGCGATCGCCGAGGGTGAACGGGTATTGGACGAGGCGAGGCAGCGACATCCGTTTATCAGCGCCCGCTGTGTGCATCGCGAGGGATCGCTGGAGATCGGCGACCTGGCGGTCTGGGTCGGTGTCGCCGCCGAGCACCGCGATGAAGCGTTCAAGGCGTGTCGGTATATCATCGATGAGATCAAAATGCGTCTGCCAATCTGGAAGAAAGAACATTACGTCAACGGCGATTCAGGCTGGGTCAACTGCGAGCGATGCGCGCAGCATAGCGGCGAATAGACGCCCGCTGTCCCGCCGTTGCGATTGCAGATCGTAGCGGCATCAGGTATCACTAAGCGCTGCCTTGGGGTCGGAACGAACGTGCATACAATAAAATCCGTCGAGGATGCGAAAAAACTGGAGGGCGAAGAAGTCGGTTTGTCCGACTGGGTCGTCATCGACCAGCACCGTATTGATCAGTTTGCCGAGGCAACCGGTGATCACCAGTGGATCCACGTCGACACGGCCCGGGCTGCCCAAGAAATGCCGGACGGCAAGACGATTTCTCACGGCTATCTGACGATTGCGTTGATCCCGGCGCTGACGGCTAATTTCGTGGAAATCGAGAATCTCGGGCGGGCCATCAACTTCGGTCTCAACAAGGCCCGTTTCTACGCGCCGGTGCCGGTCGGTTCGCGCCTGCGTGCGCGGGCGAAGGTCCTGCAGGCGAGGCAGCGTGCCGGCGCGCTGCTCTTGACGTCGGAGGTACGGCTGGAGATCGAAGGGGAGCGCAAACCTGCCTGTGTTGCCGAGATTCTCGGCATGTATTTCTTTGCCGATTGATTGCCCGGTAAGCCTCGAGGCGAGGCTGCCGGTTTTTTGTAACTCGTAGTGATTGGGAGAACATGATGGGCGACTTGGGGATTTGGGGAATTATCCACCTGGTAGTGGTTGTTTACGCGGCGCTGCAGATTATCAACAGCTCTGCTGATACGGTGAAGAAGATCTTGTGGATTGTGATCGTTGCGGTGTTTCCGTTAGTCGGCCTGATCGTCTGGTTCTTCATCGGACCGGGCACGCCCAAAAAATAGATCGTTTCAGAAGGGGGAATACGTATGCAGGGACTCATGATGGACCGGCCTCTGTTGATCTCGTCGATCGCAGAGCATGCCACCCGGTTTCACGGCGATCGCGAGATCGTTTCGGTAACGGCGGACAATCCACGCCATCGCTACACGATTCGCGATGCGATCGGACGCTCGAAGCAGCTTGCCAATGCGCTTGCGAGGCTTGGCCTTAAGCAAGGCGATCGGGTGGCCACGATTGCCTGGAACGATTATCGGCATCTCGAGGTTTACTACGGCGTCAGCGGATCGGGTTTCGTTTGTCACACCATCAACCCGCGTCTCTTTCCCGAGCAGCTGATCTTCATCATCAATCATGCTGAAGATCGCTGGATCTTCACCGACGTGATGTTCGTTCCGCTGCTGGAAAAGCTGCTGCCACACATCAAGGGCGTAGAGGGCTTCGTCGTCATGACCGACGAAGCGCACATGCCCGAGAACTCCTTGCCCAACGCCGTCTGCTACGAGACCTTGCTCGCGGCCGAGACGGCCGATTTCAGCTGGCCGGATCTGGACGAGCGTTCTGCTTCGGCGCTCTGCTACACATCGGGTACCACCGGCGATCCCAAGGGTGTGCTGTACGACCACCGATCGACCGTGCTGCACGCCTACGTTGCGCCGGCGCCGGATGTCATGAATCTCTCGAGCCGCGATACCGTTTTGCCGGTCGTGCCGCTGTTTCATGTCAATGCCTGGGGCGTCCCGTACGCGACACTGATGGTGGGCGCAAAGCTGGTGTTTCCCGGACCGAAAATGGGTGACGGTGAGGCGCTGTACGAGCTGATGGACTCGGAAGACGTTACGATGGCACTCGGCGTGCCCACGGTCTGGCTCGCCCTGCTGCAGTATTGCGCACAGGCCGGAAAGCGGCTCGACAAGCTGAAATACTCGATGGTCGGCGGCGCAGCCGTGCCGCGATCGATGATCGAGCAGTACCGTGACGACCATGGCGTCGAGCTCCGCCAGGGCTGGGGTATGACCGAGACGAGTCCGTTGGGCACGTGCAACTCGTTGAAAGCCGGGCTCGAGTCGCTGTCGGACGAGCAAAAACTCGATCTTGCGACCAAAGCCGGGCGTGGCATTTTCGGTTGCGAACTGCGCATCGTTGATGACGAGGGCGAAGAGCTGCCATGGGACGGCGTCGCGTACGGAGCCCTGCAGGTGCGCGGCCCCTGGGTCTGCAGTGATTACTACAAGCTCGACGGCGGCGCCGGCAGCCACACCGACGACGGCTGGTTCGGCACCGGCGACGTGGCGACAATCGATCCGCAGGGCTATATGGCAATTACCGATCGCACCAAGGACGTGATCAAGTCCGGTGGCGAATGGATCAGTTCCATAGAGCTCGAGAACACGGCAATGGGACATCCGGCTGTGGCGGAAGCGGCGGTTATCGGTGTCGCGCACCCGAAATGGACCGAGCGGCCACTGCTGATCATCGTCAAGGCCGAAGGTCAGGACGTCGACAAGGACGAGTTACTCGGCTTCTTCGATGGCAAGGTAGCGACGTGGTGGATACCCAACGACGTGCAATTTGTTGACGAACTGCCGCACACGGCAACGGGCAAGGTCAAGAAGATTGAATTGCGCAAACAGTTTGCGGACTATGCGTTTCCGGAATAGAAATCCGGCTGTCTGCCGAGCCTGACTTCGAAGAGAGAGACAATGGGTGAACCTGCACGCCTATACGGATTGAATGCGCTTGTCCTGCACGCCGGTGGCGGCATTGGCGAGGCAATTGCCCGTACGCTCGCCAGGCACGGTGCCGAAGTCGTCGCCGTCGCCGCGGCCAACAGCGGCGTCGAGCAGCAATACGCCGCGGTCAAAGGCATCACCGGCCTGGAAGCGGGTCTGACA
>Ga0316201_10004630_pt1 | contig 10429 bp, 9 predicted proteins | sample CS6wburrow_MG_FD_204516 | JGI IMG/M metagenome (GOLD analysis project Ga0316201, IMG submission 204516) | Coastal sediment microbial communities from Delaware Bay, Delaware, United States - CS-6 worm burrow | ecosystem: Environmental > Aquatic > Marine > Coastal > Sediment | place: USA: Delaware... | reverse complement strand
TCTGTCGGCCCCAGGTAAGGGAACGTCCTCCAACATGATACCCCCGTATCCAATCAAAACGTTTGGTTTCCTGGTAAGGATGTTCCAAATCGTTCACAAAAAAGTGTTTATTATCTTCCTTTGGCGCCCATCCAACGCGTAACTGTTTGAGGTAGTTCTTTTTCTCTTCCCTGCTTAATTCATTATTATTTGGCAGGTCCCAGGTGTCTTTGTCCATTGTAGGATAGTCTTCCCGGTGCTTTACCATAGGACCCCTATCTAGCACTAAAGTTTTAAGCCCTTTTTCACAAAGCTCTTTTGCTGCCCAACCCCCTGTAATTCCTGTTCCTACAACAATGGCGTCATAGTGCATTTCTAGATTGGCCTGGGTATTTTTCATATAATTCTATCGTATTTCCTATATTTATCATATTCCATATTAGAGCCGTAGATGAACGGAATCATCTAATAAATATAGGATTAAATTCTGAAAGGCACTAAATTAGAAAATCAAAACTATTTTAAACGTTTCACATGAAAACAATAAAAGGACCCGCGGTTTTTTTAGCTCAATTTGTAGATAAAAAGGCCCCGTTCAATACGCTCGAAGGAATGTGCCAATGGGCAGCAGATCTGGGGTATAAAGGAATTCAAATCCCAACCTGGGAACATTTTCTTATAGATCTGGATAAGGCGGCAGAAAGTCAGGATTATTGTGATGAATTAAAAGGGAAAGTAAATTCATATGGACTAGAGATTACAGAACTCTCTACCCATTTACAGGGTCAGTTGGTTGCCGTAAACCCGGCATATGATCTTATGTTCGATAATTTTGCGCCAGATCGTGTAAAGAACAATCCCAAAGCACGTACAGAATGGGCAGTAGATGTGGTAAAAAAAGCGGCAACAGCCAGCCGAAGGTTAGGGTTAACGGCACATGCAACCTTTTCTGGGGCATTGTTGTGGCATACGTGGCATCCATGGCCCCAGCGCCCTCCTGGATTGGTTGAACTTGGATTCCAGGAATTGGCTAAAAGATGGATACCCATATTAAATCATTTCGACAATGAAGGCGTGGATGTTTGTTATGAGATACATCCTGGAGAAGACCTGCACGATGGGGATACTTTTGAACGTTTTCTGGAAGCTACCGGGAATCATAAACGGGTTAATATCTTGTATGACCCAAGCCATTTTGTATTACAGCAATTAGATTATATCACTTATATAGATCATTACCACGAGTTTATTAAATCGTTCCACGTAAAGGATTCCGAATTTAATCCAACAGGTAAAAAAGGAGCATTTGGAGGGTACAATGATTGGGGAGACCGTGCCGGGCGATATCGTTCTTTAGGTGACGGACAAATAGATTTTAAGACCATCTTTTCAAAACTTACACAATACGGATGTGATGTTTGGGCAGTTATGGAATGGGAATGTTGTATAAAAAGTCCGGAACAAGGTGCCAGAGAAGGGGCCAAATTTATTCAGGATCATATCATTGAAGCCACAGAAAAAACATTTGATGATTTTGCCGGTGGGAATATTGACAAAGACATGCTTAAAAAAATATTAGGAACTTAAATATATATAGATGAAAAAATTTATGATTCTCATGGTTATGGCTGCTTTGGTGCTAGGCAGTTGTAAAGGAAAACAAGAAAAATCAATGAACAATTCAAATGAGGAAATGTCTGCTATTGACGATGGTCAGAACATGGAGCAGGATGAATGGACGGTGCTGTTCGACGGTACCTCTTTTGATGGATGGCATGTATATCCCAACAATGAAGTACCTGCTGCATGGCAACTTGAAAATGGCGCAATGATTCTGCGGCCAGACGACGTTAGAGAAGATGGCAGTAGGTTTAATTTGGTGACCGACAAAGAGTACACAGATTTTGTGTTGTCCTTAGAATGGATGGTTACAGAGGGGGCAAACAGTGGTATTATGTGGGGGGTTGTTGCATTTCCAAAATATATTGAACCCTACTACACAGGACCAGAAATTCAGGTGCTCGACAATATTAATCACCCCGATGCAAAAAATGGCACAACCCACCAGGCAGGTGCACTTTACGATATGGTAGCACCCTCTGAAGATGTTGTAAAACCTATAGGGGAATGGAATACCTATGAGATTACAATTAATCATAAAACCAATGAAGGCATAGTAGTGCTTAATGGTACCAAAGTGGTCGAATTTCCTGTTGTTGGGGAAGGATGGGCAACCATGGTGGCGAATTCAAAATTTGCGGATTGGGAAGATTTTGGAAAATACAAAACCGGGAAGATAGCGCTTCAGGATCATGGTGAAAAAATTAGTATCGGATACAGAAATATTAAGATTAAGGAATTATAGTTATATGAGAATACTTTTATTTGGGGTTGTTGCTGTGTTGATGGTATCGTGTAAGGAACAGTCAGGATTGAAAGAATCTGATACTAGTCAAAACACAGACCAGATTATAGTTCATAAGGAATATACAGGGGTGGAGCCAACAAAACCTGAGGATACGGAATGGTACGAACCGGTACCCCCAACCGTTGCGCCATATGGACAAAATGGAGTTCCAAGTGATGCAATTGTTTTGTTTGACGGGAGCAACTTTGATGAATGGATAATGCTTAATGACAGTACAGAAGTAAGCTGGCATTTAAATGATGATGGCAGCATGACCGTAAAAGATACGGTGGGGGATATTAGAACCAAACGGAATTTTGGTGATATACAACTGCATATAGAATGGCGTTCTCCGGCAGACACCAAAGGGGAAGGTCAGAGCAGGGCAAATAGTGGCGTTTTTCTTCAAGGACGATATGAAGTTCAGGTACTCGACAACAATAACAATGACACTTATGTAAACGGGCAAGTCGCATCTATTTATAAACAGCATGTACCATTAGTAAAAGCGTCTGTTCCCAGTGGAGAATGGAATACCTATGACATTGTATATCATGCTCCGGAATTTAATACTAATGGAGATAAGACAAAGTCTGCAGTTATCACTGTACTTCATAATGGGGTATTGGTGCAAGACCATGTGGAGATAAAAGGTACCACTCCTTATGAAGGATGGCCTAAGAATCCACCGCATGGAAAAGGACCTCTCCGACTGCAAGACCATGGGGATAATAGTAGGGTAAGCTATCGCAATATTTGGATACGAGAATTGTAACGAATAGGGGAGGAAATCCCTGCAGATTTTAAGTACCTTTACCTAAATAGTACAAACAATATGATCCAATCCATGACAGGATTTGGGAAGCATGTAATACAGCTTCCTTCAAAAAAAATTACCGTAGAATTAAAGTCGCTCAACAGTAAGTCGTTAGATCTTAATGCCAGGATGCCGTCAAACTACCGTGAAAAGGAGTTGGAAATGCGTAAAACCATTGCCAGTTCGTTGGTTAGAGGGAAGATAGACTTTAACCTTTATGTGGAAATTACCGGTGACGAAACAACCTCTAAAGTTAACGAAGGAGCGGTGCGGAAATACATGGAGCAGTTACGAACTATCGCTGATGGTGAAGACACCCATCTGCTAGAAATGGCATTGCGCTTACCCGATACTTTAAAGACCGAGCGCGACGATCTGGACCCTGAGGAATACAAGGCTATTCTGCAGGCATTAACAGAGGCTTTAAGTGAAATTAATAACTTCCGTTCAGAGGAGGGGAATATGTTGGAGAAAGATTTTCTTGCACGCTTGCAGAACCTTAGCACCCTGTTAGAACAAGTTATTCAGATAGATCCGGAGCGTATTGATGGAATACGAGAACGATTAAATAAAGCAGTAGCAGATCTTAAAACCGAGGTGGATGCAAACCGGTTTGAACAAGAACTTATATACTATTTGGAGAAGTACGATATTACCGAAGAAAAAGTTAGATTAGCAAATCATCTCGAGTATTTTAAAAGCACCTTACAGTCAGCAGACTCCAATGGTAAAAAACTGGGTTTTATAAGCCAGGAAATAGGTAGGGAAATAAATACGATTGGCTCTAAGGCCAACTATGCACCAATGCAGCAATTAGTAGTGCAGATGAAAGATGAGCTCGAAAAAATAAAGGAACAAATGCTCAACGTACTGTGAACCAGGGAGGAAAACTTATTATATTCTCTGCTCCGTCGGGTAGTGGGAAAACAACCATCGTTAGACACTTGCTAAAGCAGCCCGAATTAAATTTGGCGTTTTCCGTTTCTGCTACTTCTCGCGAAAGTCGAGGGGAGGAAAAAGAGGGAAACCATTATTATTTTATGTCGCTTGCCCAGTTTAAGAGACACATTAAAAATGATGACTTCTTAGAATGGGAGGAGGTATACAGGGATAACTTTTATGGAACACTTAAAAGTGAGGTGGAGCGTCTTTGGGCGGAAGGAAAGAATGTGATTTTTGATATAGATGTTGCCGGGGGATTACGAATTAAAAAGAAATACCCAGAAGTAACATTAGCGGTTTTTGTGAAACCACCCAGTGTGGATGAGCTAAAAATTCGACTAAAAAAACGAAGTACAGAAAGCGAGGAAAAAATTAATATGCGGATAGCGAAAGCTTCTGTTGAATTAGCAACTGCTCCACAGTTCGACAAGGTCATAAAAAACTACGACCTGGATGAGGCATTGAAAGAAGCCCATAAAATGGTTGCAGATTATATAGGAGTTACGCCTTCTTTTGAAGAAGACAAGTCCAATGGTTAAACAACTAAATGAAATCCTATACTGTGTAATCCTTAGATCATTGTAAGATCCCAAAATGAAAAAAATCGGACTCTTTTTCGGCACCTTTAATCCTATTCACATAGGCCATTTGGTAATTGCTAATCATATGGTAGAATTTTCGGATTTAGATGAAGTATGGTTCGTGATAACTCCGCAAAGTCCTTTCAAAATCAAAAGCACGCTCCTGGATAATAACCACCGTTATCAGATGGTTTATGAAGCCACCAAGGAGTATTCAAAATTAAAGGCAAGTAAAATAGAATTTGATTTACCTCAACCCAACTATACCATCCATACGTTAGTGCATCTGGATGAAATATATGGAAGTACCCATGCTTTTTCTTTACTAATGGGCGAGGATAATTTAAAGGGGTTTCATAAATGGAAGAATTATGAAGAAATTCTAAGGAACCATGCTCTATATGTCTATCCAAGAATTTCTGGTGGCACTACGCCCAAACAGTTTAAAGACCATGCGAAAATACATCGTATAGACGCACCAATTATGGAGATCTCGTCTACTTTTATCAGAAAGAACCACAAGGCAGGAAAAAATATTAAGCCAATGCTGCCAGAGGCGGTATGGAAGTATATGGATGAGATGAATTTTTATCGGTAACACTTGTACATTCATATCTTAAAAAAGGCCCCGTCTTTAAGACAGGGCCTTTTCACCTTAAGTTACTATCACTAAATAAAGCTGAAAGTCAAATAGATGATCTTATAGGAATTCTCCAGTTTCAGCCATTTTAACTCTCATTGTTTTATCGCCATTTTTAAGTTTAAGCTTGTAGGTCTTTTTTGCACCTTTTTTTTCACTATAGGTAACTCTATAGACATCGTCAACCACTGTCCAGTTAGGAAAACGATCGTACAATGCGGCTTGTACAGAATTTGGAAGTTTTATGTCCTTAAATTTTTCAATGGTTCTCATTAGTTCCCCTTTGTCATCATAAACGGCAACTATTTTACCATCAGGGATAAAAAATGAAACAGTGTAAAAGTCATAATCATCTTGATAGTACTCTTGTTCTGTAACATCATAGGCAGCTACTTTACGTTCTAACATTTTAACGGGAATAGCCGCAGTTCTATTATCGGTGGCATTAAGATACTTGTAATTAGCAGGTCTTAGAACCACTTCTGATAACTTTTCTACCTTCGTTATCTGGGTAAAGGCTTGGGTGGTAAGGCCAAGAGCTAATAAACCAATAATTATTTTTTTCATGATACTTGAGTTTAAATTAAAATTGCCTTATTCAGTAATTATGGACAATAAATGTACCACCAAGTATGCTGGGTTGAAATGATCTGTATCAGGTTGATCTGCTTAAGGGGAAGCGATTTTAAAAACAGGAGGTTGACATCCAATAAAATATAAAAAACCTATAATGAATTCGTGAAAATTACAATATCTATTCTGCAGCAGTAAGGAGATCTGCTCCTAAAAAAGTGTTGTCCTTATTCATAAACCAGGACCTGTTTTGGGGTATTTTCATAGTTTGTATATCCATGAGGCCATCCAGTAAAATATACTCTCCGTCGTTCTTAGCCTCATCATGGTAAAATTGATATACTTCTAGGGCATAAGTGGCAGGGTTAAAATAAAAGTACCAGGTATCATTCCCCACGTCAGCATCATACGTAACCTTTACAGCCAAGTAGTCACTTCCCTTAAATGTCTTTTTATAAACCCTAGGATCCAGGACGGTTCCCGGGTCTTTTAATTTCATAGGTAAGCCATAGAGATAGGAATAATAGTTCTTCATCATCTGGGTTCTTTCACAGGAAAAACGATATTTTTCTTCTTCCTCTTTTGAAAATTCGCGACTTCCATTTAATGTATAGGAGCATATACCTTTTTTCAACATATGGGTGGTTTCAGAGCCATCTTGTGTTACGGTCATGGAAAAATACTCAGAAGGATGATCTAAGGTAATGAGACTTACTCTATCCGAGGCGTTAGGTCTTGTGGCGGTAATGGTTAAACTACCACTGTAGGTATTCCAAACTCCGTTAGGATCATGATAGGCTATAGATTTCTCTAGTAGTTCTTCTGCCGTTTTGAATTGACAAAATGATGTAACACCAAAAAGGAAAAAGAGATTAACTATTAAATATTTGTGCATATTTTTTTTAGTTGTAGATTAGCCTATTACCGCACAAGTTCCTAAATTTATTTTACATTGTCCTTGTTCTTGGGGGAAACGCTACTAAAATCACCATTATGAATTATGGTTTTGGGGAAATAATGGAGTTAATAGGAGCCTTAGGCCTTTTTCTTTTTGGCATGAAAGTAATGAGCGATGCCTTATTACTTTTAGCGGGGGATAAAATGCGTGGTATCCTGGCCACTATGACTGCGAATCGGGTTTTTGGAATTGGCACCGGATTTTTAATCACTTCTATCATACAATCTTCTTCGGCCACAACCTTAATGGTGGTAAGCTTCTCTAATGCGTCTCTGCTAACCTTAACAGAATCTATTAGTGTTATTATGGGAGCCAATATTGGAACTACCATTACGGCCTGGCTAATAACCCTGTTAGGATTTAAAGTGAGTATGAGCTCTATAGCACTGCCATTGGTTGGCTTTGGATTTTTATTTACGTTTTCTAAAAAGGAGAATTATAAAAATTGGGGTGGGTTTATAATAGGATTTGCCGTTTTATTTATTGGGCTACAGTTTTTAAAGGAAGCGATGCCCAATATTAATGAAAACCCTGGAATTCTGGAGTTTCTTAATCGGTATACCGATATGGGCTTTGGTTCGGTATTGTTATTCCTATTAATTGGAACCATACTTACGGTGGTCATTCAGTCTTCGAGCGCCACTATGGCACTTACCCTGGTTATGACAGCAGAAGGTTGGATACCTTTTGAGATGGCTGCTGCCATGGTTTTGGGCGAGAATATAGGGACTACCATAACAGCAAATATAGCAGCCATAGTTGCTAATTACCAGGCAAAAAGAACGGCAAGGGCCCATCTCATTTTTAATTTAATGGGTGTTCTTTGGATGCTATTGTTATTTTACCCATTCCTGAGAATGGTTAGTTGGGCTTCTATGCGTTTGGGGAGTGAATCTCCCTATCTGAGTGCAGCCGCCATTCCTGTGGCTATTTCGTTGTTTCATACATTTTTTAATGTGTTGAATACCTTCTTACTGGTTTGGTTCATAAACCCAATTGCAAAAATTGTAAAAAGAATAGTACCTAAACTGGTAGAGCCAGAAAAGGCTATAGACGAACCCAAGTTTTTAAGTAAACAGGTATTAAAGTATCCGGAGACCGTCATTGCTTCGTTGGTAAAAGAATCTAAATACCTTTTTGAAAATGCCATATTTGAGATCGTAACCCACGCTCTTAACATTCATAGAGAAGATATAAGGTCGGAATTGAAAGCTAAGAAAGTGGTCAAAAAATCGGACGAGGATTTTAAAACGGATGTACGTGCCTTGTACTTGAGCAAGGTAAAGACCATTTATGGAGAAATTATTAGGTTTGCCACCACAGCCCAAAGCACTCTGAAAGTTTCCAAGAAGCAGAATAATCGCATCATGGAAATTAAAATAGCAAATAGGAGAATGGTAGCGATTATTCGTGATGTTGGGGAACTAAACAGAAATGTATCGAAGTATGCAGTTTCAAAGAATCGCTATATCAAGAAAGAATATAACGATTATCGAAAGTTAGCCATTCAGGTATTACGGCAAATTTATTTGCAGGATTCTGATATAGATATAGAGGCTTTTCAAACTAAACTAGCCAAGCTTAAGACAAAGGTCGACAAAAAATTAGATCAGCATTATTTGGAAATTGATCGATTAATACGTGAAAAGCTTATTACTACAGATATGGCTTCCTCCCTTGTGAACGATAATGACAATGTGCAAGAGTTACTTTCCAACCTAATTATGGTGGCAGAATTACTGTATTGCAGAAAAGATACTTTATTAGCAACTACTTCCGAACAAAATGATGATTTGAAAGTAGTTGCCTAAATAATAGTATCAGAAAGCAGTTGTATTCAATAATGAATGCAGCAGATTCTAAAGTAAGATTTTATTCACCTACCGCTGGAGGCTGTGTTGTTTTATCATGTTTTTCATAATAGAGCTCCAGAAGATTCATTACCTCTTCAATTAGATCTTTAGATTCTAACAATAAGGAGAAATAAAGCGTTGTATTTTTAGGACTAGATTCTTCGGTCCGCGTACGAGAAATTTGTTTTTCAATTTTTTCCGATACTGATTTATACAGGTCCTGTTTAAGCTGAAGAATTTCTCCTATTTCTTCAAATGAACCATTATCGAATGCTTTCTTGGTTCTCCCGAAAAGCGATTCAAGTTCGTCATTAATCTCCATCAGTTCTTTTACCTGGTTGAACTTTAGTTTCTTATGGTTATTATTAACGTGTTTATGGCTAATTTTTGTAATATACTCTAGCGACTGCGTAATATCTGTTAAGTAACTTAATATGTTAATATAGAAATTACTGGCTTCTACACTGGTATCATCCAAATTTTTAATAAAATAGAATAAGTGATCTCGCAGGTCATCTATTTCGTCAGATAGTTTTACAACATTACTTTTATTCTTTTTCAATTTATCAAGATCTTGTTTTGAAAGTCCTTCTATACTATTTCTATATAATTTGCTGCTGCGCTTCATTACATTAGAAATGTTTCCTGAACTTTCAGAAATAACTCCCTGAATAGACTTGCTCTCTGCTTTTACTAATCTGTCTTCCTGAAGAATGGCCTTCGATTTTTTGTTGTAAGAAATGTAGTTTCTTGCCAGCAATAAAACAGCAACAAACAATAATATACCTACAGCAGTTCCTTTACCAAAGCTAATAAGAGATAAGATGACGCCCGCAGCTATGAAGGCGATGATAGCAGTTAAGAACCAACCACCAATTACATTTAGTACTCCTGCTACTCTGTACACGGCACTTTCGCTTCCCCATGCTCTATCTGCCAGGGAAGTACCCATGGCAACCATAAAAGTTACATATGTAGTGGAAAGCGGTAATTTATAGGAGGTTGCAATTGAAATGAGTATTCCTGCCACCATTAAGTTCACCGCGGCCCTAACCATGTCAAAAGCAGGAAGTTCATGTACTTTCCCCCTGTCCAATGAAATTACGGGTTTTTTAAATCGGTTATCTACCTTGTCTAAAATAGATTTTGGAACAACAGTAGCGGTATATTCCGACGCCATTACTGTAAAACGAACGAGCAAGCGCGAGAGCATATTAGGCTCAAATCGTTCTTTTGTTTCATCTTGGCGTGCTAAATTAATTTCGGTATCTGCTACATAGCGGGCTTTTTTAGAAAACCATAAAGTAACTACCATTATCATTCCTGAAATAAATAACAATATTGTTGGCGTAGGTACTTTAGTTGCTAAGATATCCATGCTAAAAGCAGTGGCCTCCACTCCGGAAACACTCCAGGCTTCATATGACTGGTAAGCAGCAATAGGCACCCCAATAAAGTTAACCAGGTCGTTCCCGGCAAATGCCAATGCCAATGCAAAGGTACCCACCCCAATAATGAGCTTATAAATATTAGATTTAAGAAGTGTTATTAGTAAATAGGAAAGCAGGGACCAAAAAATAAAGCTAGCAACGATAATTGAATATACCTCGCTCTCAAGAAATGCACTAATCTTCATGCCGCCAATGATATCATAACTTTCGCCAGCAAATGGAGTACCC
>Ga0316201_10004629_pt1 | contig 10430 bp, 4 predicted proteins | sample CS6wburrow_MG_FD_204516 | JGI IMG/M metagenome (GOLD analysis project Ga0316201, IMG submission 204516) | Coastal sediment microbial communities from Delaware Bay, Delaware, United States - CS-6 worm burrow | ecosystem: Environmental > Aquatic > Marine > Coastal > Sediment | place: USA: Delaware... | reverse complement strand
ATGTTTACCCCAAATAGAAGAGGGCAGGTGTCGGCCATAACCGAACGTGTTTTTAACCAATTGGGGCGCGAATACAATCCTTATTGGGGCTATCAGGCAGGTGATAAAAGAAACTCCAGAATCAGAAATATTGAAGAGCCTATTTTTATGCTAAGTCATTTTTTTGAAAATGAGAAAACTACCATCACCTCAAGCATTGCTTACCAAATAGGTAAACAAGGTCGGAGCAGATTAGATTATGCGAATGCTGCGAATCCGAATCCTAATTACTGGAGATATTTACCTACAATTGCTGATAATCCACAAATAAATTGGAACCGTTTATATGAAGCGAATTTAAACACACAAAATATACCCGATGGTGGTGCGGCTCGCTATATGCTTTATGAAGACAGGACCGATGACGACCTGTTAACTATAAATTCTACATTAAACAGAAAATTAAACGATCATTTAACCCTAGATATAGGGGCGACTTATAAAAACCTCAAATCTGAGAATTTCGCAAGTCCTTTGGATCTTTTAGGAGCCCAATATTATCGAGATATAAACCTGTTTACAATTATAGACGGTCAGCCTTCTAGAAATGATGCTTTAGGAGAGGAAAATAAGGGCCTAGGTGACAGGATCAAGTATAATTATGATATCAATTCTTCCCAGGCTAATGTTTTTTCACAATTACAATTTAGTTATGATAAAATAGACTTCTTTATAAGTGGCTCTTATACCAATACAAATCATCAAAGAGAAGGATTGTTTTTGAATGAGAGTTTTGAAGATAACTCATTAGGCGAAAGTGAGAAATTAACCTTTAACGACTTTGGAGTAAAGGGTGGATTCACCTATAAAATAACAGGCAGGCATTTGCTTATGGTTAATGCCGGTTATATGTCTAAGGCACCAACGATCAGAAATTCTTTCATAAATTCAAGAGAAAATAATAATACAGTGGCCAATCTAGAGAGTGAATTGATCACATCGGCTGAGGCCAGTTATATTTTAAGAACATCAAAAATAAAAGCCAGATTAACTGGGTATGTTACAGAATTTAAAGAGGGAACAGATATTAATTTCTTTTTCGCCCAAGGCGGATCGGGTTCCGACTTCTTTCAGGAAGTAGTAACCGAAATTGACAAGAGACATCTTGGTGGAGAATTAGGTATCGAATATCAAATTACACCAACCATTAAAGCTTCAGCAGTGGCAGCTTTCGGACAGCATACATATACAGATAATGCGAATGTTGGTATCAATTTCGATACCGCCGGTTTTAATCAGGATCTTATTAATAATATTGGATTTGAAGATCTTGGTGAAGCTTATATTAAAGATTATAAAGTAGCCAATGGACCACAGAGAGCCTATTCACTCGGCCTCGAATATAGGGATCCTAAATTCTGGTGGATAGGAGCCACAGGAAATTATCTTTCAAATGCTTATGTAGATATTTCGACAATTACAAGAACCGATAGTTTCTTTAACAATCCTGATGATTTCGGATTTCCATTCGAAGATATTGATATGGATCTCGCAAGACAATTATTAAAGCAAGAACAATTCGAAGGCTATTATTTGGTAAACCTTGTTGGTGGTAAATCCTGGCGCGTAAAAGGTACTTACATCAGTTTTTTTGCGAGTATCAATAATGTTTTCGATCAAACGTATCGAACTGGTGGATATGAACAATCTCGTACAGCAAATTATGGAGATCTTGTAGAAGATACTGCCAATGGAAGTAGCCAACGGAATTTTGGTCCAAAATATTGGTATGGTTTCGGCAGAACCTATTTTATAAATTTTGCCATTAGCTTTTAATAAAAAATAAACAGTATAAAAATGAAAACAATGTATAAAATCAAATATCTAATATTAGCTTTTCTAGCTGTAAGTGTACTAAACTCATGTGTTCAGGATGACGATTTTGAAATCCCTAATGTCGTATGTAATGATCCGTCACTTGCAGTCACCAAAACAATTCAGGAAATCTTCGATGCTTCAACAGGAACAGCAACCCAATATACGTCTCCTGATGTGATAGAGGGTTATGTAACTTCAAGTGATCAAGGTGGTAACTTCTTCAAAACAATTTCTTTTCAAACATTAGATGGCTCATTAGGATTTAGTGTGCCTGTTGATGAAGTTGATCTTTATACTTTCTACAACCCTGGAAGAAAAGTTTATATAAACCTTCAAGATACCTATACCCATATAGAATTTGACGGGCTTGAAATAGGCGCTCTTTTTGAAGGCAGTGTAGGTAGAATTTCATCTTCCAATTATCAAAATGTCTTAATAAAATCATGTGATGTTGTTTATGAAGACGAATTGGTAAATAGTATTTCTTTAAGCGATATTAACGATGCGCATTTAAATACGCTTGTTGAGTTTACAGGAGTACAATTTACCGAAGCAGCATTAGGCAAGACCCTATACGATAGCAATAATGATTTGGGAGGAGCAACAAATTGGGATATCCAAGACGCTTCAGGCACATCATTGATATTTAGAACGAGTTCATTTGCCGATTTTGCAGGCACCAATGTTCCTGATGGTAATGGAACCATTCGTGGTGTTCTAACTAAATTCGCCAATGATTATCAGTTAATCGCCAGAACCTTTGATGATGTTACTTTGGACGGAGAAAGAAAACGAATTGGTTTTGCCGAAAACCTTACGGGCACTAAAGTATCCATTGCAGATGTGAGAGCGCTTTATACAGGTTCTGATACTACCGTTTTAGATGATTTATATTTTGAAGGAGTCATAACAATGTCGGGTATAGATAATGATAATATGTCGAATCGCAATGCATTTATTCAGGATGAATCTGGAGCCATAGCTTTACGTTTCTCTTCCTCTACATCTGTTTTAAGAGGTTATCAGGTAAAAGTAAATGTCAAAGATGTGTTGTTAAGCGAATTTAACGGTTTGCTTCAGGCTAACATTACTCAAAATATTCATGTGGAATTTGTAAACGAAAATGTGACCGATCCTGCACCGGCTATGATTACGGTGGCTGATGTGTTGACCGGAGATTATGAATCACAACTGGTACAAATTGATGCAGTTCAGTTTTCGAATGAAGTAGGTACATTTAGTGGTGGTCAAAACGTTACAGATTGTACAAATTCAGTTTCGGTTTATACTACTACATATGCTGCCTTTGCCGATGAAACGTATCCTTCTGGAAATGGTGCTTTAATTGGTATCGCTTCCGAATTTAATTCACCGCAAATATTATTAAGAGATCCTAACGATGTTGTTGGAATGACCGGAGAACGTTGTGAACCACCCACAGTAAATACTACCGGAATATATTTCTCAGAATATGCCGAAGGAAGTAGTAATAATAAATATTTCGAGATTTATAACGGCACCACTGAGATCATTAGTCTGGATGGTTTTGCTTTTCCAAATGTTTCTAATGATCCTACCGTACCCGGAGAATATGAATTTTGGAATACCTTTGCACCGGGAGCTACCATTGCCCCAGGTGGAATTTATATTGTAGCACACCCTTCTGCCGATGCTAGTATTTTAGCAGAAGCCGATGAAACTTTTACCTTCTTAAGTAATGGCGACGATGGATTTGCCTTAGTGCAAGGTACAGAAGCAAGTTTTAGTGTAATTGACTGGCTAGGTGATTGGAATGGTGATCCCGGAACGGGCTGGGAAGTGGCTGGTATTGCTAATGGGACTCAAAACCACACCTTGGTCAGAAAAGCTTCTGTTACTCAGGGAAATACTAGCTGGGATGCTTCCAGAGGAACCAATACAGACGACTCTGAATGGATTGTTTTAGATATTGATGACTGGACAAATTTAGGCGTGAGATAATCTAAGATATAAATAACGTGAAAACCCTCAAAAATTATCCTGAGGGTTTTTTATTTAATATCAATCCGAACATGAGCTATTCTATTAAAAAATTCTTAAGTTTAACTAATTAGATTATAATTGCTAGTTTTATACGGATATGAAACTACCACCCCTGCCGCAAAAAATCAATGCCCTATTGCCTCATGGCACACATCGTAAGACCTTAAACATAGAGGGGCATACTATTCATTATTTAGAACATGGCAAAGGAAGGCCGGTGTTTATGATGCATGGCAATCCAACCTGGAGTTTTCTTTATAGGAATATTATCGGCGGATTAGACCCTGAAAAGTTTAGATGCATTGCACCCGACCTAGTTGGATTAGGGTTATCCTCAAAGCCCAAGGGTTCAAAGTTCCATACATTGGATAACCATCAACGAATTATGTCGAAGTTTCTGGCCGAAGTCATCAAAGAAGATTTTATTTTTGTAGGCCAGGATTGGGGCGGTCCTATTGGCCTCCTGGCTTCAATCAATTCAACATACAAGATTAAGGGGATGGTATTGATGAATACCATGATAAGGCCTCCTAAAGAGAACTTTCGCTCTACTTTCTTTCATAAATTCAGCAGATGGCCAATAATAAGCGATATCGTTTTCCGTATTTTTCAATTCCCTCAAAGATACCTGCATAAAGTTCAAGGAGATCCGAAGTCTATTTCGGGTAAAGTGAAAGCTGCCTATATCTATCCGCTGCGAAAATTTCGAGAGAACAAAGCACCGCTTTTGTTAGCCAGAATGGTACCAAACAGTCGGGAACATCATAGTGTTTCCTTTTTTAAAAAAACTGAAGCTTTTGCTTCAACATACAAAGGGCCGGTCTCTTTGATCTGGGGTAAAAAAGACCCAATTCTCGGACGACTAGGATCTGCTCATAAAAAACTCATGCCTCATGCAAAATTGAAAGAGACGGATGGGGGTCATTTTATTCAGGAAGAATATCCTGAATTAATAGTAAAGGCCATTAGGGAAATTAAATAAATGCTCTTATTAAGATTTTATTATCTTAGAAGTTATAAAATTTAATAATATGGCAAAAAGCAGTACCTCAAAGATCATTATCGAGCTTATTGAAAAGATCGTAAACTTATTCTTTAAGAGCTCCAGACGTGCAAAAAGAGGCAACACCCACCACCAGCATGTAGTGCCACATGAAAAGGGCTGGGCAGTGAGAGGCGAAGGAAATAAACGCTTGACGGCTACGTATAATTACCAGAACGATGCCATAGAAAGAGCCAGGGATATTGCTAAAAATTATAGTGCCGATGTTATTATACATCGTAAAGATGGTACTATACGCGATCGAATAAGTTATGATTGATTTTTATACGTCTTCGGTAAATAAAACAACCCCTTCGGACAAAAAATGCATATCTTCATCCCAAACGGAGATTGCGATAACTTATTAAAATTTAAATTGCTCAGTTAATATATGCCTCAACCTTTTCAATATAAATCAAAGAAAAAAATGATTATGAAAATATACACTACTATTCTATTCGTACTAACAATTCTATTGGCATCTTGTAATAGCAGTAGCGATGCACCTGCATTTCCGGTGTTGGAAAATGAATATGAACAACCGGTTACACGAGACTTTGATTTACCAAAAGCAGATACCATAACATGGGTTACTAGAGATCCTTCTATAATAAAGAATCTACCTACCAAAAAATTTAATTGGACTAAAATTCCATCGAAACCCTTCGATATAGAAATACCACATGCACTAACAGAGCCGATAACTACAAAACCATTTGATTGGAATAGTTTACCAAGCAGCCCTTTTAGTTTAGATAGCTTGCCTAAACAAAAACTAGATGTAAAAGTAAAAGTATTGGGCGAGCCCAAAGTGGTAAAAGCGGGATACCCCGTAACACTTAATGGAGCCACGAGAGGGGTGATGACCCTTGATGCTAATTTTGGTTTGCCCGGCACTAATTTCAGCTCCTTGAAAGATCAGAACGGCATGTTGTGGTTTGGTACAACGGGTGGTATTACCCGTTATGATTCAGAAACCCTGGAGATTTACGGTGTTGAACAAGGATTGAATATACAAGGCTATGTATCTAGCCTTTTTGAGGATGCTGAAGGCAGGTTATGGGTTGGTGGAAGTAACGGAGACATGTCTGTTATTGATTTCGACGCCAAATTGGTTTATGAGTTATCAAACTCTTTTGATAAAAACTTTGTTTATAAGATGACGGAAGACGATGAACATAGAATTTGGTACCCCATGAGAAACCATGGATATTATATTATAGATCTTAAAGAGAAATCTATAAGACAATTTACAATAGCACAGGGTTTATCTGGGGTTATAAACATCACAGCCTTTCAAGATAGTGATGGGTTTATTTGGCTTTCTACAGTGCAAGGAGTAAATATCATCGATCTAAAGGCAGGAAAAAATATAAAACTAACCCAGACTGAAGGCCTGTTAGGAAATTTTGTAGCATCTTTTATCGAGGATAACGATGGGAAAATTTGGATCTCAGGAGGTGGTGGCACTACCATACTAAATAAAAATAAAACGGAGGTATCCTATCTTACCGTGCAAAACGGTTTTGACGGGTTTTTGGGAAATTCGGAAGTATTTCAGGATGGCCAGGGAAAATTATGGTTAGCGACCCCTAACGGTTTACTTTTTTCTTATTCTGAATCTAATGGGCTTATTGAAAAGTATAAAGTAACCAATGCCCCAAGTCAATGGATGTTTAATATGTTAGAAGATGACCAAGGCCAGCTCTGGGTATCGGTAGCCCAAGGTGGCTTACATATGATAAACACCAAGCAAGGAAGGCCCGCAAATTATGATACTATAGACGGATTGTCAAGTAATGCCAATTGGGATACCGAAGAAGCGAAAGATGGAAATATTTGGATTGGTAGTACCGAAGGCATAGATGTATATGATCCGGTAAAAAACACCATACAGCATTTAGGAACGGCACAAGGCCTTATTGATGATAGAAATACCAGGATCATGGAAGATTCTAAAGGACGAATATGGACTTGTGGTAATAATGTTGGTATAAGCATCATCGATCCTAAAAAACAGACCATACAACAACTTAAGCTAGGAGAAGGGTTTGGAGCGAATAACATTGAAACCATTTTAGAAGATAAAAATGGGCTTTTTTGGATGGGGGGAACAGCCAGTGAGTTAATTACCATCGATATGGAAAATGCAGTATTAAAAAATATGGTGATCGATTCGGCTGCGGCAAGGGTAAGTAATAATATCATTATTAATGATGCCGGCAATAATATTTGGGTTGGAGGCTTAGATTCTGGTATCCAAATCATAGACCAAAAAAATAATACCCGCGTTAGGTTAACCAAAGAAAACGGCATGGTATCAGACAGGGTATATTCATTAGCAATAGACGGCCAACATAATATTTGGACAGCTACCCAAGAGGGTGTTGATTTCATAGATCTTACCAAAAACCAGGTAACTGCTTTCAAGACTTCGGAGGGTTTAGGGGCGAATGATGTATATGCTATCGCCGAACATAAAGGTGAAATATTTTTAGGTACGTCGAATGGCCTAACCATTCTAAAACCATTGGTTCAGGCTAATTCTGAAGCGCCGTATTGGGAGGTAAAAACCTTAGGGCAAAGGCAAGGGTTAAATTTGGTAGATTTTGCAGAGAACAGTTTCACCTTTGATAAAAATGGCAGGTTTTGGGCAAGTTTGGTACAAACTATTACAGTGATGGATGAAATAAAAGAAGATTCGACCAAGTACCCTGCCTTGATCACCGGAATAAATATATTAGACAATAAACAGGTTTTTAATAATATTGAAAAGATCAAAGAAAAAACGGACACCCTCGATACACTTTGGACACATAGCAAAAGTGGTTTAAATATCAAAAATAAGGCTTCCCAAGATTCAAGTTATCAAAGTCTACATAATATTAAATGGAAAACCGTAGAAGGCCCTCATAACATCCCTGTTGGTTTAGAATTGCCACATGATCAGAATTATTTAAGCTTCAATTATAACGGTGCCCAATTTAATAATCCGGATAAAGTAGTATATCGATATTTTTTGGAAGGCATCGATAAAAATTGGAGCGATATTTCCGAACAAACAACTAGCGAAAATTATCGCGACTTGCCCCCGGGTGATTATACTTTTATGGTTGCCTCAAAAGGGTTTAATGGGGTCTGGAGTGAGCCTGCAACTATAGAATTTACCATCATGCCTCCATGGTGGCAATCGTGGTGGGCTTATCTCATTTATTTAGCGATCTTGGGCTTACTAGGTCTTCAAGTGCACAAATATCAAAAAGCAAGAACGGTTCGAAGAGAACGTGAAAATGCACAGAAAAAAGAATTGGAGCAAGCCAAAGAAATTAAAAAGGCTTATGCAGAATTAAAGGCCACCCAAAGCCAGTTGATACAATCTGAAAAGATGGCTTCGTTAGGAGAACTAACGGCAGGTATCGCGCACGAAATTCAGAACCCTCTAAATTTTGTCAATAATTTTTCGGAGGTGAATATAGAGCTCATTGATGAGTTGGGTGAAGAAGTTACTAACGGAAATCTAGATGAAGTGGTCGCCCTTGCAAAAGATATCAAAGAAAATGAACAAAAAATTAACCATCATGGTAAAAGAGCAGATTCTATCGTTAAAGGTATGCTGCAACACAGTCGCCTCAGCAATGGTATCAAAGAGCCGACCAATATCAATGCCCTGGCAGATGAATATTTACGATTGGCCTATCACGGATTACGGGCAAAAGACAAAAGCTTTAATGCCAAAATGGAAACAGATTTTGATGAAAGCATAGGCACCATCGACATCGTTGCCCAGGATATGGGCAGGGTAATTTTAAACCTGATTACCAATGCCTTTTATGTAGTTCAGGAAAAAAAGAGCAAGCAACCAGAAGGTTACGAACCCACCGTTTCTGTAGGTACAAAAAAAACCGGCAAACAGGTATTGATTTCAATTCAAGATAATGGCAGCGGTATTCCTAAAAGTGTGCTTGATAAAATATTCAATCCGTTTTTTACTACCAAGCCGTCGGGCAAGGGTACCGGATTGGGATTATCGTTAAGTTATGATATTGTAAAGGCGCATGGCGGAGAATTAAAAGTGGATACTAAGGAAGGAGAGGGCACAACATTTACAATTGTATTGCCCGCAAATAATTAAAAATGAAATTAACCAAAAAACAGGAACAGGAAATAATGCAGGTTTACGAGGCCTACTGGGCTGAGTATCTAAACGGCAATGTTAATGGAATGGTGCCTCTGTTGGATGCATCCTATACCCAGGTGGGGAGTGCAGAGAGCGAAGTGTTTTCAACGAAAAAAGAGGCTGTGCAATTTTTGGTCGATACCATTGACCAGGTAGCCGGCAAATTAGAAATGCGTAACAGGAGTACAAACCTCGAACAGCAGAACGGTCTTGTTCTAATTCATGAACTTTGCGATCTGTATGCCTTAGCTGATAAAAAATGGGCTTTTTATTCCAAATTCAGGGCCACTACCTTACTAACTGAGAAAAAGGAAGGCTGGAAAATTATTCATCAGCATTCTTCATTTCCGGACAGCAAAACAGAAGAAGGTCAAAATGTAGCCATTGATAAGATAGCCGAAGAGAACAGGGAGCTGCGGGAAGCAGTCAAAAGGCGTACGGTAGAACTCGAACAAAAAAACCGGGAACTGGAAATAGAAACGGCACTGGAAAAAGTTCGGTCCAGATCTATGGCCATGCATAAAAGTGAAGAACTGGCTGATCTCTCTCTTGAATTGGTAAAGCAAGTACAAGCCTTAGGTGTTGCAACTTGGTTTTGTGCATTTAATATTTATGATGACGATCAAAGTGGCTCATTGGAATGGGGCAGCAATGGTCAAGGCACCTTTCCTAAATACAGAACCCCAAGAGAAGGTATATTTCTTCGCTATTATAAAGCAGGACAAAGAGGAGAATCGTTGCTAATCAATGAAATTGGGGAAAAAGAATGTCCTGGTCATTACGAGTATTTATGTACACTGCCCGGTGTTGGTGAGCAGTTACTCAAAATGAAGGATTCCGGCATTCCATTTCCTAAATCACAAATTGACCATGTTGCTTTTTTCAAATATGGTTATGTCCTTTTCATCACTTTTGAACCAGCTCCTGAAGCACATGACATTTTTAAACGCTTCGCAAAAGTATTTGAACAGACCTATACACGGTTTTTAGATTTACAAAAAGCTGAAGCGCAATCGAGAGAATCACAGATAGAAGCCGCATTGGAAAGGGTGCGATCTAAAACAATGGCTATGCATAATAGCAATGATGTAGCAGATACTGTGGTTACATTATTTGACGAAGTATTAAAACTAGGTCTTGATAAATCAATTCGCATTGGTATAGGAATCCTTGAAGGATATGAAGGTATGGAAACATGGTCGGTAACTTCAACCCCAAAAGGCAAAGTCGATTTAAAGATGGGGATGTTGGATATGACGATACATCCTATGCTTACAGGACTTAAAAAAGCCTGGAAAAGTGGGAAAAAGTGCTATAGCCACGATTATATCG
>Ga0316201_10004628_pt1 | contig 10431 bp, 9 predicted proteins | sample CS6wburrow_MG_FD_204516 | JGI IMG/M metagenome (GOLD analysis project Ga0316201, IMG submission 204516) | Coastal sediment microbial communities from Delaware Bay, Delaware, United States - CS-6 worm burrow | ecosystem: Environmental > Aquatic > Marine > Coastal > Sediment | place: USA: Delaware... | reverse complement strand
GATCAGACGACGCAGACGCCATTCACCGTGCAGAGCATCCTCAACATGTTGACCCAGTTTGGCGTCACGATTCCGCCCGGTGTCAGCCTGCAGCTGAAGAACGTCGCCGCCGTAACGGTGCACGCGGACCTGCCGCCCTTTGCCAAGCCAGGACAGACTATCGACGTCACCGTCTCGTCGATCGGAAACGCCAAGAGTCTTCGAGGCGGTGCACTGCTGATGGCTCCGATGCGAGGCGCGGATGGCAATGTGTATGCAGTTGCGCAGGGCAATCTCGTCGTCGGCGGCTTCGGTGCGTCGGGAAATGATGGCTCCAAAGTAACTGTCAACATTCCGAGCGCCGGGCGTATTCCCAACGGTGCAACGGTCGAGCGCGAAGTGCCCAGTGATTTTTTAACCAGCGAAGCCGTTGTTCTCAACCTGCACGTGCCCGACTTCACGACGTCGAAACGCCTGGCCGAGCAGATCAACCAGACGATGGGACCAGGCATGGCGGAGTCGATGGACGCGGTATCCGTGCGTGTTCGGGCTCCGGCCGATTCGTCGCAGCGCACCGCCTTTGTGTCGGCGCTGCAAACGCTTGAAGTGAAGCCCGGCGCTGTCCAGGCACGTGTGATTGTTAACTCGCGCACCGGCACGGTCGTGATAGGCGACAACGTTCGCGTCACTCCGGCCGCCGTGTCACACGGTTCACTGGTTGTAACCATCAGCGAATCGCCGTTCGTGAGTCAGCCGATCGCGCCATTCGGCAACACCGGCGAGACCGTTACGGGGACGGAATCGGATGTCAGCATTTCTCAGGAGGAGGCGAGCATGTTCCTGTTTGAACCGGGCACGAGTCTCGACGAAATCGTGCGTGCAGTTAACCGGGTCGGTGCCGCGCCCGGAGACCTGGTCGCGATTCTCGAAGCGCTGAAACAGGCCGGTGCATTGCGCGCCGAGCTCATCGTGATCTAGAGGGCCCAGGAAAAGCGAGATGACCGCGACGATCACCGACTTCAACCAGTTCACCGGGTTGCGCGCTGCCGCCGATCAAAACGATCCGGCGGCGTTGCGTGAAGTTGCGAGTCAGTTTGAAGCACTGTTTCTGCAGACGATGCTGAAAAACATGCGCGAAGCGTCGCTCGGCGATCCGATTTTCGGTAACAGTGATCAACAGGAGATGTACCAGGGCATGATGGACCAGCAGCTGGCGCTCGAAATGGCGAGCGGCAAGGGAGTGGGTCTGGCAGACATGCTGGTACGCCAGCTTGGCGGTGGCGAAGCGGAGAAAACGTTCAGGCCGGACAGAGACTTCCCTTTGACCAACGTCGCGCGCAACCATACGGCAGTGCCACTGCACTCACCGGTTCAGTTGCAGACCGCAGTGCCATTGCAAGCCGTGCCACCATCGGTTTCCGCAACGCCTTCGCATTCGCCAGCGCCGGTGAATGACAAGCCGGCCTGGTCCGACCCCAAGGCGTTCGTGCGTGATATTTGGCCGCATGCGGAGAGGGCCGGTCGTCGGCTGAACGTTGCCCCCGAAGCTATCGTTGCGCAGGCGGCGCTGGAAACTGGTTGGGGAGCCCATGTCATGCCCGATACGAACGGCGACAGTAGTTTTAATCTGTTTGGCATCAAGGCAGGCGGGGGCTGGCGAGGCGACCAGGTTTCGCGGCAGACGCTGGAGTTTGAGAACGGTGTACCGCGACCGCAGAACGCGCAGTTTCGTTCGTACAGTAATGTCGCGGCAGTATTCAATGATTACACCGAGTTTCTGACCGACAATCCGCGCTACAGCACGGTCAGCGGCCATGGCGATGATGTTGCCGGCTTCGCAAACGCGCTGCAGTCGGCCGGTTATGCGACCGATCCGAAGTACGCCGACAAGCTGACCCGTGTTCTCAACAGTCCGACGATGCAATCTGTGATGCGCGCGCTAAAGAATTCCGTGGTTGCGCCGATAAAGGCTCAACTGTCGCTGCATGCGCAATAGATGAAGCGATGGATAGCAGGGGAAATCGATGCCAGATGCACTAAATATCAGTCTTACCGGCATGCGGGCGTTTCAACGTGCGCTGCAGGTAACCAGCCATAACATCGCAAACGCAAACACGCCCGGCTACAGCCGGCAGGTTGCCGATTTTTCGGCGCGCGTCGGGGGCGGCCAGGGGAATACGTACCTGGGCGGTGGCACACAGATATCGACGATCCGGCGCATGTACGACGGCCTGCAAACGGACCAGCTGCGCTCGTCGATGACCGGCTTTGCGCGATTCGACGCGCTCAATAACTTGTCGAGCCGCATTGATACCTTACTCGCCGACCCGGACACCGGTCTGAATACAGGCCTGCAATCGTATTTCAATTCGGTACAGGATCTGGCCAACGATCCGTCGTCGATTTCGACCCGGCAAGCCCTTATGGGCGAAGCAGAAGGCGTGGCCAGCCGATTCCAGTCACTCGATGCGCGGCTCGGCGAGCTTGGGAACGAGGTGAACGGCCGACTGGCGCTTGCCGTCGATGACATCAATCGAATCGCGACATCAATTGCTTCCCTCAATGGGCAGATCGCCCTGGCGAATAACGGGGCGACGCCGCCCAATGACTTGCTCGATGCGCGCGACGCCCTGGTTCTGGAGCTTTCCGGGCAGGTTTCCGTCGCAACGACGCTGCAGGACGATGGCACGTTGACCGTCTTTATTGGCTCTGGCCAGTCGCTTGTCACTGCCAGCGACACTCGCCAGCTTACCGTCAGTGGCAGTGAGTTCGATCTTACTCGCATGGAAGTTGCCTACCAGGGGTCGGCAGGTAGTACGCCGCTGGATACGTCGTCGACGGGCGGCAGCCTCGGGGGCCTGCTCGAGTTTCGTTCGCGAATTCTCGATCCCGCACGGCAGTCGCTGGGACAGACGGCAATTGCATTCGCGTCAAGCATGAACGAACAAAATGCGTCGGGCATGGACTTGCGCGGCAACCTGGGTGGCGACCTGTTCAGCGTCGCGCCACCTACCGTCCTTTACTCGAACCAAAACAGCGGGTCGGGAACGGCGAGCGTCGCGGTAAGTGATCTCGGTTCGCTGACGGGCGCCGATTATGTGCTCGAATTCGATGGCGCTGCGTACAGTCTATCGCGTGCCGACACGGGCGAAGTCATTCCGTTAAGTGGCACCGGAACCGCTGCCGACCCATTCGTTGGTGACGGCATCAATATCGTTGTCGGCGGCGCGCCGGTCGCCGGTGATCGGTTGCTGGTTCAAACCGGACAGAATACCGCGGGTTCGATACGCAGCGTCGTAGCTGACGCACAGTCGATTGCCATGGCGGCGCCGACGCGCGCCTCGATTTCGCAGGGCAACATTGGCGATGCAACGATCAATGCTGCTGTTGTCGTCGACCGCAACGACCCGGGCTTACTGACAAGCTCGGTGATCGAGTTCACCAGTCCCACTACGTACAGCATCAATGGCGCCGGCAGCTTCGCGTATACGGATGGGGACCCGATCGTCATAAACGGCAGCTCGGTTTCGATCAGCGGGGCGCCCTCGGTCGGAGACCAATTTACGATCGAGCCTAACTACGGTGCCTCCGGTGACAATAGCAACGGCCTTCTGATGGCGGACATACAATCGGCAGGCTTGCTGGACGGCGGGACGGTCAGCATCAATGAGAGCTACGGCCGCCTGGTATCGGGCGTCGGGGCGATGACGCATCAAATCCAGGGCAGTTTCGATGCGCAAGGGGTCGTGCTTTCGAATGCGGAAGCTGCAGTTTCGGCGACGTCGGGCGTTAACCTCGATGAGGAAGCAGCAAACCTGATCAAGTATCAGCAGGCTTACCAGGCCGTGGCGCAGGTTGTCGCGGTCGTGAGCACGATGTTTGACAGTTTGATCGCTGCGACGAGGAGATAACGATGCGAGTTTCCACTAGTGGTGCGTATTCCAGCGGTCTCTCGGCAATGCAGCGTCTGCAGACCGCGCTTGACCAGACGCAACGTCAAATATCCAGCGGCCGGCGCATCCTGACACCGTCCGATGATCCGCTGGCGGCGGCACGAGCACTGGAAATTCGCGAATCGATAGGTCGTCTCGAGCAGTTCGATCGCAATGCAAACATTGTTAACGGCCGCCTCGCGCAGGAAGAATCGTCACTTGGTTCGGTCAACAACGTGCTGCAACGGGTTCGCGAGTTGGCCCTGCAGGCGAACAACGCGACGCAAAGCAATGAGTCGCGCCGATTGATCGCCATCGAGATGCGACAGAATCTCGACCAGCTGGTGCAGATCGCGAATCAGAAAGACGGCAATGGCAGTTACCTGTTCTCCGGGAATCTTGATTCGACGACACCGGTGACTCGCATGGGAGCGGCATTCGAGTACAACGGCGACCAGGGACAACGCTACATCCAGATTGGCGAGGGCCGACAGGTCGCCGACGGCGACTCCGGCGCGGCAATTTTCTTCAATATTCGAAATGGCAATGGTTCATTCTCGACAACGGCGGTCGTCGGCAACAGTGGCACCGGCATCCTCGGCCCGGGCAGTGTCACGGATCCGAGCGTTTGGGACCAGGGCCAATACACCGTGCGCTTTATCGATTCGACCAGCTACGAAGTGTTGGACGCTTCAGCCGCTGTCGTCTCGTCGGGGACATTCCAGCCCGGGGATACGCTGGCCTTCCGTGGCATCGAATTCTCGCTGGATGGCGAGCCCGCGGCTGGTGATGAGTTCTCGATATCACCGAGCGCCTACCAGGACGTTTTCTCGATGGTGGATCAATTGGCCTCCACTCTGGAGCAGGGCGGAACCGATGCTGCCTCGCAGGCGGTTGTAAATAACGGCATCAATACGGCTTTGCAGAATATTGACCAGGCCATCGGTAATATTCTCGATGTGCGCATCCAGGTCGGCTCCCGTCTTGCGGCCATCGAGAATCAGGTGGACAGCAACGGTGCGTTCGCATTGAACTATCGTGACACGCTGGCCAGCATCGAAGATCTGGATTACGCGGAAGCATTGTCGCGCCTGAGTCTGGAGGTTACGACGCTGGAAGCCGCTCAGCAGTCTTTTATACGCACGCAGTCGCTGTCCCTTTTCAACTATTTCTAAGGACGTTGATTGGCTTCTCTTATCTAAGGGCCGGGTCCAGACCTGGAAGCCCCTGATTACCAAACTGCGTCACAATTTCTGCAATTTTCGCTAAAGTTTTGCGAGCACCGGTCGGTGCGCTATTCGCCATTTCGCATCGAATTCCTGAATAAAGCCTAAAGGTCTGCCTCCAACAACCGATAACCCCTTTGTACGGTGGTCTTGAATGGATATCGCGGCCGTCAAGTCACTTCCGGCAGCAATAGCAGACCGGGACTTTTTGATAATCAGGAGTTATTACAATGGCACAGACGATTAATACGAACGTTGCTTCGCTCAATGCGCAACGGAACTTGAATCGTTCGCAAGGTTTGCTAAACCAGTCTCTGGAACGGCTGTCTACAGGCCTGCGAATCAATAGCGCAAAGGATGATGCGGCAGGGCTCGCGATCTCCGAGCGTTTCACCACACAGATCCGCGGTCTTAACCAGGCTGTTCGGAACGCCTCTGACGGTATTTCACTGGCTCAGACAGCTGAAAGCGCCCTCGGTGAGCTGACAAACAACTTGCAGCGTATCCGTGAATTGGCCGTTCAGTCAGTCAACGCAACGAACTCAGCTTCGGATCGTGCAGCACTCAACGCTGAAGTAACCGAGCGTCTCGCTGAGGTCGACCGCATTGCGAAGCAAACCAGCTTCAACGGCGTTAAGGTCCTCGACGGATCGTTTGGTACGGCAACCTTCCAGGTTGGCGCGAATGTCGGCGAGACAATCGGCGTCAGTTTGACGACGAACGTGTCCGCAGCTGCGATTGGTACGGTCAATACAGTGACGGGCGCGGGCGTGGCTCTCGGTACGGACTCGGATCCAGTAACCGGTCTGGTAACGCTGACTTTCACTGATGCTGCTGCTGCAACTATAGGTACGGTTGCGGTAGCCGGTGGGTCGTCGGTGCAGGATGCAGCTGATGCGATCAACAACGCGAATATCAGCGGTGTTGCGGCATTCGTTAACGATACCGGCGAGATTCAGATCCTGTCTGACGAAGCTGGTGTTGCAGTTGCCGAGGCCGACACCGGTGGTGGCGGTAACGTGACAGGTCTCGCTGGTGTTGCGACGGCAGCTGAAGCTGTCAGCGCAGCGACGACACTCGCGGGTCTTGGTGTCGACACGGTTTCGAACGCGAACTTCGCGATTGCCCGGATCGACTCGGCGCTTAGCGACGTTAACGGCCTGCGCGGTAACCTGGGCGCTATCCAGAACCGTTTCGAGTCTACGATTGTCAACTTGCAGACAGTTAGCGAGAACCTGGCGGCCTCACGTGGTCGTATTCAGGACGCCGACTTTGCCGCAGAAACGGCAGCATTGACAAAAGCACAGATCCTGCAACAGGCCGGCGTTGCCGTACTGTCACAGGCTAATGCACAGCCGCAGCTCGCTTTGAGTCTGCTGCAGTAACGGTACGGCAAGTAATCCCCCTTAATCGGGTGGCAAGGAAGCTGCCTGATTAAGGATTTGGGGAGGACGACAATGTCAAACCAAGACTTACAGACAATATCGAACGCAACGGGTGCTTTTCAGGCGCTGCAACCCAAGGCCGAGCAGGTGTCGCCGGGCGGCAAGACCGCGCCAGAAACCGGCAAGGAATCGCCGGCCCCGGCCAGAGAAAAGCCCGACCTCGAAGCATTGGCGGCGAAGCTCAATGTCGCCAGCCAGTCGATAGGCCGGGATTTGCGTTTCAAGGTCGATATGAACAACGGACGTTCCGTGATTCAGGTCCTCGATCGCGACACCGGGGAGATCATTCGAGAAATTCCGCCCGAGAAAGCGCAATTCGGCGTGTCAGGTAGCGGCGATATGTACATGCGGCTGTATGACGCCATGGCGTAAGCGCCTGGATGTCGACATCAGCTGCTTTTGGCACGTTTCTTGTAGTTTGTTTTCTGTAGTTACTGATTTAGGACAATCTGGAATAGTGATATGGCCAGCATAGTATCGACAGGAATCGGGTCCGGACTGGACATCGCGGGAATCGTGCAGAGTTTGGTTGCCGCGGAGGGCCAACCGGTGGAGCTTAGGATCGGACAAAACGAGGCGAAAGCGCAGTCCAAGCTTTCTGCTTTCGGCAGTCTGAAGTCTGCACTATCGGACTTCCGTGACAAGCTCGATGCGATGAAGTCGGCCGACAAGTTTCTCAGCCGGCGCGCGATCTCCGGCAACGAAGACGTATTTTTCCCAACAGCCGGCACGGACGCGTTGCCCGCGCAGTATGACCTTGAGGTCGTGCAGCTCGCTCAGTCGCAGAAACTGACCTCGGGTGCGTTTACGGATGCCGATACCGTTGTCGGCACCGGATCCATGGTCATCAGCCTGGGCGCGGAATCGGCGACCATAGATATCACTGCCGAAAACAACACCTTGTCCGGAATTCGCGACGCCATAAATGCGTCAATTGACAATCCAGGTCTCTCGGCGACCATCGTGAACGCGGATAGCGGTAGCTATTTGATCCTGACCGCAGACAAAACAGGTCTCGCGAATGCAATCACGTTGACGCAAAGCGGTGGTGATGGCGGGCTCAGCGCGCTCGAATACGATCCCGGTAATGGTTTGAATTCACTGACCGAGTCGATCGCCGGCCAGGATGCGCTCGTGCGAATCGACGGACTCGCCGTCGCCAGCAGCACGAATACCATCGCAGGCGCCATTCAGGGAGTCAGCATTGACCTGCTGGCCAGCATGCAGGGTGGAACCGAAAAACTCACCGTTGAGAACGACGAGTCCGCGGCACGCGGGCTGGTTGAGGACTTTGTGGCGAGCTACAACGCGCTCGTCAGTACGCTGGATTCTCTGACCGACTACGACGCGGAGTCCGGCGCGGCTGCGCCGTTGTTGGGCGATGCCACCGTGCGAGGAATCCGTGATCAGGTTCGTCGCGAATTGAGCACGACGGTCGACGACATCAACGCACCATTTGGCACGCTCGCTGAAGTCGGCATAGAAACGCAGCTTAACGGCACGATCTCGATTGACGATGCCCGCTTATCTGAAGTTCTCGCCGAGGACTTCGTCAAGTTTGGTCAACTCTTCTCGGCGACCGACGGTTTCGCAGTGCGGCTTTATGACCTCGCCGACAATTTCCTGAAGAGCGACGGCATTATCGAGACGCGTAGCACGGGCCTGCAAACACAGATCGAAGGTTACGGCGACGAGCGTGATTCACTCAATGAAAGGCTGGCATCGCTCGAGACACGCCTGCTGCGGCAGTTCAACGCGCTCGACTCGCTGCTTGCGCAACTGGGATCGACCAGTAACTTCCTGGCCCAGCAACTTGACAACTTACCGGGTGCCGAAAGGCCCGGACAGTAAACCTACTTAAAGGACGAACAAATGTACTCTCCCGCACCGCACCCGGCCGCCAAGGCGTATCAGCAGTTAGACACACAGAGCCGGGTTGAGGATGCATCTCCGCATCGGTTGATACAACTGATGATGGAAGGCGCACTCGCCAAGATAGGTCTGGCTCGCTCGCAGATGAAAGAGGGCAACATCGCCGAGAAGGGTAACAACATCTCCGATGCGATCAGCATCATTAACGGACTTCAGGCGAGTCTCAATCACAAGGCGGATCAGCGCATGTCCGAGAACTTCGACGCGCTTTACGCGTACATGATGCGACGCTTGCTTGAGGCCAATCTGCAGAACGATGAGTCCATTCTCGATGAAGTCGCCGGACTCTTGAGAGAGCTCAAGGAAGCGTGGGACGCAATTGCCGATGAGGTCTAGCCCGACGCCTCGAGGAGTATCAGCATGGTAGCCAGCCAAGCCGCGCTTGAAGAAACGCCAGAATCGATGGTTCTGCAAATGGCCGAACAGATGGAAGCACTCGCTGCCGCCGGTGACTGGCAGCGAATCGAGGAAATCGCCGTACGACTGCGCGTGGCCGTAATGCACGTACCCGAGTCCGAGCGCCGTGCGGTCCTGCTCGCGGTGCAACGGAGTACTGAAAAAATCGCTGTTGGCGCCCAACAGGCTCGGCAAACGGTCTCTGGCAAGCTTGCCGAGCTGCGTCTTGGCCAGGTCGCCAAGAAGGCCTACGAATTACGTTAAAAAGCCCTTATTTGTGACCTGAGTCACAAATGTAGCCATTTCAAGGGTTTATGCTCCACCCATAGATTATCCGTTTCACTATTGGGGACAGGCATGCTAATCGGCAATGATAGCCGCGCAAAAGTTCTGGTACTCGACGCCAATCTGCAACACGCGTCGGAGTTGAGTCACCGACTCAAGTTTCTTCAATACGATCCAATCATTGCCGAATCGTCGGCTTCCATTAGTGACCACGATGGCGTCGCCGCGGTGATCATCGACAGTGACGGCGATGAAAACATCGTTAAAACGGCGAGCCAGATTCGCGAAATGCACCCTGGATTGCCGTTCCTGTGCCTTTCCAGCGACGCGAAACTCGAAACCGGGCCAAACTGGGCCCTCGACTTGCCCCTCAAACGCTCGCAGCTCAAGCACCTGCTGGGTCGTGCGGAGCGTTACCAGGGAAATGAGCGCCGGCATCGTATTACGGGTACCTCGCACCCGATACGAGCTGTGCGACAACTGATCGAACAGGTTGCCGATTTCGACACCAATGTCCTGGTAACCGGGCAGTCGGGCACCGGCAAGGAACTGGTCGCGCGGACTATCCATGACCTCTCTGATCGCGCGGACAAGCCGTTCGTGCCGATTAACTGCGGCGCAATTCCGGCAGATTTGCTGGAAAGCGAGCTGTTCGGCCACCAAAAGGGCGCGTTCACGGGGGCCATCAGTGCGCGCACGGGTCGCTTCGAGCTGGCCGAAGGCGGCACGTTATTCCTCGACGAAATCGGCGATATGAGTGTCGACATGCAGGTGAAGTTGCTGCGAGTGTTGCAGGAACGGACCTTTGAGCGCGTCGGCAGTGGCAAGACGCAACGCTGCGACGTACGCATCATCGCGGCAACCCACAAGGACCTGCCAAAAGCGGTCAAAGACGGTGAGTTTCGTGAAGATCTATTCTATCGCCTGAACGTGTTTCCCATCGAAATGCCGCCCCTGTACAAACGCGTATCGGACCTGCCGCAGCTGCTCAAAGAGTTGTTGATCGCTCATCGTGGCGAGCAGCACGGCGACCTGCGTGTCAGCCCTGAGGCTGCCGAGGTTCTTGCCAACTACAGCTGGCCGGGCAACATCCGCGAGCTGAGCAATCTCGTCGAACGCCTGGCGATTATCAAGCCGGAAGGCATCATCGAGGTGCAGGATCTGCCGCCGAAGTACCGTGAGGCACGCAAAACGGAGGACGCTCCCGCGAACCCGGTATCCGAAGCGCTGCAATTG
>Ga0316201_10004627_pt1 | contig 10432 bp, 10 predicted proteins | sample CS6wburrow_MG_FD_204516 | JGI IMG/M metagenome (GOLD analysis project Ga0316201, IMG submission 204516) | Coastal sediment microbial communities from Delaware Bay, Delaware, United States - CS-6 worm burrow | ecosystem: Environmental > Aquatic > Marine > Coastal > Sediment | place: USA... | reverse complement strand
CTCGGTAGCGTCGCCTGAGTCCAGCACTTCGCTGCCCTTGATATTCTTGAGCTCGTGCGCTTCGTCCGCATCAAACCAAAGCCCCTTACAGTGCGTACAGCGGTCAATCGTCACCTCGCCGTGGCTGATCTCTTCCATACCATGGTGACACTTCGGGCACTTCAGGCTGTGTATATCTGCGTTGTGCTCCATTTTTATTCCCTCTTATCCGGATAGTGAAGACCATTTAGTATAACTCCGCCTAGGGTATTTTCCACCACTGCTTTTCACTCCGTAACTTCCTTCGTTGCCCGACCATGGGCACCCAGGCCACGGTCCGCGCCCCCAAAACCCTTTTTACCCGCCAGAGACAAGGGCTGTGGCTCGTTTGTCAGGCCCGTCGTGACTCCAACCCGGAGCAAGAAAAAGATAGCGCAGACGGTCGCGTAAACTTTCTGCGCGGCGCACATCCCGGGCGATCGCCCGGTATTCGTGGCACAGTACCCGCCAGGGGTTGTCCGTGTGAATGTTGCCTCTATCCAGCAGGGGGGCAGCCTGCCAATTGCGCGGGTGTGTATCCAGAACTGGCGCCTTATGCCACGCGACTGGCGAGTCGCGCCCGCGATGCGCTACTATCAACGGCGTCGAATTATCGGCTTGTACACATGGCGTTGAACCCCAGTTTCTGCGTTGCGACAAGCCAACCGGGGAGCGACTTTGATGCGATTGATTGTCGGTATAACGGGCGCCAGTGGTGTCATTTATGGTATTCGCCTGCTGCAAATGATGCAGGACCTGCCAGAGGTGGAATCGCACCTCATTCTCAGCAATGGCGCGAAACTCAATATTGCACTGGAAACTGATTGGCAAGCCAAAGCCGTCGCAGAACTCGCGGACGTCGTGTACAGCGACAACGATCTCGCAGCCGCTATCAGCAGTGGCTCCTACCCGGCCGACGGTATGGTCATTCTACCGTGCTCCATGAAAACGCTATCGGGGGTGGTTAACTCCTACGCCGATAACCTCATCGTGCGGGCCGCTGACGTCACTTTGAAGGAACAGCGTCGACTGGTGCTGGTGCCCAGGGAATCACCGCTGCATGTGGGGCATACCCGATTAATGCATGAAGCGGCAACCATGGGTGCCATCATCTGCCCGCCTGCGCCTGCTTTCTACAACAACCCACAGACAGTCGACGACGTGATCGACCACACCGTGGGCCGTGTCCTTGACCTGTTCGGTATCGACTGCGGCAGGATAAAACGCTGGCAGGGTTCAGCAGGTCGCGATAAGCAAGCCTGATCATGCGCCAGGGATTTGCAGGGCGCTAGGCTGTACCCCTGGCCCGGGCCATGTCAAGCGCAAGGTCCTCGATCATATCTTCCTGGCCACCCACGGTGCGACGACGACCCAGCTCCACCAGGATATCCCTCGAGGAGAGGTTGTACTTCTCTGCACTGCGCTTGGCGAACAACAGGAAGGACGAGTAGACGCCAGCATAGCCCAGGGTGAGCGCGTCCCGATCCACACGCACCAGATGATCCATCATAGGCACGATCTTGTCCTCGGCAATATCCATGGCTTTGAACAGATCCACGCCAGTCTCCACACCCATGCGCTCACAAACCGCAATAAACACCTCCAGTGGGGTGTTGCCGGCGCCGGCGCCAAGTCCCGCCAGCGATCCGTCGATGCGGTTGGCCCCCGCCTCCACCGCCGCCAGGGAGTTGGCGATGCCCATGGCCAGGTTATGGTGGCCATGAAAACCCAGTTCCGTTTCCGGCTTGAGTTCAGCGCGGGCCAGGGCAACCCTGGAGGACACATCATCGGGCAGCATATAACCGGCAGAATCGGTGATATACACGCAATCGGCACCAAAGCCTTCCATCAGCTTCAACTGGGCTACCAGCTCGTCCGCCTCGATCATATGCGCCATCATCAGGAAACCCACCTTGTCCAGCCCCTTGATTTGCGAGGCCATGGTCAGGTGCTGCTCAGAGACATCCGCCTCTGTGCAGTGGGTGGCAACCCGGATGGTGGAGATGCCGCAGTCCACTGCCATTTTCAGGTGATCCACCGTACCGATACCCGGCAGCAACAGCGCCGACACTTTGGTGTTTTTCATTTCCTTGCAGACGGCCGTAAGGTACTCCTCATCCGAGGCCGCCGGGAAGCCGTAGTTCACGCTGGCACCGCCGAGCCCGTCACCATGGGTCACTTCAATCATGGGTATGCCTGCATCGTCCATGGCTTTGGCGATATCAACCATCTGGGCAACCGTTATCTGGTGCCGCTTGGGATGCATACCGTCGCGCAAGCACATATCGTGGACGGTGATTTTCTTGCCATTAAGATCCATTGTCCCTCACCTCTTTGTCACTGCAGGGTTTTCTTCAGGCTGCCGCCGGCACAAAATTTCCCGCAAGAATTTCTTCAGCGTACATCTCTGCCGTGCGCAATCCCGCCGCAGTCATAATGTCCAGATTGCCGGCATATTTAGGCAGGAAGTCACCGAGGCCTTCCACTTCCAGGTAGATCGACACGCGCTTGCCATCGAAAACGGGGCCATTTTTGAGGGTGTAACCCGGCACATACTTTTGCACTTCCTCAATCATTTGCAATACGGATTGTGTGATCGCTTCTTCGTCCGGGTCATCCACTGTGAGGCAGTGCACGGTGTCGCGCATAATCAATGGTGGTTCGGCGGGGTTGATAACAATAATGGCCTTGCCACTTGCTGCACCTCCCACCTGCTCTATGCCGCTGGCGGTGGTGCGGGTAAATTCATCGATATTCTTGCGCGTGCCGGGGCCTGCGGATTTGCTGCTCACGGTAGCCACGATCTCTCCGTAGGACACTGGCTGCACCCTGCTCACCGCCGCCACCATAGGAATCGTCGCCTGGCCGCCACAGGTCACCATGTTTACGTTCATCGCCCTGGCCGCCACGGCTTCCGCAAGGTTTACCGTGGGCACACAGAAGGGGCCAATAGCCGCCGGGGTCAGGTCGATCATCACCGCGCCCTGCTCATTCACCTTGCGGCTGTTCTCCGCGTGAACGTAGGCCGAGGTCGCGTCAAAGCAAATCTGTACGCCGTCGGCCTTCATGCTGGGAAGCATGCCATCGACACCATCGGAGGTAGTCTTCAACCCCATCTCTTTGGCGCGCTTGAGCCCCGGGGATTCGGCTTCAACACCTACCATCCACACGGGCTCTATGTATTTGCTGCGCATGGCTTTCATCAGCAGGTCGGTGCCGATATTGCCGGGGCCGATGATGGCGGCTTTTACTTTCTTACTCATCTCGTAGCTCTCGGGTTTTCCTGACTATCGGGCTCAAACAAACCGGCAGTGACAACCACCGATGCCCTCGATCTCAAGCGACATCTCATCCCCGGCAACCACCGGGATCAGTGGCGCCAGTGACCCGGACAGAATCACCTCTCCCGCTTTGAAGGGAATGCCAAATTCCCCCAGAGTATTTGCCAGCCACGCGACCGCAGTCAGCGGATTGCCCTGCACCGCACTGCCGAGACCCTCGGCGATAAACTCGCCGTTTTTGTGGATGGTCATCTTCAGGGACGGCAAATCGAAGTCCCGCGGATCAACCTCATGGCGACCTAAAACGTAAACACCGCAGGACGCGTTGTCGGCAACAGTGTCCTGTATCTTGATCTTCCAGTCGTCTATGCGCGAATCGACGATCTCGAAACAGGGAACGATGGTGGCGGTGGCGTCGAGCACATCCTGCTCTGTAACACCGGGACCTTTGAGGTCCTTCCTCAGGCGAAAGGCTATCTCTCCCTCCGCTTTCGGCTGGATCAGCTTACCCGCAATCGGAATCTCGGCACCCTCCGGGCACTCCATGCCATCCGTGAGAAACCCGAAGTCCGGCTGGAATACACCCAACATGTCCTGCACCGGCTTGCTGGTAACACCGATCTTCTTGCCCACCACCCTCTCACCCGCCTCGAGGCGGCACTGCAGAAAGCGTCGGGATATACGGTAGGCATCTTCCACAGTGATATCCGGCTCGCTGTCGGTCAGGGGTGCCAATGTCTGCCCGCTGCGCAATGCCGCGTACAGGGCCTCACCGTATTCGGTGATTTTCTCGGGTGTCATGAGCTTCTCATGTATATTTTCTATGGATTTCGGGAATAATATAGTATCAGCCTAATCGATAGTTTTATCGATTTTTTATCGCGAGGTTATCCTAATAGCCTATGCACCCCTGCGGGAAGCACCAGACAGGCTCAATGCAGAGAGTTTTGTGGCAATGGCTTTTCAACACCTGAAAAAAATTGAAATGCAAAGCGTGCCGGGAGGGATCTTCGCGGCGAACACGTGGCCATGATGGAGGCCGCGCTCGCCAGGGATGTCGGCCTGTTACTTGTATGCCACGAGGCGCATATCGCAAATACGGTGCACTCACTGAAACAGGTACCGGATTTCAGTCAGTAGACCAATTCCACCCAGCGCTGCCCTGCTTTCAGCTCCGCCTTGCGTCGCGCCCACTGTTCACTGGAACCGATGATATGGCTGAATACCCGGTCCAGGGTCTCCAGGATATCCACCCTGCCGGCCACATATACCCGCGTGTGTGGGCTCTCCAGCATGGATAAAATCTCTTCCGAACGCTCTTCCAGGGCATAGTCCATGGCGATGGGATCAGCCCAGTTGGGCCTCGGGCTGAGCGCCTTGAACGCCTCAAAGGTATCGCGGTCGTAATACTGGCTGAAATCGTCTTTTTCTTCGTTCATATAGAGCATTTCCAGCCCGCTCTGGGCGCCATAAAACAGGCGCACCTTGCCGGTATAGTCCTTCACATCCTCGTAGATATGGCGTACCAGCGCCCGAAAAGGCGCTATACCCGTACCCATGCCGATCAACAGCAGGTCGGTTTCCCTGTCCTCGGGCACCTCAAAGGGAATACCAAAGGGACCGTTGATGGTGATGGTGTCACCGGCGTGTCGATCGCAAAGGTAATTGGACGAAATACCCTCGTAGCGCTCCCCGCTGTACTCGTCGATGTAATTACAGCGTTTTACACAGAGGGTCACCCGCGGCCGACCGTTGCTGGCGGCCTGCGGCGTATCGGCGACGCTATAGAGCCGAAAATGATGCTTGTGACCCTGCGGGTGATCACCGGAGACGATCACGCCGATGCTCTGCCCTGCCTGGTAGTCGAAGTGGTCCCGCTCTACTTCCAGTACGATTTCTCGCACCTCCTCTTCCGAACTGGGCGGCGTAATCCGCTGTGTGGACAACACTCGAGCCGTGTAGGTGGCTCCGGTATCAAAGTCTTCCAGGCGCATGTCGAATCTCCATTGCTGTATTTGTCGGGCGCGAATTCATTTACCTTCACAGTGATCAGCGGTGCAGTTACAACCGTGGCAACCACTGCGACCGGCCAGGGCATCACCCTCCCCCGTGTTATCTTCAGAAAACTGCTGCCACCACAAGCGCTGCACCGCGAGCCAGCAACAGCTGATCACGATCATGCAGGCTACGGCAGTCAAAAACGTGATCAACATCGTGTCATGCCCCCAGCCCCGCAAAGCCCATAAAAGACAGGGACAAAATACCTGCGATCATCAAGGTGAGGGCTGTGCCCTGCACCATATCCGGCACCGTGGCCAGCTCCAGCTTTTCCCGCACACCCGCCATTAACACCAGTGCCAGGGTAAAACCACTACCGGCACCCAGTGCGTACACCACGCATTGCAGCAGGTCGTAGCCCTTGTTGGTCTGGAACAGGGCCAGGCCCAGAATGGCGCAGTTGGTGGTAATCAGCGGCAGGAAAATGCCCAGCGCGCGAAACAGCGTGGGGCTCATCTTCTTGATAAACATCTCCACCAGCTGCACTGTCGATGCAATCACCACGATGTAAGAAATGAGCTGCAGGTAGGGCGCGTCGATGGCAAGCAACAGGTGATGTATACCGTAGGCACAGACAGAGCTGACGAGCATGACAAAACACACTGCCCCACCCATTCGGGTTGCCGTCCCCAGCTTTCCCGACACCCCCAGGAAGGGGCAGATACCGAGAAAGTAGGCGAGCACGAAATTGTTCACCAGGCTTGCGTTGAGAAAGATGGACCACAGGGAATCGTTATTCACACGCCTACCTCCTGCGCCAGCGCCTGCCTCGCCTGCCGGCGGCTCTTCAGGTAGTTAAAAAACAGCAGCCACAATCCGAGCGTAAAAAATCCGCCGCTGGGCAGGATCATCACGATCCACGGCTGGAAGCCCGCTGGAAAGAGAGCCACGCCAAACAGCGAGCCGTTACCAAGAATTTCCCGCACACCCCCCAGGCAGAGCAGGGCGAAGGTGAAACCAACACCCATGCCCAGACCATCAAGAATGGAACGCCCTACGCTGTTTTTGGAGGCAAAGGCCTCGGCCCGGCCCAGGATAAGGCAGTTCACCACGATCAGCGAAATGAAGGCACCCAGGGCACGGTGAAGGTCCAGGCTGATGGCCTGTATAAGGTAGTCCACCACGGTCACGAAGGTGGCGATAATCAGGATGAAAGTAGCGATGCGCACCTGCCGTGGAATGAAGTGACGCAGCATCGATACCAGGGCATTGGATAATACCAGCACAAACAGGGTCGCCAGCCCCATGGCCAGCGCATTGATACCCGAGTTGGTTACAGCCAGTACCGGGCACATGCCCAGCACCTGCACAAAAACGGGATTGTCCCGCCACAAGCCCTTGATAAAATCATCAGTAGACGCGCTTGTCGCAGCACTGCCTTTATTCACCATTGGGCCCTCCGCTACTTACCAAGTCGGCCTGACGCGCATGGAGCCGCGGCACCCATTGCGCACTGCCCTGGCGCAGGATGGAGGCTATCGCCTTGGAAGATATAGTGGCCCCGGTGATACCATCAATCTGCCAGGGCGTGGTTTTTGTCCCCTGCTTTACCGCCTCGATTGAGTGTTGCAGGTTTTCTCCGTCTGCAGCCAGCCGCACGTCAAGGGATTGAAAATTTGCCAGGAATGCTGCGTCTTTTTCTATCTTGTCCCCCAGGCCAGGGGTTTCTTTGCTGGCCAGCACCTGCATACCCACGATAACTTGCCGCTGCGGTGCGTAGCCGTATAGGATACGGATCACGTCCTGGTAACCCATGCCCTGCCCTTCAACAGCCACACCGACCAGCTGGCCCGCGGCATCATAGCCGGCATGCACCGTCTCGGCCCCGGTTGCGGCGCCACCTGCAGGGTGAAAGCTGCCATCGGCGGCAAAAACAAACGATGCCTTTGCCACCGCACCCGGCAGCACCTGCAACACGGCACGCTGCAAAGCCTCGGCTTCGTTGCGGGCAATGACTGGCAGGGTCAGTACATATACCGAAACAATCAATAAACCGCAGGCCACACCCACCCCTACCAGCGCGCGGTACATGGGCCAACTGGCGGGTCTCGGGGGAGCGCTACCGTGGCTGGCAGTTTCCATGGCTCAGCCCCTCCTCGTGCCAAATACACGGGGCTGAATAAGGCCATCGATATGAGGCGAGGCCGCATTGGCCAGCAAAATGGCGTACATCACACCTTCGGGCATACCACCCCAGAAACGAATCACGGTGACCAGCAGGCCGATCAACACGCCGTAGACAACACAACCGGCATTGGTGATGGGGGACGCCACCATATCGGTGGCCATAAACACGGCGCCCAGCATCAGGCCGCCGGAAAACAACATAAAGCTTGCCGGCGGGTAGGCCTGCGGATCCGCCACATTAAACCCCCAGGCCATTAACGCTACTGTCGCCAATATCGCGGCCGGAATTCGCCAGTTGAGCATTTTCCTGGCAGCGAGATAGACGCCCCCGGCGAGAATAAGCAGGGCGCAGGTCTCCCCGGCGGAACCACTGGTAAGACCCAGCAGCAGGTCGCCGCCGGCAGTCAGTTGGCCGTCGAACTTGAACAGGGATAAAGGTGTGGCGCTGCTAACCCCATCGTAAACCGGGGCGGCAAAAGGTACGGTGAACGTACTGGCAGGTACGGACGTGAATCTCTCCGAGGCCATCGCCGGTACCCAACTGGTCATGGCAGCGGGAAAAGCCGCTTGCAGGAACGCCCGTGCCACCAGTGCCGGATTGAAGGCGTTGTAGCCCAACCCGCCAAACAGGCACTTGCCCATGGCTACGCCGATAAAACCGCCGCAGGCCACCATCCACAGCGGCAGCGCCGGAGGCAATGTCAGGCCATACAGCAGACCGGTAATGGTTACCGACCAGTCTCGCACAGTAGTAGGGGTAACGGCGAAACGACAAAGCAGGTGCTCCGTGGCGACACAGGACAACACCGCGACACCCATTGTCAGCGCCGCCGCCAGCCCGAAGCTGTACACCGCGAACCCGGCCACCGGCAACAGCGCAAGTACAACATTGCGCATGATGACATCGACACTGGCACCACTGCTGAGGTGCGGAGAGGTATGTATTTCCAGGGTGCGCCCGCGTTCACTCATGAGGCGGCCTGCCGTTTACGCAGTTGAGACTTGGCGCTGCGAAAGCGCTGTACCAGCGGAATATGCGAGGGACAGACATAGGAACAGGAGCCGCACTCAAAGCAATCCATCAGATTGAACTCGTCGGCCATGCGCTCGAACTCCCCCGCCCTGGCCAACAGACCCAGCTGCGAAGGGTTGAGAAACAGCGGGCAGGCATCGACACAGTAGGCGCAGCGGATGCACGGGTACTCGGCTTGTGCCGCGGTTTGCGCGTCAGTAAAGGCGATAAACCCGGAAGTGCCCTTGGTGATGGGAATATCGAGGCTGGGCAACGCCTGTCCCATCATCGGTCCACCGAGAAAAACACGGCTCAAGTGCTCATCCATACCGGCATATTCCAAGGCAAAACGCAGGGGTGTGCCGATGGGGATGCGGTAGTTTCCTTTCTTGCGGATGGCGGGTCCGCCAATAGTGATCACCCTCTCCTGAATACCGCGACCGTGCGGCAGCAGGCGGCCAATCTCGGCGGCGGTAGCGACATTGACACTGACCACGCCGACATCCGAGGGCAAGCCTCCGGAAGGCACCTCTCGCGCCAGCAAGGCGCGTATCAGCATTTTTTCAGCACCTTGCGGGTACTTCACCGCCACCACTTCCACAGTCACAGGCAGATCATCGGGAAGCACAGGCTGCAGCGCATCAACTACATCCAGTTTGTTGGCTTCCACACCTATAATGGCGCGCGCCGCGCCGGTCACCTTCAGCAGATAGCGGATACCCATGAAGATATCGCCGGGCTGTTCCAGCATCACCCGGTGGTCGGTAGTGAGGTAGGGCTCGCATTCCACACCGTTGATAATCAGGGTGTCGACGGGCTTGTCCTCAGGCACTTTCAGTTTCACATGGGTGGGAAAGGCTGCACCGCCCAGGCCGACGATGCCAGCCTGCTGGATAGCCAGTAGAATGTCTTCAGGGGACGCGCTGTCCAGCCCGCAGGGTATGCCTTCGCTGATTTCCTGGCTGGAGCCGGGGAAGGGCTTGATGAATATTGCCGGCGCCATTCTGCCGCCAATCCCCGGCGCCAGCGCGATGCGCTGCACCAACCCCGAGGCGGGCGCGTGCATCGCCACAGACATAAACCCGTCAGCCTCGGCAATAAGCTGGCCCCTGGACACCTCCTGACCCTCGCGAACCACCGGCACCGCCGGCTTGCCAATATGCTGCGACAGGGGAACTATCATCACCGGCGCAAAGGGAAACTGCTTTATGGGCAGATGCCGCGTTTCATCCTTCGCCTGGGGCGGGTGCACGCCATGGGCGAAGCTGCGCTGAGCTTGAAGTGCGCGCAACATCAGTTGTACTTCTCACCCCGCGCAATCCACTTGTCGATATCCGCCTCGCCACGATCGGCAGGCAGCCCCGGGTGGATGACCTGGGCGGTGCATTTTTCAGCCGCCTTCACCAGATCCCGGTAGGGGCCCGCCTGTGGATCCTTGATAAAGGCTTTCTTCGAATCGTTATAGGCAAACATTGCTGAATTGAGGTTGGTGCATTCGTCACAGGCGGTGCACTCCTCGGTATCGATCCAGGGCGCCATATAGTCGCCACCCACAACACCTGCCGCGCCGCCAGATGCAGCACTGTCTGCCGCAGACTCTCCTGCACCCGCTGCTGTGTCCAGAAGATCAGCGGGCAGCGCAGTGTCGCCCTCCGCCATACGCATCAGGCCACTGGCAATCCTGCGTACCACATCCCTGCGAGCATTCTCCTCCAGCTCGCCTTTTGTATCCGGAGCCCTCGGCCTGACCTCTGCGATGGCCTTCAGCATCACCCAGAAGTCACGGCGTTCCTCACTGGATTTGACCATGGTCTCATCCACCAACAGCCGGCTCAGGTGCTGGCGCTTGTCAACGGTCCAGATAAACGGGAACTTGCCATCGCGTTCGTCGGCCTGCAACTGCATAAACTCGGCCAGCGGCACCATGTTGTCGTGC
>Ga0316201_10004626_pt1 | contig 10432 bp, 7 predicted proteins | sample CS6wburrow_MG_FD_204516 | JGI IMG/M metagenome (GOLD analysis project Ga0316201, IMG submission 204516) | Coastal sediment microbial communities from Delaware Bay, Delaware, United States - CS-6 worm burrow | ecosystem: Environmental > Aquatic > Marine > Coastal > Sediment | place: USA: Delaware... | reverse complement strand
TTACAGGCTGACCAACGAACAACAGATTATGGATACAAACAAATGAACAACACGATTCAATACACCGTTGATAGCGACGGAATCGCAACCCTGAAGATCGACCTTCCGGGTAAAAGCATGAATGTTCTATGTGATGAACTGATTTCAGATTTGTCCGGGTGCATCGAGAAAGTGGCAGCGGATGAAGCCGTCAAAGGCGCCATCATCGCCTCCGGTAAAGCCGCCTTTGTGGCGGGTGCGGACCTGACAGAGTTGGTCACAGCTTATGATCGGGGTGTGACCACTCAACAGGGTTACGAATGGAGCCAGGCCCTGACGGGTGTGTTCCGCAGAATGGAAACCTGTGGCAAGCCGTTTGCTGTTGCCATTAACGGACTGGCGCTTGGCGGAGGTCTCGAGCTTTGCCTTGCCTGTCATTACCGGGTGATGTCAGATCATCCCAAGGCGCAACTGGGTTTACCGGAAGTCACTATTGGTTTGCTGCCAGGCGCGGGGGGCACACAGCGATTGCCGCGATTGATAGGCACTGAAAAGGCTCTACAGGTTATTTTGCAGGGCAAAAAACTAAATCCCCAGATGGCACTTGAGCTCGGCGTCGTCAACGAGATCGCACCAGTCGATGAGTTGTTTGACCGTGCGCGTACCTGGTTAATGGAAACACCCAATCCGGTCGCACCCTGGGACGTTAAGGGTTTCCGGTTTCCCGGCGGTGCCGGTGCCATGACACCTAAAAATGCGCAGACGTTCATGGTTGGCACGTCATTGATAGCGGGAATGACACACCACAATTACCCCGCACCGATTGGCGCACTGTCCGCAGTATACGAAGGTTGTATTACACCGATCGAAACCGGTCTGGATATCGAATCACAATATTTTGGCGAACTCGTGTCCGGTGTGGTCGCACGCAACATGATGCGCAGTCTGTTTGTGAACAAGGGCGCAGCAGACAAGCTGGTACGTCGTCCCGCGGGTATTGAGAAATCCAAAGTGACGAAACTGGGTGTTCTCGGCGCCGGTATGATGGGTGCGGGTATTGCTTATGTCTCTGCCAAGGCAGGTATGCAGGTGGTCTTGCTTGATACCGAACTTGAAGGCGCCAAACGCGGCAAGGCCTATTCTGAAGGTCTGCTCAACAAGGCCATTGGGCGGGGGTATTCTTCGCAGGAAAAGGCCGATGCCCTGTTGAGCCTGATCCATCCGACCACGGATTACGCCGACCTGGAGGGTTGCGAACTTATCATCGAAGCTGTTTTCGAAAACCGCGACATCAAGGCAGCTGTAACCGCCAAGACCGAAGCAGTCATTCCTGAGAGCGCGATTTTTGCGAGCAACACATCGACTTTGCCGATCACGGGTCTGGCCGAGGCTTCAAAACGACCGGAAAGCTTCATAGGTCTCCATTTCTTCTCACCGGTGGACAAAATGCCGCTGGTTGAATTGATCAAAGGTGAAAAAAGCTCGGATGAAGCGATTGCACGTGGCCTCGACTACATCCAGCAGATACGCAAGACACCCATTGTCGTCAACGATAGCCCGGGTTTTTACACCAGTCGTTGTTTTAGCACCTCGACCAACGAGGGCATGACGATGCTGGCCGAGGGTATCAATCCGGCCCTGATAGAAAATGCTGCGAAGCTGGCCAGTCTGCCGGTAGGTCCGCTGGCCGTGATGGACGAAGTCACGCTAGATCTCGGTTACAAAATCACGATGCAAAATGCCAGTGACCAGGGTGATTCCTACGTTTTTGATTCCGGATTCCCGGTCATACGCAAGTTTGTCGAGGAACTGGACCGCAAAGGCAAGCGCTTCGGTAAGGGTTTCTACGAATACCCGGAAGGTGAAAAGAAATATCTGTGGCCCGGTCTGGCAGAGCTTTACCCGGTAAAGGACGAGCAACCGCCCGTGCAGGAAGTTATTGACCGATTACTCTATCGGCAAGCGCTTGAAACGGCACGCTGTTTTGAAGAAGGTGTTTTGGATCATCCTGCCGATGCGGATGTCGGTTCCATTTTCGGCTGGGGCTTCCCACCATGGACCGGTGGCACACTGTCGTTTATCGATACCGTTGGTATCAAACATTTCGTTGCCGAATGTGACCGCATGGCCGAAGCATATGGGCCGAGGTTTGCCGTTTCAGACTGGTTACGAGAGCGTGCCGGGCGGGGTGAGTCTTTTCATCAAGTTTAATAAATCGTAGGTAGTTCGGCCCTCGTTGAATTAACAGAAGGGGCGCTGGGGTGGCGGTATTGCCTACCAGGACTCGCTAGTCACATCCCTGTGGCGCTCGGACTCGGCTTTGGCCCAGGCCACCCTCTCGACCGGTTCCCGGTCTCACCTTGCCTGCCTCGTACGGTCCTGGTAGGCAATTCCACCACCCCAGCTTCGGCCACACGTAGTTCATCTTTCAGAGACCAGTACTCCATGATCTCGCACATAGCAGAGGGTGTGCGGTACCTTACTTCAGGACCGTGAGCGACATGGATGTCGCGACCGAGCGCCACAGGGATGTGACTAGCGAGTCCGGAAGTAAGGTACCGCATGGCCTCGGCTACCCTGTCGAAGCATTCGAGCCCTGAAGTAAGATACCGTGCGTCCTCGGTTCCCACGCCGAATCAAACGTAGGTGCTCTGGCTCAGTACCAACTCTCATCATATTCTTTATGAAGCAACAATTGCCCCCCCCTCCATATTTCAAATAAATTCCGCAAAAATAATACCCTTGTCCATGCCAAGGTATTACTATCAATGCATCAATAAACCCTGCATCCGGGAAAGCTCTAATGCGCAGAAATATCGATAAAATCCTCGTCGCCAACCGCGGTGAAATTGCCATACGCATCCTGAGGGCAGCGTCCGAGCTTGGTATTCGCACCATCAGTGTGTACACCCATGAGGATCGTTTTTCACCGCATCGTTACAAGGCCGATGAGGCTTACCAGATTGGCGAGGATGATGACCCGCTCAAACCCTACCTTGATATTGACGCGATCATTGAGGTTGCCAGGCTGAACCAGGTAGATGCGATTCACCCCGGGTACGGTTTCCTGTCCGAAAATGTCGATTTTGCCAGTCGTTGCCGGCAGGAAGGGATAATTTTTGTAGGGCCGACTCCCGAGGCCATGGCGATGTTGGGTGACAAGGTACAGGCCAAAACCAACGCGATCGCAGCCGGCATTCCTGTCATTGAAGACAGTCATGAAAAACTCGATAGCGTTGAAATAGCAAGATCCGAGGCGGGTCGCATCGGTTACCCGGTGATGTTAAAAGCAACCGCCGGTGGCGGTGGGCGTGGTATGCGCGTGATTCGCAGCGAGGCTGAACTTCAAACGGCCTATACCGATGCCCGTAGCGAGGCCGCCAAGGCCTTTGGCAACGATACGGTATTTCTTGAGAAATTCATCGAATCGCCGAAGCACATTGAGGTCCAGATTCTCGGTGATAACGACGGTAACCTGGTGCATTTATTTGAGCGGGATTGTTCGGTTCAGCGTCGTTTCCAGAAAGTGGTGGAAGTTGCGCCCAGTTTTGCGTTGCGCGAGGAAACCCGGCAGAAATTATTCGAATATGCGCTGGCGATCACGCGGCATGTCAAATACAGCAATGCCGGCACCGTGGAGTTCCTGGTCGATGAGCAGGAAAACATCTACTTTATCGAGGTCAATCCACGTATCCAGGTAGAGCACACCATTACCGAGCAGATAACCGGTATCGATATCGTCCGCAGCCAGATTCAGATTGCACGTGGTTGTCTCCTGAGCGATCCGGAGATCAGGATCAAGACGCAGGATGATGTTGAGTGCCGCGGATATTCCATTCAATGCCGGATAACGACGGAAGATCCAGCCAACGGCTTTCAACCTGACTATGGCACATTGATCGCCTACCGTAGTGCTGCCGGTTTCGGTATCCGTCTTGATGTTGGTGCAGCCTATACCGGTGCCAGGGTCTCACCGTTTTTCGATTCGATGCTGGTCAAGGTAACTTCATGGGGGCGAACATTGAGCGGTGCGATCGCACGCAACCATCGCGCGCTTCGTGAATTCCGCATACGTGGTGTTAAAACCAATATCGGTTTCCTGCAAAATGTTCTGCGTCATCCGACCTTTGCTTCCGGCGAAGCCACGGTGTCGTTCATTGATAATCATCCTGAATTATTTGAAATATCGGAACGTTTTGATCGGGCAACCAAGACCTTGCGCTATATCGCCAACCTGACGGTTAATGGTAACCCGGACATAGGTACCATTGATTCAAAACGGGTTTTTCGCAAAGCAGTTGTTCCGCATGTTGCCCGTCTAGCAGAATACCCCACGGGAACCAAGAACAAGCTTGATGAAATGGGTCCAGAGGCATTTTGCAGTTGGGTCAGACAACAAAAAAACATCATGTATACCGATACCACCTTGCGTGATGCGCATCAGTCGCTGTTGGCAACCAGGGTACGTACGCTGGATATGCTGGCGGTTGCCGAGGGTTTCGCCAAGGCCAACCCGCAGGTGTTTTCACTGGAAATGTGGGGCGGAGCAACCTTCGATGTCTCGCTGCGTTTTTTGCGTGAATGCCCGTGGCAGCGATTACAACAAATACGGCAGGCGGTGCCCAACATACTCCTGCAAATGTTGTTCCGGGGTTCTAACGCAGTGGGTTATAAGGCTTACCCGGATAACGTGATTGAAAAATTTATCGAAAAATCCTGGGAAAACGGCATCGATGTCTTCCGTATCTTTGACTCACTGAACTGGATTGAGGGAATGAATCGCTCGATACAGATCGTGCGTGAAAGGACGGGTGGCATCGCTGAGGCAACGATCTGCTATACCGGTGATGTGCTGAATACCGATCCGGGCAATCGCTACAACATGCAGTATTACCTCGACATGGCACGGCGCCTGGAAGACGAGGGTGCACACATGCTGGCCTTGAAGGACATGGCCGGCTTGCTAAAACCCTATGCAGCTCAAAAGTTGATCCCGGCGTTACGCGCGGCCGTCGGTATCCCGATCCACCTGCATACACATGACACCTCATCCATGCAAAGTGCCACGCTGCTCAAAGCCATAGAGGCAGATGTGGATATCGTGGATGTCTGTCTGAGCTCAATGTCCGGTCTGACATCCCAGGTCAATATGAATTCCCTGATCGCGGTTATGCAGGGCCACGAGCGGGAACAGCCATTCAACCTGACCTCTTTGAACCAATACTCCAATTACTGGGAAGCCGTTCGGGAATACTACTACCCATTTGAATCCGGTCTGAAAGCCGGAACGGCGGAAGTATACGAGCACGAGATTCCTGGTGGCCAGTATTCCAATTTAAGACCACAGGCCATCGCGCTGGGTCTCGAACACCGTTTCGAAACCATCAAGAAAAACTATGCCGCGGTCAACCGGATGTTTGGCGATATTGTAAAAGTGACCCCGTCTTCCAAGGTGGTCGGTGACATGGCGATGTTTATGACCGCCAATGGGCTGGATGAGAAAGACGTGATGGCACAGGGCGACACGCTGGCCTTTCCCGATTCGGTCATCGACTTGTTTTCGGGCAAGTTGGGTCAAATGGAGGGCGGGTTCCCCGCCGAACTTTCCGCCCTGGTGTTGAAGGGCAGGAAACCGCTGGATGGCCCACCGGGTGCGGCATTGGATCCGGTTGATTTCGAGAAGGAATTTGCTGCTTTCAAAGAACAGTTCGATGACAGCCTGACGGAACTCGATTTTCTGTCCTATGAAATGTACCCGGATGTCTTTCGAGGTTTTTACGAACATCAGAAAGAGTTTGGTGATGTCCATTACCTGCCCACACACACCTTTTTTTATGGTTTGAAACAGGGCGACGAAATCCTGGTCAAGTTACAACGTGGCAAAACCATTGTTATCCGTTATGTCTACCGTTCACATACCGACGAAAACGGCTTTTGCCGTGTCACATTTGATCTGAACGGCCAGGCACGCAGTGTGCAGATACGTGATGAAACGGTCGTACCCAAGACCGCTGCCAATCGCAAAGCCGTGGAACGTAACGAAATCGGCTCGCCGCTGATGGGCAAACTGGCCACGGTTCTGGTTGAAACCGGAGATGAGGTGAGTAAGGACACACCCGTGTTCATCATTGAGGCGATGAAAATGGAGACGACCATCACCGCCCCGTTTGAGAGCACGATCAAGGCCGTTCATCTGAAGGCGGGTGAACTGGTAGCGCAAGGCGACCTGGTTATTGAGTTGGTGTGATCGGGGTTGCCAGGGCTGCTCACCGGTTGAACGAGTTATACACGGTATTTGAGGCTTGTCGTGATGCGTATCACTTTGTTGTTGCTCCTGATATTGACACTGCTTGCTGGCTTAGCACATCTATGGATCAAATCATTATTCGAAAGATATGTTGAAAGCTTGTTTGCAGGCATCCTCAACCGGCCAGCCAAGCCCAACCGGTCCACTGTCGATCTTGAAGCACTTCCCGGCCTGATTCGAGATCTTGCAGAGCGATCCGGTGCAGATCCAAACCAGGCCGTCCATGCTATCAGCTTTATCCAGTCAGCCGAGTTAAGGATGGCGCCTGGCAAGGCATGGCAGACGCTTAAAACCGAACAGGTAACAAGGGCAACAGAGCCCGGTTTTGTCTGGTTTGCCGAGCAAAAATCCGGACCATTTACCATCCTGCAAGTCGTGGATGCATATATGGTGCATGAGGGCTTTCTCAAAGCCCGTTTGTTCGGTTCGATCCCGGTTGCGAATGTTAGCGGACAGGCTGTCTCACACAGTGAACTCCTGCGATATCTTGCCGAACTTGCCTGGGTTCCTGATGCCATTTACTTCAATCCCCATCTCCGGTGGAAGGACCTGGGAAATAGCACGGTACAAGTCGAGGCTGACAGTGCGCGTGGACCCGCATATGTTCGTTTATATTTTGACAGGCAAGGAGACCTCGTAGAGATCCAGGCGGATGAAAGAGAGGCGATCGAGGCTGGCAAAATCATCCGGCGTCCCTGGAGAGGATTATTTTCAGATTACAAGCAGATTGGTGGCCGTCGAATACCGGCTAAATGTGAAGTTGGATACATTTATAAAGACGGTTACGCCGCATATTTTCGCGGAGGAGTTGTAGAATACAAAGTGATAACACCATAGTGTTTCCACAGATTTTGCGTGCCTGACCATCCGTTGGAAGACAGCCCTATGGGTTTGAGCGAATTCCGGATACAGGCTTTACAGGGAGGAGATAAGAGGGATATGAGTACGTTAACCTGGATCGTTGGAAGCAGTCTTTTGATGTGCGCCATTGCCCTGGTTGGAAGTGTAACTCTTATCCTGAAAGAAGAGACCCTTGAGCGGATAATATTGCCACTTGTTGCGTTTGCTGCGGGTTCGTTGATCGGGGGCGCTTTCTTTCACATGATACCCGCCGGGATCGCCCAATCCGGCAATACCACAGCGTTCTATGTCTGGATTCTAGCAGGATTCAGTGCCTTCTTCGCCTTGGAACAATTACTCAATTGGCGCCATTGCCACCGGGCATCCACCAATCATAAAAGACCGTTGACCTACCTGATTCTCATTGGCGATGGATTGCACAATTTCATTGGGGGTCTCGCTATCGCAGGGATTTTCATAATTGATATCAGGTTGGGCATCATGGCATGGCTCGCCGCTGCCGCACACGAGATTCCACAGGAGCTAGGTGATTTCGGCGTTCTGGTGCATGGCGGCTGGGAAAAGCGTAAAGCGTTGATGTATAACGCCCTTTCAGCGCTAAGTTTTCTGGTGGGTGGTCTGTTAGCGTATGCTCTGTCTTTCAACATCGATATCTCGTTTCTCATTCCATTTGCAGCCGGCAACTTTATCTATATCGGCGCCTCCGACCTTGTACCTGAAGTAAAGGAAAACGAAAGTCTTGACGTCAACATTCTGAACTTTCTGGCATTCATATCCGGTCTTGCACTAATGTTGGTTATTAAGGTGACTCTTGGGTCTTAATGCTCCACAAGCTGTGACATCGCCGGCGTTATGATCCATATCATCAAAAGCTCATCTTTTGCGCCCAATTTTCCGGTATCAATGGAATTTACCCGGCTGAGCTGCTTAAATTAAAACAAATACAGACTCTTTCGTGAGACCCTTGGCGAAAGAAGGAGTTTTTACAGATGGGCATGTTGTTCCACGCTTCGGTCAAAATGCAGAAAGCTCTGATTTGCTTCCTGTTGGCCGTCCTCATGCCTGCATTCGGCACCGCTCAAGATCAGCAAGCTACATCACCTGAAGAAGAGAACCTGGCTGGAACCGCTGGCCGGCGGGCCATCCTGCTTGATGTGCAAGGTCCGATTGGGCCGGCTACCGCCGAATACCTGATCAATGCACTGGAAAAATCCACAGAGCGCAACGCCGAACTGGTGATCATTCGAATGGATACACCAGGTGGTCTGGATGCGTCCACGCGGGATATCATCAAGGCCATTCTTAGTTCACCGGTTCCGGTGGCGACATTTGTCACGCCCGGTGGTGCACGTGCGGCCAGCGCCGGTATGTACATCCTCTACGCCAGTCACATCGCCGCAATGAGCCCCGCGACCAATGTCGGGGCAGCCACACCGGTTTCCATAATCGGCGGTGAACAGCCGGGTCCAAAGCAGGCGCCCGGTGAAAACGATGAAGATGCCGAACCGGAAGCCGATACGGGCAACACCATGATGCGCAAGGCGGTTAATGACGCCGTGGCTTACGCGCGTGGCCTTGCAAACAAACACGGCCGAAATGCAGACTGGGCGGAACAGGCGGTGCGGGAAGCGGCAAGCATTACCGCTGAAATGGCATTGGAGACCGGTGTGATCGATCTGATCGCAACCGATATCGGGGACCTGTTGAAACAGATAGACGGCAGAACCATCGAAGTGCGGGGCCGGGATTGGGTACTCGACACCGGGTCATTGCAGATCGAGCAACTTGAGCCGAACTGGAAAGCCGAATTGCTGGGCGTCATTACCAGCCCGACGGTTGCTTACCTGCTTTTGTTGATCGGTATTTACGGGCTGTTTTTTGAGGGCTATAACCCGGGTGCCGTATTTCCCGGTGTGATCGGGGCTATCTGCCTGCTCATCGCACTTTATGCATTCCAGATGTTGCCGGTGAATTATGCAGGTTTTGCACTGCTGGCACTCGGTATCATCCTGATGATCGGCGAGGCGGTGGTCCCCAGTTTTGGTGTTCTTGGCATCGGCGGAATTATTTCACTGGTCATTGGTTCAATCATCCTGATCGATACCGATGTACCGGGTTTTGCGGTCTCGAGGCCGCTGATCGGTGCGCTGGCGCTGGTCGGTTCGCTGGGCCTGATGGGTATTGTTGGCATTGCATTAAAAGCCAGGCTCAGACCCGTGGTTTCCGGGCGGGAGCAACTCATCGGTTCTACGGGTACCGCACTGACGGATATTTATCACGAGGGAGAGGTATTTGTTCACAGCGAACGCTGGAGTGCCGTGAGCAACTCACCATTAAGCAAGGGACAGACTGTCGTGGTAACGGCTATCGATGGTCTCACGCTGAATGTTCGTCCCGTTGATGAATGAGTGCCGGTGTTTGATTTGATGAAGGAGTAGGGACATGTTCGAATATACAATTGGCCTCGTCTTGTTCGTCGTCTTTGGTCTTGTTTTTAGCGCGATCAGGATTCTACGCGAATACGAGCGCGGCGTGATTTTTCAGCTTGGACGATTCTGGAAGGTCAAGGGTCCGGGTTTGGTCATCGTCATCCCGATAGTTCAGCAAATGGTGCGGGTTGACCTGAGGGTTATCGTGATGGACGTACCCACGCAGGATGTCATCTCACGTGACAATGTTTCGGTCCACGTCAACGCGGTGGTGTACTTCCGGGTTCTTGATCCGGAGAAAGCGATCATCCAGGTGGAAAAGTACCTGGATGCCGTCAGCCAGTTGGCGCAGACGACCCTTCGCTCGGTGCTGGGGCAGCACGAACTGGATGAGATGCTGGCTGAGCGCGACACGCTGAACCGGGACATCCAGGCAATCCTCGACCGGCAGACCGATGCCTGGGGTATCAAGGTTGCCAATGTCGAGATCAAGCATGTCGATCTGGATGAGAGCATGATTCGCGCCATCGCCGCGCAGGCCGAGGCAGAGCGGCAGCGGCGTGCCAAGGTCATTCATGCCACCGGTGAGAAGCAGGCCGCGTTTGAACTGGTGGAGGCGGCAAAAACGCTCAGTGCCGAACCCAACGCCATCCAGTTACGTTACCTGCAAACCCTGACAGAAATCGCCGGCGACAAGAGCTCGACCATCGTGTTTCCGCTGGATTTGATCAAGAAACTCGGGGGCACTTCCGGTAGCAATTGAAACTACTTAGCCACCCATCGACTCAAAGTAATAAGGAATGTGCTTGAGTGGCTCAGGTGAGGAGACCCACCCGACAGGAGCCATCTATTATGA
>Ga0316201_10004625_pt1 | contig 10433 bp, 4 predicted proteins | sample CS6wburrow_MG_FD_204516 | JGI IMG/M metagenome (GOLD analysis project Ga0316201, IMG submission 204516) | Coastal sediment microbial communities from Delaware Bay, Delaware, United States - CS-6 worm burrow | ecosystem: Environmental > Aquatic > Marine > Coastal > Sediment | place: USA: Delaware... | reverse complement strand
ACGTCGTCGGTGGCGGGGTCGGCGATCCAGGGGCTGAGGCATTGTCGATCGAGCACGCAGGGGTCGGTGAGCGTTTCTAGGAACGCCACGAGGTCTTCGACGTCTTGGTCGGTGAGCTCGATCGGAGCTCGAAGCGAGTCGATCCCTCTGCCCGAGACCTCGAGGAAGTCGAGCATCTCTTGAGTGTTGCGCTCGAAGTCTTCGGAGGCCGCGAGAGGAACGGTCGACGGATCGAAGCTGTCGATGGCGCCCAGCGGATCCAAATGATGGCGCACGACGTCGACGAGGTTGTCGTAGGTGCCTGCGTGCAGGTACGGGCCGGTCGCCGAGACGTTCAAGAGCGAGGACGTGCGAAAGGAGAATAGGTAGTTGCGATCGTCGTTCTCGCGTGCACGCCCGTGATCGTTGGTGCCTAAGAAGCCGTCGCCCTTGCCGCGACCGAGTTGCGGCGCGCAGATCGAATGGAAGTCTTCGTCGGTGAAGAAATCACCTGCATGACAGCTCGCACAGTCGGCGCCGCCGTCTTCACGCGTGCCAAGAAACAGAATCGCGCCGCGCTTTGCCGGCTCTTCGATCGCATCATGGTTGCCCTCGACGTACGCGCGCCAGGGCGTGTCCGTGAATACCTGCGAGTCTTCGTAGGCCGCGATCGCCTCCGCGATCCGCGCGTAACCGATGTCGGAAGAGCCGAACGTTGCTTCGAACTCGGCGTCCCAGCGTCCGTCTTCCGCGAGCCGTTGCTCGAGCGCAGTGCGAAGCTCGGCGTTGGTGCCGTCGAGCACGAACTCGAAGCCACGCATCTCTTCGGGCGAAGTCACCGGGAAACGCGCCTGTGCCTCGGAGAGGCTCTCGCCCGCATCGGGGTCGGGCGTTCCAAAGTCGCTGTCCGGAGTTCGGGTGCCGCCGTCATCGAGGTTCTCGACGCGCGAATCCCAGAACAAGCCCTTTTCCCAGAGCGCGATATTGAACGTCGTCGGCGCGTTGCGAGGGACGGGCAGGTCGCCGTCCGGATGGGTGCGACCGGGTCCGAGGAGGTTGGGGTCGTCCGCGCCAACGCCGATCGACATGGGCAGGCCATCTCCGCCGCCGAGCGCCGGGTGATGGCAAGTCACGCAGGCGGAATCACGATCGCCACCGAGGCTCTTGCTGAAGAAGAGCTTGCGTCCCAGCTGCGCCAGCGGTTCATCGATGCTTGGCAGCTCGCGACCGAAAGCCGGGTCGCCGCGCAGCCCGTTTTTCTGAATCAAGCCACGAAGCGCGATGTCGGTTTCGCTCCCGGGGTCAGGCGTCGAGCCGCCGCATGCTCCCAGCCAAATCGCACCCATACCCAAAACAAGCCAAGTCATCCTCACACGCATCGCCACACCGCCTAAATTAGGATCAGGTTGGTCGTCATATCACATGGGGACGAATCCGTCGGGCGGATCACACCCGGAGCGGGGCCCCAGGGGTCACGGTGTGTATCGGAGTCGGGACTCCACCAGACCGCTCAGGCCTGAAAGGAGCGTGAACGGAATAGGAAAGCCGCTTCAGATTCTCTGCATGACAATTATTTGTCTTTTAGACATATTGTTGTCATGCAGGCGCACCTCCTATTGGACGAGGTTCGAGGACTATCGCTGACGCTAAAGCAATGGGGCGACGCCCTGCATGAGGGGTCGGGGTTGGCGGCTTCAACGCGTGGGGTTCTCGATGCGCTTCTTCTCGGCGGGGCGGCGACGGTGCCGCGTATTGCGCGGGAAAGAGGGGCTTCGCGTCAACACGTCCAGCAGCTCGTCGACGCGCTGCTCGAACGCGATCTAGTGCAGCGAAAAAGGAACCCCAACCACAAGCGATCTTCGCTGATTGCGTTGACGGACAAGGGACGGGCGCTCGTCGAAAACATGCGGGCCGAAGAGCGCGACGCGATCGGGCGCATGCAAGCTGGAGTTTCAGACCGCGCGGTCGAGGAGGCGGTGCTGGTGCTCGCGGCATGGCGCACTGCACTCCAGCGCGACACCGAGCGAAGGGGCGCGCTTGTAGACGCCGCGACTTGATCGTAAGTCACTCGGCATGGCGCTCATCTACTACGCCATCCCCTTCTTCCTGGTGACCCTGGGCATCGAGCGCTGGCTCGTCCATCGAAAGGATCGACGGGAAGGCGCCCAGGCAAAGCTGGCCGGCTTCACGACGAAGGACTCGTTCGCGAGCCTTTCGATGGGTGTTGGTTTTTTGCTCATCGATACGACGCTCAAGCTTCTGCCATTTGCAGGCCTCGAGTGGTTCTACCAGTTCCGGCTCTTCGACATCCCTGTGGTCTGGTGGTCTTGGATCCTCCTGCTCTTCGCAGAGGACTTTTGCTACTACTGGTTTCACCGGCTTCATCACGAGGTGCGCGCCCTTTGGGCCGCGCACGAGAACCATCATTCGAGCACGCACTACAACCTCACGACGGCTCTTCGGCAATCCTGGACGACTCCGTTTACGAGTTTTCTATTTTGGGTGCCGCTCCCTTTGCTCGGCTTTCCGATCGAGATGATCATCATCCAGAAGTCGATTAGCTTGCTGTACCAGTACTGGCTGCACACGGAGCTCATCGACCGGCTCGGCTGGTTCGGCGTGGTCTTCAATACGCCTTCACACCACCGCGTCCATCACGGGCGCAACCCGATCTACCTCGACCGAAACCATGCCGGCATCTTCATCATTTGGGACAAGATCTTCGGCACTTTCGAACCTGAAGGATTGCCGGTCGACTACGGTCTCACCAAGAACATCCATACCTACAATCCCGTCCGGATTGCGTTTCACGAATGGAGCTCGATGCTCCGGGATGCGTGGAACGCGAAGAGCTGGCGGGGCCGGCTTGGCTATCTCGTGATGCCGCCCGGCTGGACCGAAGATGGCGCGGGCAAGACCGCGCCGGTCTTGCGAAGGGATTACCTGGCAGCAGCCGGGCTAGACCATCGAGCTATGGGAAGATGATAGGACTGCTCGGGGAGGCATCACGAAGTAAAACGCCGGGTGGATCGGCTGATCCACCCGGCGTGCAGCAAGCAAGTCTCAGCCGCTAGTTGCGCCGATAGCGGCGAATCCCCAAGCCAAAACCAAGCATCAGTAGTAGAAGAGCCTCGCTCGGTCCGCCTTGGTTTGGCGTCCCGACCGTGCAGCCAACGCCGCGCCCGCCTTGAAGAATCAAGCGGCCCGTGTCCAGCGCTTCGTCGAGGTCTTCCAAGTAGTCCGGAATGCCGTTGCCGTTCTCGTCGCCCGCCTCGTCGCCGTCATTGACGCCATCGCCGTCGCTGTCCGTGTCGAGCCAGTTGACCAGTCCATCACGGTCCGGGTCGTTGTCGCCGGTCGCGTCCGATGCCGCGATTTCGTCGGCCGTGTCGATGCCGTCGCCGTCATCGTCCTCGTCCAAGTAGTTCGGCGTACCATCACCGTCGGTGTCGTCGTCCGTCGGATCGGAGTCCCCGTCAGGGCTCTCGTCCGCGGTGTTGATGCCGTCGCCGTCATCGTCCTCGTCTTGGAAGTCCGGCGTTCCGTCACCGTCCGTGTCGGGACAAGTCGTGGGCTGCAGCGGGCTTCCCGGTGGTGGGCACTCCACGGTGTCGGGAATCCCATCACCGTCGGTGTCCGGCACACCGGCTTCGATGCGGCAGCTGCTGTTACAGCCGTCGCCATCGACCGCATTGCCGTCGTCACACTCCTCCCAGCCCGAGGCGACGTCGATCACACTGACCCTGTCATCGCCACAGACGTCGAGGTAATCCGGCAGTCCGTCATCGTCGCTGTCCGAGCACCCCGCGCCGAAGTCCGGGCACTCCACGGACGTCAGAACCCCATCGTCGTCGTCGTCGGGGTCGAGATAGTCCGGCTTACCGTCGCCATCGGAGTCCTCGTTGGTCGGGTCGTTGTCCCCGTCGTAGTTCTCGTCCGCGGTGTCGATGCCGTCATCGTCATCATCCGGGTCTTTGAAGTTCGGGTCTCCATCGCCGTCCGTGTCGGGACAGCCCGAAGGGTCGCCCACTGGATCGCCGGGCGCTGGACACTCTACGAGGTCGGGAATCCCGTCGCCGTCGGCGTCGAGCGGCCTGTCGTCGGGATCGAGGTAGTCAGGCGTACTGTCACCATCGCCGTCCGGGCAAGCTGCACCCGGATTCGGGCACTCGAACACGGTGTCCACACCATCTTCGTCGTCGTCCCTGTCCTGGAAGTCCGGAACCGTGTCCGCATCCGTGTCCTGCGTTGGCGCCTCGGTGCCACCGTCATCGGTATCGAACGCGTCGTCGAGACCGTCCCCGTCTGTGTCGAGGTTGAGTGGCACCCTGTCCGCGATGCCGTTCATGTCTGCGTCGTGGCCTTCGACGAGGTCGCCGATGCCGTCTCCGTCCGCGTCCTCGTCTAGGTAGTCGGCCGGGCCGTCCGAATCCGAATTCGCGCAGCTCGTCGGAGTGCTGCACTCGACCATGTCGGTAATGCCGTCCCCGTCGCTGTCGATATCGCGATGGTTCGGAACGCCGTCCCCGTCCGCATCACATTCATCGGGATTGACCCCGCATTCGGTGGACGTGGGAATCCCGTCGTCGTCGTCATCGGGGTCCAGGTGATCGGGATCCCCGTCCCCATCGGTATCGACGCAGCCTGGCACGTCGCCCGCGCATTCGACCTCGTCAGGAATTCCATCTCCATCGCTGTCGGCAAGGATGGTGTCGGGATCGAGGTAGTCGGGGGCGCCGTCGGAGTCGCCGTCGGGACACCCGGCAAGCACATCCGGGCATTCGAAGGACGTGCCGACGCCATCGCCGTCGTCATCGGAGTCCCGGTAGTCGGGTGCGCCGTCGCCGTCGAAGTCGGGAAGCGGCGCAGGAACGCCACCGGCCATGTCGATGTCGTAGGCGTCATCGAGACCGTCTTCGTCGTCATCCATGCCGAGTGGCGCGAAGTCCGGCGCGCCATTGGCATCTGCATCGTGACCTTCGGTCGAATCTGGGACGCCATCGTCGTCGGAGTCCGAATCGAGGAAATCGGGGGCGCCGTCACCGTCCGAATCCGCGCAAGCGGTCGGATTGGCGCACTCGACGCGATCCGCGATGCCATCGCCGTCGCTGTCCTGATCGATGTAGTCCGGTCGGTCGTCGCCGTCGCGATCCTGGCCTGTTGGACCGATCCCGCCCTGATCAATGTCGAAGGCGTCGTCGAGGCCGTCTTCATCCGCATCAACGCCGCTCGGGACCGCTTCGGGCTGCCCATCGACGTCTCCATCGAAGCCTTCTACGCGGTCGAGCAGACCGTCGTTGTCGCTATCGGCGTCCAGGAAATCCGGAGCGCCGTCCCCATCGCGGTCTGGCACAGGCGCCACGATTCCGTCTGCGGCGCAGGTTCCGGGCTGCCCGGCGCAATCCGCGTCGAAGGCGTCGTCGAGGCCGTCGCCGTCGTCGTCGTTGCCCACTGCCACGGAGTCCGCGATGCCGTCCCCATCTGCGTCGTGCGCTTCGGTGGTATCCGGCAGGCCGTCCGCGTCGCTATCGAGGTCCAAGTGGTTCGGCAGGCCGTCGCCATCCGCATCGACCTCTGTCGGGAGCGAGTCGCAGATCCCGTCTGGCTCCGCGTCGGCACAGGTGACCTCATCGGGGTCCGCGTAGTCGGGCACGCCGTCACCATCCTGGTCGACCGACCTGTCGGTGCCGTTGCCTTCTTCGGTGTCGGAAATGCCGTCGCCGTCATCATCGACATCGACGTCATCTCTGAGACCGTCGCCGTCGCTGTCGGGGAAGTCGCAGGCGTCGTCATCGGTGCAAACCTGCAGCCCGGGGCAGTCGTCATCCGAAAGGCACTCGACGCAGGCGCCGCCGGCGACCGAGGTATCGCAGAGCGCCATGCCCGCCGCCGTGCAGCCCGTGTCCATCGCGCCGCCGCTCATATCGTCGAGGCAGAACACGCATGCGGTCCCGGCCTCGCCCGTTGCGCCGTTGCAGACGGGCAGCGCCGGGTTCGTACAGCCCTCGTCGGCGTTTGCGCCTGCCTGGTCGTTCACACAGGTGACGCATGCGCCCGGGCTAGCCTGCGAGGTGTCGCAGACCGGCGCTCCGGCATCGCCGCAGTCGGTATCGTCGAAACAGCCGGCAACGCAGCTGTTGGTGGCGACGTTGCACGCATCGCCGAACCCGCAGTCCGCGGTTTCGGTGCAGTCGACGCAGACCGGGTTGTTACCGCTCTCGTCGCAGGCATTGTCGCTGCCCGAGCAGCCGGTGTCGGTTGCTCCGGCGCCACTATCGGCGCAGCCCGCAACGCAGAACGGGAACACGCCGCTGGCGTCGCAGTACGGCGCAAGGCCCCCACAGCCGGCATCGATCGCGGTGCCAACCTGGTCATCGAAGCAGACGATGCAGCCCAATCCGCCCGCATCGCACTGACCTGTCGCGCACTCAGATCCGAGCGTACAGCCGGAGCCCTCTTCGAGAAGGCAGATGCTGTTGCAGCCGTCGCTGTTGTCGGTGTTGCCGTCATCGCAGGCCTCACCGGCCTCTACGGTGCCGTTGCCGCAGACGTCGGCCGGCTCACATACGGCCGGGGCCTCGTTGAGGTCACAGACGCCACTCGCGCAATCTGCTCCCGCGGTGCAGCCCGAGCCATCCTCGACGAAGCAGCTCGCATCGCAGCCATCGCCTGTTGCGGTCCCGCCGTCGTCGCAGGACTCGCCTGCTTCCACCGTTCCGTTGCCGCAAACTCCGGCCGGCTCACAGACCGGCGGTGCTTCGGTGAGGTCACAGACCGTGCTCGCGCAGTCCGCGCCCGTCGTACAGCCCGAGCCATCTTCGACGAGGCAGCTGGCATCACAGCCGTCTCCAGGCGTGATGGATCCATCGTCGCAGCCTTCGCCCGCCTCGACGATGCTGTTGCCACAGGTGTCGGCGGGCTCGCAGATCGCAGGAACCTCGGTATTGTCGCAAACCCGGCTCTCGCACTCTCCGTCACTCGTGCAAGGCTCGAAGTCCTCGAGCAGGCAAACTGGGCTGCAACCGTCGCCCGCATCCGGGTTGCCGTCGTCGCAGGATTCACTCACTTCTAGAATGCCGTTGCCGCAGGCCGGCTCGGTGAAAAGCACGAGGGGACAACTGCCCGTCACGTTCTGCGGGGTGGTGAAGTTCACCTGCATGAAGAAGGTGGTGCCGCTGTCAGCAATCCCGGGCGTCCAGTCGAAGGTCGTACTGAACGGGCTAGCGCTCGTGGTGCCTTCGTCTGGCGTAAACGTCGCCGAGACTGGCTTCCCGGTGGCGCTCAAGGTGAGGTCGTTCCCAGGATCCGTGGCGCTCACCACCGTCGAGAACGGTACGTCAATCGGCAGCGTGAACACACCGCCGCCCGGGCAGCTTGGAATGGGTTCGGAGGTGATTTCGATGAGCAAGTCGAGCGCCGTCCTGCTCGCCACCGGCGGCAAGCCTCGCTCGGATTCGAGGACGAGGTGCAGCACGTACTGCTGCCCTCCAACGGCGTTGGTCAGGTCCCAGGTCAGCCGACATGCGTTGGGGTTCGGCGTTGAAACCATGGGTTGTTCGCCGTCGGCAGGTACCGCAGGGATCTCTTCTCCCGGGGCCAGGCCAGACTCGGCACCCGTCGCGAGGCGACAACTGACGGGATCACCGTCGGCGTCGAACATCACGAAGTCATAGGTTCGAACGCCCCCGCGCTCGAGTTGCACGATCGCGGTGGACCCGGTGGCGAGCGGAGCGGTATTGCCGCCCCCTAGGCCCACCGTGGCTTCAACCCGGAAATCGCCGTCGGCGCCGTTGACCAGCCCTGTCACGCGGCAACACGATTCGAAAAACGCCGTGTACTCTCCGGTAGCCGCGTAGTCGTGCGTAACGACGTATTCCGTCGTGGTGTACGCGTTGCCGTTGCTGTCGATCCCGGTGCCGATGGTCGTACCGGTCTGCGCACCGTTGGAGGTGCCATCTCCGAAATTGAGATTGGTGCTTCCGATAAACGTCGTACGCCAGCTGCTCGTTACGGTGAACTCGACGCGAAGCGGGAAGTTCTCGGGGTCTGGCGTACGCCAGTTGATCGTGCCGTGACGGAAGTGACTCGCGCTGGCTTCTGCTGACCACCCCCACGCGCACGCAAGCGCTAGACATGCGACCGCGACCTGATTCAAGACTCGATTTCTCACGGCATCCTCCGAATGAATCCGCGCCGACCCCCTTTTGCCAGCGCAAGACCCGTTCTAGATTATTGCTGCACAGTTGGAAAAATCAAGTAACGATGCGTGATCTTCGTTGCCAAGCGATGATCCCCGCACAGGCGATCAGGAGCCAGAGCTCTGAACCGGCCTCAACTTCACCCAAAGGGGTCGCTGTGCAGCCGGGACCAGACGGAGGCTCGTTGGACGGCGGCGTGCCCGTGGGTGGCGGGATCTCCTCGGGCTCGGCGCATCGCTTCCCGCCTGCCTCTTCAACACAGCGCGGAGTCTCGGCGGCGCAGCCGGAATCTAGTACGTCGCCCGCGGCATCGTCGACGCACAGAACGCAGCGCCTGAAGACCGGGTCACAGATGGGCTCGGTTGCTGTGCAGTCGGTCGCGCTCAGGCAGCTGTCCGGTTCGGTGGTACCGCCGTCGAGGTTCACCGGCTCCGAAAGCTCCGACGTGTTTCCATCGACGGTCGCAGTGAGCAGGATCGATGTCACCGACTCGGCGATCGGGATCGTGAAATCGAAAGCGGCTTCGTTATAGAGACTGCACGCCTCGGTCTCGTCGGCGTCTTGTTCGCTGCCTTCCGTCGCACTCCCGAGGAAGCGCAGCGCGCCAGGGGATTGGTCCGGGGTCGTGAGGGCTTCGTACAATTCGATGACGGCACCGATCGGGACACAGGCCCGAACGCGCAGATCCTCGTCCTGGCGCTCGAAGTCGGTGACCTCGGGGAAATTGGTCGGCAGCGAGGCATCCGCAACGTCATTATCGGTGCGACCTGCGGGCCCTGCATCGATGGAGAGGCCCGCGTTCAGAAAAATGGCGTTACCGCGGATGGTGGTGGCGCCGTCGCTCGCGCGTACCCCGGCGCCTTCATTGTGCGCGATCACGTTGCCGCCGTTGACGTTCTCGTCACCGATGAAGGCGTCGTCGCAACCTTCCTCGACTCGGACCCCGTCGCCGGCGTTTGGGAGCGTGTCGCTTTGCGCGACGTCGACGCCGATCAGGTTGCGCTTCATGGTCCAAGGGCCGATCGTGCCCGCAAGGCAGGAAACCCCAGGCCCATCGTTGGCCGAAATCACGTTGTCGGAGATTCTCAGCCCAGCCGAATCACCTTCGATCGCCATACCAGGGCCTGCGTTGCCGAGCCCCAATCGGCCAGTGGCATCAACGCCGATCTTGTTGCCCTCCACCGAAGTCAATGTCGCGTTGGCCAGGTGGATGCCGCCGCCTAGGTTCGCAGCAACCGTATTGTCCCAGATCTCAGTTCGATCGGACGTGTCGACGTAAAGCGCAAACGCGAGCGAATCATCGAGGGCATTCGGTCGCGCTTCGAGCCCTGTCGGATCGAGCCCGATGTAGTTGTCGTGAAAGACGAGGTTGTCCGAGCGCTCGACCAGCACCGCTTCGGCGCCAGCGCCTGTGATCAGATTTCGCGCGAGCTCCCCTTGACCACCGATCCGTGGGCGGAAGGTGTCGCGGACATGGATCGCGTGCGAGCCAAACGCGGGCAGGCCCGACCCGGGGAGCATGGCCTCCCCCGTGTCCGGGTGAACTCCGAAGTAGCACCCTTGAATGAGCAGGTAGTCGGCGCCCTCGGCGTCGATCGCGGAGATCGCGGCGTTCGTGAAGGCGACGGTGAGAATGAGTGTGTTGTCGGAGCGGATGCGGAGCACGTCATCAAAGCCGCCGCCGTCGATGATGACGACCGGCACGTGCTCTCTCGAAAGAATGAACCGCGGCTCCGAACGTCCGTCGAGGATCAGGCCCTCGGTGATGGGAGGCAGCGGGCTGCCGAGCACGATGGTGAACGGCGGAACGGCACCGTTCCCGAAATCAAAGCCCACGCTGTCCGGTGCGTCGGGGTGGTCGTTGAGAAAGGCGTTCGCCGCGTGGATGGCCTCACGGAGGCTGCAGTCACCGTCCGGCGCGAGCTCGCAGCTGCCGTCGTCGGTGTCCGCGATCGTGTTGACGATGAACGAGCCATGCGCGCTTGCAGATTCGGCCCATCCGAAAACGAGTAGCAGCACGGAGATGAGCAAGAAAGGCTGCATTTGTCCCCCAAGCCACGCCCCAGCGGAGCGCGGCCGAACGCTTAGACTCTAAAGGACGAGGCGGCTCGACACCAAACGAGGGGCGGGGCTGTGCCTAATCGGGGGCGAGGAGGTCGGAGCTGCCCATCAAGAAAATGTCGGCGGCCCGAGCGGCGCCTCGGCCCTCGGCGATACCCCATACGACCAGGGACTGACCTCGACGACAGTCACCAG
>Ga0316201_10004624_pt1 | contig 10434 bp, 7 predicted proteins | sample CS6wburrow_MG_FD_204516 | JGI IMG/M metagenome (GOLD analysis project Ga0316201, IMG submission 204516) | Coastal sediment microbial communities from Delaware Bay, Delaware, United States - CS-6 worm burrow | ecosystem: Environmental > Aquatic > Marine > Coastal > Sediment | place: USA: Delaware... | reverse complement strand
GCGGTGGGATCTTTGCCGTAGAGCATATCGTAGGTCCACCCGCCCTGCGCCAGGCAGTCGTCCGGGATCTGTGGAACTTTAGCCGCCAAGCCGGCAGCCGTGCCGTTGATGATCAGATCAAACCGGTGACCCGCAAGTTCATCCAGACCGCAGCCACTCACCGGACCAAAACCTGCCGTCGCCTCAGCCAGGGCCCGCGCCTTGGACGCGGTACGATTGGCGACCATGAGACTTGCCGGTTTTTCATCCAGCAGGGGGCGCAGTACGCCACGCACTGCGCCGCCGGCACCCAGCAGCAGCACCCGGGCACCGGCCAGCCCAAACAGATGATTACAGGCGAGATCGCGTACCAGGCCGACACCGTCGGTATTGTCGCCCTGGATTTCACCGTCACGCGCGGCCAGGGTGTTTACCGCCCCCGCTGCATGGGCACGCTCGCTCAGGGAGTCCGCCAGCCGAAAAGCACGCTCCTTGAACGGCACTGTCACATTCAGTCCGCGCCCGCCGGCGGTCAGGAATGCCTCGACATCGGCCTCGAAATTCTCCAGATCGCCCAGAATCCGTTCGTAGCGGATATCTTCGCCGGTCTGCGTGGCGAAAGCGCTGTGGATCTGAGGCGAGCGGGAATGCTCGATCGGGTTGCCGATTACGGCGTAGCGGTCTGTCATCAGCAACGATTCCTGTCTGTTCCTGCAATAACGCGCATTGTACGACGCCCGCATGCGAGTACATCCGGTCAATGCAAACGGTTTGGGGAAAGTGTGAAGGCTTTCTGCGCGCGCCGGGAGCCCCAGGGAATAATGTCAAAAAACAATAAGATGTCACATTTCTCCAGGACCGGGCCGATTAGAATCAAGAATCCCACGAGGCCGCCGATATGACCGTACGAGAAGCCTCGAAAATAGACGTGAGATCACCATGCACCCAGCACGAAGCCACCGTGGGGGCCGCCGCTGTATGCGGATAGCCCTGAGCCTTTTGTTCCTGTTGGCAAATGTCGCGACGGCGGACGAGTCCAAGTGTCTGTTCGTTTCCTCCTATCATCAGGGTTACGCCTGGTCGGACGGGGTTGAGCGCGGCCTGCGCAAGGCACTGGAAGGCAAATGTCAGATCCGCCAGTTCGACATGGACACCAAACGCAAGAAATCACTCGAGGAAAAAAAGGCCGCGGCAAACGAGGCCAGGGCGCTGATCGAATCCTGGCGACCGGACATCGTGATAACCGCCGATGACAATGCGGCCAAGTACCTGATCAAGCCATTCTACCGGGATAAGGATCTGCCCTTCGTATTCTGTGGCGTCAACTGGACGGTGAAGGAATACGGTTTTCCCTACCGTAACGTGACCGGCATGATCGAAGTTGCCCCGGTCAAGACGATGATTGAAGAGGCCAAGGCACTGACCCCCGGCGCCTCACGTGTGCTGTACATCGGTGCCGACACCCCGACGGAGAAAAAAAATGCGTCCCGCATCCGCCAGGTGGCAGAGATGCAGGGACTCGAATTCGAGCAGCAGCTCAGCTCAAGCCTGCAGTCCTGGATCGCCACCTACGAGGCCGGTCAGAAATTTGATTTCATCATTATCGGCAGCAATGCCGGCATAGGTGACTGGAGCGACGACGCTGCGTTCGAAGCGATCAAGCCGATCACGACACAACTGACTGTAACCAGTCATGAATGGATGATGCCGGTGACCATGCTGGGCATGACCAAGGTCCCGGAAGAGCAGGGTGAATGGGCAGGAAAAGTCGCCCTGCAGATCCTCGACGGTGCCTTACCGAACACCATTCCGATAATCGCCAATCGCAAGTGGGACCTGTACCTCAATCCAGCCCTTGTCGAGTCGGCTGGCCTCAAACTCCCGGCCCAGCTTCTGGGCAAAGGCAAGGTCTATCAGTAAGCACCTCCATGACTGTCATCCCAGCATCCATCAGTAGCCGCAGGGTCACGGCAGTCCTGCTCGGGGTACTGGTAATCCTGATTGCCTTGGGTTTGGCAATCCGTACCGATATCCGTCAGGCCGAGGCGACATTCGTCGAACTGAACAAGGAAATCGAAACCGCCCTGACCCGGCGGCTAGACAATCTCAACGCCTCGCTGCGTTCGCTCAGCGGCATGCACCACGCCATGACCCGCTTGTCACAGCAAGAGCTCTCGGCGTTCGCGCAGGAAATCGAACGCAGTCATCCGTATGTGGAGGCCATACTTCAGCTGCGTCTGGTCAATTTTGATCAGAAAGAGGCTTATGAGAAAGAGTTTCAAGAAGCCGGATTCCCGGCGTTCGGTATCCTGGCCAGCGATCACCGCGGCAGACTGACCGCCAGCGTGGCCAAGCCTCAGTATATGCCTCTCAATTTCGTAGAACCGCTTGATCCTGGCCTTGCACGCTATCTCGGTCTCGATTTTTATTCCAGGGCCGACCTGAGGCTTGCCATCGACCGAGCGATCCACTCCGGGGAGGTGGCTGCGGCCCCGGCGGCGCCAATGGGCGAAGGTGCTTTCTTGCTGTTCAAGGCGGTTTACAAAGGCTTTTTCGTGCCCGACACGGCGAAGGAAAGGCAGACTCAGGTTCAGGGCCTTTACGCGCTTTTGGTAAACGCTCCCGCTTTTCTCGCCGACCTTGCCAGCGACAATAAGGGCCTTGGTCTGCGTCTTTCCACCTGGAACGAGACAAACCCAACCACGCTGTATGAGATACCCGTCCCGGCAACATCAGACTTTCTCGCGAAACTGCTGCCCAACCACCGCAGCAACACCAAGATATCCCTGACACCCACCCGCTTTCATCTCACCGTCGAAAGGTTGGCGGATCGCAGCGATTTTCACCCGACACGGTGGCTGATGCTTACCGCAACCGTTGTCGGCCTGTATCTGTCGGGGGTGCTCGTTGTGTTCACGCGCCTGCGCGCCAGGGAGGCGGCCAGGGAGGCGGAGGCGCAGCTCTTCCAGGAGAAGGAACGCGCCCAGGTGACGCTACATTCGATCGGTGAGGCCGTTATAACCACCGATCCGGGCGGCGTGGTCGACTTTCTCAATCCGGCTGCCGAGCACCTGACCGGCTGGCGTGCATCGGATGCAAAGGGCCGTCATCTCAACGAGATTTTTTCGCTGGTGTCGGAATCAGACGGAACCGCCTTGCCGGATCCCATCGTTCGAGCCCTGCGGGACCATGACGAATCAGAGGCGGCGGCCATCATGGTACGCAGCGACGGTGCCACGATTGCGGTTATCGAGAATGCCGCGGCCATTCGTGACAGCGACGGCAACTTTACCGGGGCGGCGCTGATCGTGCGCGACGTCAGCCGGGAACGCAATCTGTTGCGGGAAATGGCGTTTCAGGCGACACACGACCCGCTCACCCGGTTGATCAACCGGCGTCAGTTCGAACGTGAACTGAGTGCCGTGGTCGAAGATGCCCTGACGTCCGACAATACCCATGCCCTGATGTACATCGACCTTGACCAGTTCAAGGCGATCAATGACAGCTGTGGCCATATCGCCGGAGACCAGCTGCTTAAACAGGTCGCATCCCACCTCGGCGACAACATCCGACGGCTCGACCGCCTGGCGCGGCTCGGCGGTGATGAATTCGGTGTTCTGCTGCGCGACTGCACCATCGAGAAGGCGCTCGAGGTGGCCGAGGCCCTGCGTCACGAGATCAAAGACCTGCGGTTGCATTGGGAAGAACGCAGCTTCCGTATCAGCCTCAGCGTAGGCGTGGTGGCCATCACCAAGGATAGCGGAAACCTCGACGAGGTCCTGCGGGCTGCCGATGCGGCCTGCTACGTGGCGAAGGACCAGGGGCGCAACCGCGTGCACTTCTACCAGCCAGACGATGAACTGCTGGCACAGCGCAGCACCGATATGCAATGGCTTCATAAACTGCGCGAGGCCATCGATCAGGACCAGCTGGTCCTGTACGGACAGACGATATTTCCGCTCGGCCAAGAGAATCCGCACCCCAAGATGTGTGAACTCCTGGTCCGCATGATTGACGGTGATGGCCGCCTGATACCGCCGATGACGTTCATTCCGGCGGCCGAGCGCTTCAATCTGATGTTTGACCTTGACCTCTGGGTCATCGGCTCGGCCTTCCGTCAGATCGCCAAGCTGCGTCGGGACCATCCGCAGGACCAGCGTATTTTCACGATCAATCTTTCCGGACAGTCGCTCGATCACCCGGATCTCGAGCTCGCGATCCAGGGGCTTGAGCTGAAGTTCGGGGTAGACCCCCACCGCATCTGTTTCGAGATCACCGAGACCAGCGTCATTGCCAATATGGAGCGCGCACTCGGCCTGATGGACCAGCTGCGACGTCGCGGCTTCCTGTTTGCGCTCGATGATTTCGGTACCGGCCTGAGCTCGTTTGCGTACCTCAAGAAGCTACCGGTCGACTACCTCAAGATCGATGGCGAGTTTGTGCGGGACATCCTTCATGACCCGGTCGACAAGGCGATGGTCGATACCATCAAACGGATTGGTGATGTGCTCGGCATGATGACCATCGCCGAGGCCATCGAGGACGAGGCAAGCTGTCAGCTGCTGACGGCCATGGGCATAAACTACGGTCAGGGATACCACCTGGCAAAACCTGCGCCCGGTGAATTTACCCCTGTCCAATCGAACATCGTCGCGCTGAGCAGCAAGCGCTGACCGCGCGCTCAGGCCCAACGATCGGGATAGCTCCCCCGCACGAAAAGATTGTTACTGACGATCGCAACCAGCATCAGCAACACGGCACCGGCCAGCACCGGGAACACATAGGCCCAACCCAGGCCCCGCACCGCGTCCGGTCCGATCACGGCGATCAGCGCCGTTGCGCCACCCGGCGGGTGGATGGTTCTGGTTGCCATCATCAGCGCTATGGCCGTGGCCACGGCAGCGGCCTCCTGCACGAACAGCAGATCCGGCAGGTAACGGGAGCAGGCCACCCCCACGATCGCCGATATCACATGACCGCCGATCAGGTTGCGCGGTTGCGAAAAAGGCGCCCCGGGTGCGGCGAAAAGGAGGACCGCAGATGCCCCGAAGGAACCGATGACCAGCAACTGCAAGCTCGGAAACAGATCGACCAGCAAGGCCAGTCCCGCTATTCCGGCAAATGCGCCCAGCCAGGCCACAAGGACCTGCGCCGGCCGGATCCGTGGCGCCCGTTCGCGACGCAGCAGCGGACGCCTGCGCGCATGTGCCGGATGATCGGCATCGGGCACATCTTTTTGTCTAGGTTCGGGGGGACCCTCAGTCATTCAGCCACTGCGCCGCGCGTTTGGCGAAGTAGGTCAGGATGCCGTCCGCCCCGGCGCGTTTGATGCAGAGCAGGGACTCCATCACCACGGCCCGTTCGTCCAGCCAACCGTTCTGCGCCGCAGCCATGTGCATCGCATATTCGCCGCTGACCTGATAGACGAAGGTCGGCACGCCAAACTGATCTTTTACCCTACGGACGATATCCAGGTAGGGCATGCCCGGTTTGACCATCACCATGTCGGCACCCTCGTGCAGATCCAGGGCCACTTCACGCAAGGCCTCATCGCTGTTTGCCGGATCCTGTTGATAGGTGTACTTGTTACCCGAGCCCAGGTTGGCCGCAGAACCCACGGCATCCCGGAAAGGTCCGTAATAGCTGCTCGCGTACTTGGCCGAGTAGGCCAGGATACGGGTATGGATATGGCCTTCAGCCTCCAGCGTATCGCGAATATCACCGATACGCCCGTCCATCATGTCTGAAGGTGCCACGACGTCGGCGCCCGCAGCGGCATGTGACAGCGCCTGACGGACCAATACCTCGACCGTCTCATCGTTCATCACGTAACCGCTTTCGTCGATCAGGCCGTCCTGCCCATGCGTGGTAAATGGATCCAGGGCGACGTCGGTGATCACCCCCAGCTCCGGCACCGCTTCCTTGACAGCGCGCACCGCACGCTGGGCCAGGCCATCCGGATTGAAGGCCTCGGCCGCATCCTCGCTCTTGGCACTCGCCGGTGTCACCGGGAAAAGCGCCATGGCCGGGATACCAAGCGCATGAACCTCCCGCGCCTCCTCGACCAGCAGATCGATACTTTTCCGCTCGACCCCCGGCATCGACGCAACCGGTTCGCGCTGGCCCTGGCCCTCGAGAACAAACACCGGATAGATCAAATCATCGGGTCGGACACTGTGCTCACGCATCAACCGGCGTGAGAAGTCATCGCGGCGCATGCGCCGCATACGGGTGAACGGATAACCCGAGAAGGCCTGGGTGTCTTTGCTCATGATGCTGGTCCGGTTAATCCCAAAGCTCGATATTTTATCATCGACACTCAGTCAGGACCGCGCAGGATGCGCCTGACTTCCGGCGCGTGTCGACGACTGACCTCCACGAGCTCCTCGCAGCCGTGCAGAAGCAGCAGTAAACCGCCCGCCAGCCCTTTGCGCAGTTCGCGCACCCTGTCGGGGGCCACAAGGGCATTGCGATGCACGCGCAGAAACAATCCCGGCAGGCGTTCCTCGATGGTACGCAGTGACTCCTCACTCAAAGCCATACCCTGCGGATGCCAGACCTCGACGTACTTGCTGTCGGCCCGCAGAAAGATAACCTCGCCCGCCGGGATGCGCAGAATGCCGCCGCGATAGCTGGCGCTGAGGTAACCCTCAGTCTGGGCGAGGGCGTCGCGCTGGTCGCGGTTAAGGGCGCTCGCCTTGTCGAGCGCGCGCGACAGGCGCTCGGGGCGCACCGGTTTGAGCAGGTAATCGATTGCATTGGCCTCGAATGCGGCCAGCGCATGTTCATCGTAGGCGGTAACGAACACCACCGCCGGCGCACCCGGAGATTCCGCCAGGGTCAATGCCGCCTGGATACCGTCCATGCCCGGCATGCGGATATCCAGGAGGATGAGATCGACCGCATGCTGCTCACACTTGGCCAGCACCTCGGCGCCGTTGGCCGCCTGTGCGACTACCTCGTATTCCGGACCGGCCGCCACCAGAAGCGCTGCGAGGCGGGCGCGTGCCGGGGCCTCATCATCTGCAATAAGGATTCTCATGACGCCATCGCAGGAAAGTGGACGCGGACCTGATAGCAGCCATCAACCTGCCCCAGGACCATGCCGGCCTCGTCGCCGAATGCCGCATCCAGACGCTGGCGCACATTGTCCTGGGCCATCCGATTACCACGACGCGAGCCCTGGTATGGTTCCTGCGGCAGGGTGTTGCGCACGGCCAGGTTGACCACACCGTTACGAAAACGCCCACTGATGGTGATCTCACCGCCAGCGGTCGCCGGCTCGATGCCATGATAGACGGCATTCTCCAGCAGGGGTTGCAGCAGGAGGGCCGGCAACCGGCTATCCAGCGGTACCTCTTCGACGTCCCAGACGACCTGCAGGCGATCACCGAGGCGCTGACGCTCGATACGCAGATAGCCTCTCGCAAGGTCAAATTCACGCTCCAGCGTGGACAATTCATCTGCATCCGACAGGGTTGCACGAAACAGATCGGAAAGATCCTGGACCACCTGCTCGGCCAGTTCGGCATCGACCCGCGTCAGGCTGGCAATGGTATTCATGCTGTTGAAAAGGAAGTGCGGACGGATGCGCGCCTGCAGGGCCTGCAGACGTGCCTGCGACTCGGCCAGTTCGCGCTGGCGCTCGCGGTGCTGCTCGTAAAGGTAACGTAACAGGACGGCACCAACGATACCGGCAATGGCCAGATACTGGGCAAGTGCCGGCATGATCGGCGATTCGGCGCGCAGGCCCAACCAATGGGCCGCCGCAAATACCCCAGCGGTCACCAGCAGCACCAGGAACCAGGCGATGAACCCGGTGGCGGAATGCGACAGCCGACCGAGCGGTTTACTCAGGCTGCAATAGAGGGCACAAACGCTGAGTGCGACCCACTGGATAAACAAGGAGCGAGCGCTGAGCTCATTCCAGAACAGTCCGGCACGCGGAAAGGCGCCGAGCGTAAGCACGATCGCGAGCAACTCCGCGCTGACCACCACGGCGAAGACCATGCGGATGGCACAGAAGTTTGGCAGGAAGGCGGGATGCTCATTGTCAGCCATGACCCGGAGTATATGAGATCGGGGACGACTCGCCTCGCTGTTGCACTGATAACGTGCGCAGTTAGCGAATATAATCACGTCCTCACAGAAACCCGGTGCCTGTTCCATGACCGACAAAAAACTCTGGGCCGGCCGCTTTGCCGAGCCGACCGATGCCTTCGTCGAAGCCTTCACCGCCTCGGTTGAATTCGACCAGCGTCTCGCGCCCTACGACATCCAGGGCTCGATCGCGCATGCGACCATGCTGGCACGCCAGGGAATACTCACCGATTCCGAGCGCGACAGCATTATCGGGGGCCTGCAGAGGATTCTGGCGCGGATCGGGGCGGGCGAGTTCGACTGGTCCGTGGCGCTGGAAGACGTCCATATGAACATCGAGGACGCCCTGACCCGGGACATCGGTATCGCCGGCAAGAAGCTGCACACCGGGCGCTCGCGAAACGACCAGGTGGCCACCGACGTGCGCCTCTGGCTGCGTGCCGAGCTCGACGAGATCCGGATCGCAATCCGCCGGTTGCAGAGCGGGCTGCTCGACCTGGCCGAACGCGAGGCAGACACCATCCTGCCCGGATTCACCCATCTGCAGACCGCGCAGCCGATCACCTTCGGACACCATATGATGGCCTGGTTCGAGATGCTGGACCGCGATCACGACCGCATGCTCGACTGCGCTGCCCGTGTGAACATAATGCCGCTGGGTTCGGCGGCGCTTGCCGGAACGACCTACCCGATCGACCGCCATTTCACCGCCGAACAGCTGGCATTCGAGCGCCCGGCCGAGAACTCCCTGGACGCGGTCTCCGACCGTGATTTCGCCATCGAATTTGCCGCTGCCGCAAGTATTCTGATGATGCACCTGTCGCGGATGAGTGAAGAACTGATCCTCTGGTCGTCGGCGCAATTCAATTTCATCACGCTGTCCGACAGTTTCTGTACCGGCTCGTCGATCATGCCGCAGAAAAAAAACCCCGACGTGCCCGAGCTCATCCGCGGCAAATCCGGGCGTATTTTCGGCCATCTGATGGCGTTGCTGACGCTGATGAAATCGCAGCCGCTTGCCTACAACAAGGACAACCAGGAAGACAAGGAGCCGTTGTTCGATACGGTCGACAACCTGAAGGGCTCGCTCAGGGTGTTTGCCGATATGATTCCGGCCATCCGGTGCAACGCGGAGCCGATGCGCCAAGCCGCGCTCAAGGGCTTTGCAACCGCCACCGATCTTGCGGACTACCTGGTACGCAAAGGTGTCGCCTTCCGCGACGCGCACGAGGTGGTCGGTAAATCAGTCGCTTACTGCATCGACAAAGGCTTGGAGCTGGCCGACCTGGATCTCGCGCAACTTCAGGATTTTTCCGGCCTTATTGGCGAGGACGTGTTCGAATGTCTCACTCTGGAGGGCTCGGTCGCCGCACGTGATCACATTGGCGGCACCGCGCCGACGCAGGTCAGGGCCGCAATACAAAGGGCGCGCGACCGTCTGGCCCCGCGCTGACTGCAAAGCGCTAAAAATCCGTGGCGGCCGGCCGCTATCCCCCTTAGGCCAAAAACAAACAACAAGAAGCGCCGGTCCGGCCACCGGCTCCGTCGACTGAAGAGGGACACTCCCATGCTGACGCGAGTCATGCGTGCAACATCGGATTCCGGCCGCAAGGAAACGCTGTAGCGGCGCTACCATGAGCGAACCCACCCCTCCCGGCAACCGCAACGCGATACTCATCGCGGGGACCATCTTCGGCCTTTATCTCGCCGCACTGATCAGCTTCAGCTATATCGGACAGACACATCTGCGCAGGACAATGCTGGAACAGGAACGCCTGAGCCTCGAAAAGCAGGCGACGGCAGTTTCGCATTTGCTCACCATACAACAGGGAACACTCGATAGCCTGAGCGTGAGTCCGGAGATTCAGGCCTTACTCGCGGTCCACGATCCAGGCAGGCCCGGCGGCCCTGGTTTGAGCAGCGACGCGAGGGCGGTTTCAGCGGCGCTCGCAAAGTTCCGGGAAACCCTGATCCACAATGACCAAACCGTATTCGAGAAGATTGCATTCGTCGCAAACAATGGCCATGCCCTGCTCGAGGTCGGTGACAGGGATGCCGATGACGCGGCCCAAACTGACCCCGCGTATAAGCCGGGGAAGCCAGGTAGCGTCCATATCGTGCGGGGCGTCGAAGGCTTCACGCTGACCCTGACCTCCAAGGTGCTGCACCAGGGCGCGCCGGCCGGTTCCCTGATCGCCGTGTTCGATGTGGCGACGGCGCTCAGGCCGCTCCTGACGGCCGGTTACGGGCGCTCAGGCAGCCATCGCACGGCCTTGCTCGGACCCGGAGATGAGGTGCTGGCCACCGGCCTGGACCTGGACCCGGACAGCTGGCGTACTGAGGCAGAAAACACAG
>Ga0316201_10004623_pt1 | contig 10437 bp, 7 predicted proteins | sample CS6wburrow_MG_FD_204516 | JGI IMG/M metagenome (GOLD analysis project Ga0316201, IMG submission 204516) | Coastal sediment microbial communities from Delaware Bay, Delaware, United States - CS-6 worm burrow | ecosystem: Environmental > Aquatic > Marine > Coastal > Sediment | place: USA: Delaware... | reverse complement strand
CGGTGAACTCGATGATGATGTCTGGCAGGACGCAACGGTCGTGGATGACTTTCATATGACCTCGCCAATTGATGGAGCCACACCATCTGAATCGACGATCGTCCGTGTCATGTTTGACGATGAGTTCCTCTACATCGCTGCAGACATGCGTGACAGCGACCCGAGTCAAATCCGCGCCAAACAGATGATCCAGGGCAAGATGTTCTTCTCTGACGATCGCTTCTGGGTGACGATTGACAGCTTCAATACCAAGCGAAATGATTATTTCTTCCAGGTAAATGCAAACGGTGTTCGACGCGATGCCTTGCGCGAGAACAATGCGCGCTTTATCGAGGAATGGTCTGCCATCTGGCACGCCGAGTCGGCCGTACACGAATTCGGCTGGGCAACTGAAATCGCGATCCCGTTCAAGTCCATCTCGTTTGCACCGAACACCGATACCTGGGGCATCAATTTCGGTCGAGGTATCGTGCGCAAGCAGGAATTCAACATGTGGGCGTCGCACGAACGGCAGGACTGGCCAGCCTATGGCGGTGAGGTCAGCGGCATCGACGAGATCGAACAGGGGCTGGGCCTCGATGTCGTGCCATCAATCAACGTCAATCAGGAGCGTGACCTGCAGGCTGGTACCAATGACACGGGCTTCGAGCCGTCTCTGGACGTGCGATATCGAATGACTCCGTCATTAAGTGCAACGTTTACCCTCAATACGGACTTCTCGACGGCGGAAGTGGATGAACAACAGATCGCGCTCGACCGCTTTTCACTTTTCTTTCCGGAAAAACGCGATTTCTTCCTGCAGGATGCCGGCATCTTCGAATTCGGCAACATTGATACCAACGGTCGGCCGTTCTTCTCACGACGCATTGGGCTCTCAGCCGATGGCGAAGAAGTCGGCATCGAAGGGGGCGTCAAACTGACAGGTCGGATCGGTGAGTTCAGTGTCGGTGCGCTCGCGATTCGCCAGGAAGAATACGATGACATCGATGCCAAGGACCTGTTCGTCACTCGCGGCTCTTACAACGTGCTCGATGAGTCCGCCGTTGGCTTCATCATGACGCATGGTGACCCAACGTCGAACGAAACGAACTCTGTTGTCGGCCTGGACTTCCTTTATCGCAATAGCGACGGACCCTTTGGCGAGATCCTGACCGGCAAAGCCTGGGCACAGAAAAGTGATTCATCCGACCTCGACGGCGACGACCAGGCTGTTGGCCTGCAGTTCGAGATTCCGAGCGACAAGCTGTCAGCCTACGTATCCACTCAGTACATCGAGGAAAACTTCCGGCCGGCTCTGGGCTTCGTCAATCGCACCGGCATTCGGCGTCTTGGCACCGGGCTGCGCTATCGCACGCGTCCCGAAGAAGGGCGCTGGCGAGCCATCAACAATCGCATCGATTACGCGCTTGTCACCGACATGGATGGCGCAACACTGTCCCAGAAAACGAGCATCAGGCCCGTGAGTTTCTACTCGCACACTGACGATTTCCTGTTCGTCGAGTGGGAACGCAATTATGAGAATGTACTGGACGACTTCAGCCTGTTCGGGCAGCTCAACGTTCCGGCTGGTGAATACCGGTTTGATCGCTACCGCGCCGAGGTCTCTACTGGCATGCAGCGTCCATTGCGCATAGTCCTTTCGCTGCAGGATGGTGGCTTTTTCGACGGCGACCGACTTGAGAAATTCGTCGAGGTGCAATGGCGGCAGTCAGCCCATTTCTTTCTTGGCGCGAGTTTCACGGAAAACGTCGTTGAGTTGCCGAGTGGCAACTTCACGTCGCACCTTGCCAGCCTGCGCTCCGACATCGCCTTCAACTCACGCTGGTCGTGGAGCAACCTCATGCAGTACGACAACACTGCCGAAGTGCTTGGGATCAACAGTCGCCTGCGTTACATGCCCGAAGCCGGCAAGGAGATAATGCTCGTGCTGAATCATGGCGCCTCAGTCGATCCGGAGAACCGCCTGACGAGCATGCAGAATGACCTGAACCTGAAAGTCTCCTATACGTTTCGCTACTAGGGCGTGAGGTGCCGCACGGTTACATAGAGTAGCGCGCCTTCATCACCCGTATACGGCGCATGCTCGCTGTCGTGCGGGCTTCGTATCCAGCTGCCGGCCGGGTACTCACCGTGTTCGTCATAGTACGCACCTTCTATGACGTAGACCTCTTCGCCACCCGGGTGGCTGTGCGCATCGAATCGCGTGTTTGGCGCCCAGCGAATCAACGCGACGCGCACGTCACCGTACTCATGCAAATACATGTGCTCAATACCGTCGACCGGCCCACTCGACCACGTTGTTACATTCGTATCGACGACCAGTTGTTCCTGGTCGTCATCATCCATCTGGTAGAGCTTGACCAGGATCAGGCAGCCCTCGTCACCGACACACGGTGAGTGCGACGTGCCGACCGGGTTTCTCACATAAGTGCCTGCTGGATACGCCTGGTATTCGTCACCGAACGCACCTTCAAGCACGAGAAACTCCTCACCGCCACCATGCGTGTGCTCGGCGAAGGTCGCGTTCGGCGCAAAACGCACAAGCGATGTCGCACGCGCGATCTCGCCACCAACGCGGTCCAGCATCATTCGCTCAACGCCGGCAGACGGCGAATCGACCCATTGATAGTCGTCGGGCCGCACGACCACGCGCTTGGAAAAATCGGCATTCAGGCGCATTGCCTGCGCCTCGTTGGGTTGCTGAACACCAGTGCGCCGTCTTCGAGATTTCCTTGCCGGAACATCACCCGGTCGCGGCTGTAGTTTTGCGGATTTGTCCACGGTTCCCGGTCTCCCTGCCTGGGTAGTTTCTCCAGGACTCGCTGAATGTAGCCGGACGAAAAGCCGATGATGTAAGGCCGCTGCCGCATATCCGCGTCCTCTTCGCGCAACCGCGGCGTGCACTGACGCGCGCCGACGGCATCCATATGATTGATGAGCCGGCAAAAGTACTCGGCTATCAGGTCTGCACGCAGCGTCCAGGATGCATTGACGTAGCCAAACGTCGAGACAAGGTTCGGTACGCCGGAATTCATCATGCCTTTGTAGCTGGTCGTTTCCGCGAAGTCGATGACCTCGCCATCCACAACAAACTCCACGCCGCCAAGCACGAGCAGGTCCAGGCCTGTTGCGGTCACGATGATGTCTGCCTCAAGTTCTTCACCCGACATCAGCAAAATGCCGTTCTCGGTGAACGTATCGATCTGGTCCGTAGCAACCGATGCCTTTCCCGAGCGGATGGCGGCAAACAGATCGCTGTTTGGGACGAGGCACAGGCGCTGATCCCAGGGGTTGTAGGCTGGGCTGAAGTGCCTCTCGACGTCGTAGTCCTTGCCGAGTTCTTTGCGAACCTGCCGTAGCAGGTAGCGCCTCACCGTTGCGGGCCGCTTCCTGGTCTGTCCATACATCCACTGCTGGAAATTGATGTTCTTCCAGCGGGTGATCGCATAGGCCCATTTCCCGGGCAGAATCCGCCGCAGGATGTTTGCAATGAGATCTTTGTCGGGAAAAGAAATGACGTAGGTTGGTGAGCGCTGCAACATGACGATGTGTTCAACATCCTCCGCCATCTCCGGAACCAGGGTCATCGCGGTTGCACCTGAACCAATGACGACGACTTTCTTGCCCCGGTAGTCGAGGTCTTCCGGCCACTGCTGTGGGTGAACGATGTTGCCCGCGAATCGTTCCCGCCCGTTGAACTCGGGCAGGTAACCGCGCTCGTAGTTGTAGTACCCGGAGCACATCAACAACATGTTGGCACGCAACACCACTCTTTCATTTGTGTCGGCGCGCTCAACCTCGATTTCCCAGAGCGCGTCGGCGCTCGACCACGACGCACGTACAACACGATGGTTATAGCGAATGTGTTCATCGACATGATGTTCGGCCGCGGTTTCCCTGATGTATTTGAGAATGTCGGGTCCGTCGGCAATGGCCTTGGACTCTGTCCAGGGTTTGAAGTTGTAGCCCAGCGTGTGCATATCGCTGTCGGAGCGAACTCCGGGATAGCGAAACAGGTCCCAGGTACCTCCCGACGCTGCGCGACTTTCGAGAATGGCGTAGCGCTTGCCCGGGCATTTGTCCTGAAGGTGGCACGCAGCACCGACGCCGGAGAGGCCGGCGCCGACAATAACAACATCAAAATAGTCGCTGGTCACGCGTGTGTCTGCTCACGCGCACTGAAGAAGTCCTGGCGCTGAGCCTAATCTTCCAGGTTGATCCTGGACGTAATGATAACGTGCTGGCCGGTGCTATTGTACGGATCACCGCCGGTATTTAGATCATCCGCAATAGCGAGATCATTGGCCGCGGTGAGGTCCAGCTGCAATACGCGCACGTTTTCCTGGTCCGCCTCACAGCTGACGATTTCATGCGTCACGACCTTATCTGTTTTTGTATTTTGTGAATCCACGGTTCTTTCCCTGTGATTGCCCTGGTTCGTAATCTATTCTGAACCAGGAACGCTCGTGCAATTCAGTCGTTCGTCGGCGAAAATCGACCGTTCGTCGGGAATTTCCCGCTCATCGGGCTGCTACTGCCGCTCGTCGTCGAGCAGGGGCTGACGAAACCTCAGGTAAGGGGAGTGGTCGCCTCGCGGAGCCACATGGCATCAGACTCTGACAGCAGCGGCGACAGCGTTTCCCACACCCTGTCGTGGTAGTCATCGAGCCAGGCGATCTCTGCCGCGCTCATCAGCGACGGTTCGATCAGTGACTTGTCGATCGGCGTGAGCGTGAGCGTTTCGAACTCGAGCATGTCTTTCATCGCGGAGTCGCGCACAACGACAAGGTTTTCGATTCGAATGCCGTACTCGCCTTCGACATAGAAGCCCGGCTCGTTCGACAGGATCATCCCTGGCTGTAACGGCACCCACGGTGCCTTCTTGGCGATGCTTTGCGGCCCTTCATGCACACCGAGGAACGTGCCGACACCGTGCCCAGTGCCGTGGGCGTAATCGAGTCCCGCATTCCACAGCGGTTGCCGCGCGAGAATGTCGAGCTGGTAGCCACTTGTGTCCGGCGGGAATTTCACGGCCGCGAGCCCGATGTGTCCTTGCAGCACGCGCGTGAAGCGGTCCTTACATTCCGCGTCAGGCTCGCCAAGCGCTATTGTTCGCGTAATGTCCGTTGTGCCCTCGAGATACTGCCCACCTGAATCGACGAGAAACAGTTCGCCACCTGAGAGTTTGCGATTCGACGCCTCTGACACGCGGTAGTGAATGATCGCGCCATTCGGTCCCGAGCCCGATATCGTGTCAAAGCTGATGTCCTGCAGCGCGTCGTCTTCGGCACGAAACGCTTCGAGTCTTCGTACGGCGTCAATCTCGGATATGTCTTTCATCCAGTTCTCTTCGAGCCAGCGCAGGAACTTGACCATTGCCACACCGTCGCGAACGTGGGCTCTTCGAAATCCTTCGACTTCCACTTCGTTCTTGATACCGCGAAGCAGGATTAGCGGATCGTCCGCTTCGCGAATCGTTGCGCCGGATTCGCTAAGTGCCTGGTAGACAAAACCGGGGCACACCTTTTTGTTGACGAGCACAGTCTTCTTTGCGGCACCCATCGATCGCAAGTAGTCACCGAAATTCACCTCGTCGGAGATCTCCACATCGGTGCCGAGATGTGATCTCAGTTCTTCCGTGATTTCATGACCCGCAAAGAACGCAGCTGCTGTCCCGTCGGCATGCAGTACAGTCCTGCAGAGTGCGACCGGCGTGTGTGGCACATCGTCGCCGCGAATATTCAGCAGCCATGCCGTTGCGTTCGGGTTTGAGAAAACGATGACATCCGCGCCAGCTCGTTTTAGCTCGTCACCAATGCGTTTGCGTTTTACCGAGGAGTCTTCACCCGAGTATTCGATGGCGTGCGGATATGGGGCTTTCGTCTCGCTGTTCGGGCGCTCGTCCCACAAGTCGTCGATCGGGTGCTCGTCCAGCGGCACCAGTTCGAGCGGCTCCAGGTGATCTGTCGATTCGATGTGACTGATCTCGTCCTGCGAATGCAGTTTGCTGCAGTATCCCAGTCGGCTGACGCGCCCCGGATTGTCCCGGAGCCACTGCCAGGGTGGCAGCGCGCGCAGATCCTCATACTCGAAGTGTTCGGCGGGGGTCTCGAGCCGTGCCTGTTCGGTGTAGCGGCCATCGATAAACAACACCGCCGCGTCTGGCGTTACCAGCAGAGCACCGGCTGATCCGGAAAAACCGGTTGCCCACAACAGGCGCTCGAACTGCGGAGGTGTGTATTCGTTGAGATACTCATCATCGTGCGGCACCAGCAGGCCATCGATGTTGAGCCGTTTCATCTCCTGCCGGATTTCAGGAAGGCGCTGCGAGGCCACTCTTGCGTCGCCACGGACTGCAAACGTCTGGAACATTTTCTTGGACTCGATGTATCAGGACATCGAAGTATAGGCGAACTGTGGCACAACGAATGAAAAGCTCGACCCCCGGCCCGGTTCCGATTCCACTTCAATTTCCGTACCCAGGAGCTTCAGTCCGCGGTCAACGACCGCAAGTCCCAATCCCCGCCCCGCGTTTCTGTCGACCGGATCACTATTCACCCGATAGAACTCGTCAAATATGGAATCGATCTCATCAGGCGCGATTCCGACACCGGAGTCGATAACCGCGATTCTCAATCCTTGCGTCACACGTTTACAGGTCACTTCGACCCGGCCTTCGTCGGTGAAATGGATGGCGTTCGAAACAAGGCTGCGGACAATTCGCGTCAACAATGCCTTATCTGTGAGCGCCGTTTCGCTCGGCGCTCTGAACGTCAGCCGTAGACCCTTCGTTTGCGCCTGTAATTCGAATTCCGATTGCAGTTTCTCAAAGATCTCCTGAATCGAAACTTCGGCAAGCTCGGGACGCACGCCGCCAGACTCCAGCTCATAAAACTCCAGGATTGAATTCAGCAGATCCCCAAGCTGGGCGACGGCATCGTCTTGCAGCGTGCAGATTTTTTCCAGGTCGGGGTCTGTGACCTTCCTGTGCATGGTGGCGCTTAGCAGGGTCATCGTCTGCAAGTGTTGACGCATCTCATTGCTTGTCGATTCAAGGAAGCGAAACTTGCTAGCGCGTGCTCGGGCAGCTTCGCTTTCTGCCCTGGCCAGGGCCGACGCTTTTTTTCTTCGTCTCGACAATACGAGCCACCCACATTCACCAGTCAGATAGCTTGTCGGGATCGAAACGGTTTTTGAATAAGTATTAGCCGCTAGCGGCCATCAAGAGCAGGCAGGCCCCCGCAGAGGCCTGCCCGTACCTGCGAATCAATCAGAGGCGGATCGGCAAATCTCTCACTCGAATTCCACTCGCTGCAAAAACGGCGTTGCCGATCGCCGGCGGTACCGAAATCAACGGGGGCTCGCCCATGCCCATCGGAAACTCAGTGCTTTCCATGAACTTGAGGTCGAGCTCCGGAACGTCGGCCATCCTGAGTGGCGTGTATTGATCCAGGTTGCGCTGGCCTACCTGGCCATCAATGAACGATGCGCCTTCGTGCACCGCGAGGCTGACACCCCACAAGGTCGCACCTTCGGCCTGCGCCATGGCGCCATCGGGATGCACGACCGTGCCGCAGTCGATTGACTGCCAGATCTTCCTGACCTTGACCGCTTTCGTTTCTGAGTCCACTGCCACGTGTGCAACGCATGCGACCCAGGTCGGCATATTGCGTTCCTGGCCCGAGCAGACAGCGATGCCCATACCTTCACCCTGCGGCAATTCCCTGCCCCAGTCGCAGCGATCGCGTACGTCCTCGAGCACAGCCGCAAGTCGTGTCGCTCCGCCGACCGAGTTCGGCGCCGTTCCGGCGTTCTTGCCCGCGGCGTCCAGCATGGCAAGTCGGAATTCGATCGGATCCTCGCCGGCCTGTTGCGCCAACTCGTCTATGAACGACTCAACACCCCATCCGATCCAGCCCGGACCAACCGAACGCAGCCAACCCGGCAGGAACGTGCGTTGCGCTACATCATTGTTGATGGCGCGAACGCGGTGGTTCGGCAAGGTGTACCAGTGTTCGGCACCATTGATCGAAAACGGATCGAATTTGCCGTTGCCGTCGACAGCATCGGGCATGAAACCCGGCGCCATCGCGAGCGTTGGCCAGCCTGCTGCTGCTGCATGCTCTATGCCCGTCAGTTGACCGCCAGCATCGAACGAAGCATCGAATTGCTGCACAGATGCAGAGCGACAACAATCGAAGCGGCTGTCATCCGCACGCTGGAACACGATCTTGACGGGTTTGCCAAGTTCCTTGGCCGCCAGGGCCGCCGGAATCATCGGATCACCCCAGAGTCGACGACCGTAGCCGCCACCGAGATAGTACTGGTGGATCACGATGTTCGACTCTTCCATCTGCAGTGCTTTCGCGAGCGTTGGGAGGATCAATGACTGCCACTGGTTACCGGAGTGGATATGACATTTGCCGTCGACAAACTCCACGAGAGCGTTTGCAGGCTCCAGCGTGAAATGCAAAGCCGTGCTCGTCGTATAGGTTGCACTGTGAGTTGTCGCCGCATCAGCATGCGCCGCCGCGACATCGCCATCGTCAACGGCCAGCACACCCGAGCTCTTGTCCTGAACAAGCCTGTTGCCTTCGGCGATGATGTCGGACTCGCTGACGTCGGCCGTCGGACCGGGCTCCCAATCGACAACAATGGCTGCAGCCGCTTTCATTGCCGCCGGATAATCTTCTGCAATAACCACGGCCCAGCCCTGCAGCACTTCGCTTGGGTCCTCGAGCGCCATCGTCTGGATATAGCCGCGTATGTCTTTGGCCGCGGTGTCGTCGATATTCCTGATGCTGCTGCCATAACGTGTCGGCGGTATCAGTGGATGAGCGAACACCATGTCGTCGAGCTCAACGTCGAGGCCGTATACCGCTTCGCCGCTCGACTTGGCCGGAATATCCAGCGCCTGGCCTGACTTGCCGATGATGTTGCGCTCCGCTGCCGGTTTGATTGGCATTGCAGCGACCTCTTCCGCGGTAAAGCTACGACTGATGTCGCCCTTACGCACAACGTCGGCAAACGAAACGGACTCGCCGTTTGCGGAAACCAGGCCATTTTCAACCGACGCAACTGCAGGATCGACACCGAGCAGTGCGGCACCCGCATCCCGGAGTATCGTGCGACCGGCCGCCCCTGCCTGTGACAACATCGCGAACGACGTGAACACCGACCAGGACCCTCCGGTGACCATATAGCCCCATTTCGGATCGGAATCTACATGCTCAATACGTACGTCATTCCAGTTGGCGCCGAGTTCGTCGGCGACAATACGAGCCAACGCGGTACCGACGTGCTGGCCCATCTCAGCCTTGGCGATATTGACCAGGACACTGCCATTGCCGTCGATCTCGAACCATACGGTCGGCGCGAAACTAATGCTGGCCGCATCGGCGGCGATTTCCTCTACTGCCTGCTCGCGGCTGCAGCCCGGCAGGACTACGCCAAGACCCATGACCAGGCCGGCACCGGCGCTGCTGGCAAGGAAGGTGCGACGCGTGACCGCGTTTTTCAGTTCTTCTGCTTTCATCGCCATGACTACGCCTCCTCGCCGCCAGCGGCGGTCTTGATTGCTTTGTGGATGCGCGTGTACGCCATGCAGCGACAGAGGTTGCCGTTCATTGCGTCGGTGATCTGTTCGTCTGTCGGGCTCGGTGTGTTATCAAGCAAACCGGCCGCTTGCATGATCTGGCCGGACTGGCAGTAACCGCACTGCGGTACCTGCTCGTCGACCCATGCCTGCTGCAGCGCCTTGCCCGCGTCGGAGTCGAGGCCTTCAATCGTTGTTACGGCTTTGCCCGCGACATTACTCACCAACGTGATGCATGAACGTGTGGCAACGCCGTCGATGTGTACGGTGCATGCACCGCACATCGCGATGCCGCAACCAAACTTGGTGCCTTTAAGTTTGAGCTCGTCACGAATCACCCACAGCAAAGGCGTGTCGGCCTCGCTCTCTGATGAAACGGCCTGTCCGTTGAGTTTGAAATCGATCACGGCTAACCCCCTTGTCTTTTTCTTTGGCTGTCCGGCCCAGTTTAGACCATCTGTGCCGCGACGCGGAGCGCCGAGCACATGATTTTCAATTTTTGCAGGTCCTATGCGAGGATAGGTAACTATTCCGAATCATTGGGGGATCCGATGCGCGTCTTAGTTACTGTTTTCCTGTCACTTGTGCTCGTTTGCCAGGCCCTGGCTCAATCCGACGATACGATCGCCAATTTTCGAGAAACACTGGCAAAAACACCGGATGACGGCGCCACCCACTATGCCCTGGCCTCGTACCTGATGGACAACGACGGCGACCTCGATGAAGCAGTGTTGCACTTCGAGCGTGCTGCAGAGCTGGGGTTCCAGCCACAAGGCGTAACCTATCGGTTGTCGAGGATCAACGCACGCAAAGGCCTTGAATCTGAGGCCCTCGCGCAGGTC
>Ga0316201_10004622_pt1 | contig 10437 bp, 11 predicted proteins | sample CS6wburrow_MG_FD_204516 | JGI IMG/M metagenome (GOLD analysis project Ga0316201, IMG submission 204516) | Coastal sediment microbial communities from Delaware Bay, Delaware, United States - CS-6 worm burrow | ecosystem: Environmental > Aquatic > Marine > Coastal > Sediment | place: USA... | reverse complement strand
CCGGATTTCAAATAATTTGCGTGAACTACGGATACAATCACGGTCAGGACATTCGCCTGGCGCAGCCCGACGCGGTGATAGATTCTTTCCTGGATCTAAAGGCACTACTTTAAACTCGCAACCCAAGCGAAATTAGATTATCTTTCGCTCCATGGTTTTCCCCATTGAAGAGCTGCAGTGATGACAATCAAGCGATGGCGCCACTCACAATTCAGCGCATGAGGGCTCGCTTCAAAATGACTCCACTTTTTTGCGCAAGCCCTAAATAACCGATTGATCATCCTGTTCCACGACACCCGGTAGAGAAAACCATGACTCCGGAAGAGTTCAAATCGCTGGCCGCGCAGGGCCATAACAGAATCCCGCTGATGCGCGAGGCACTCGCAGACCTCGACACGCCGCTCAGCGTCTATCTTAAACTGGCCGACGCCCCCTACTCCTACCTTTTCGAATCGGTACAGGGAGGCGAAAAATGGGGCCGCTACTCCATCATCGGCCTGCCCTGCCGCACGCTCCTCAGGGTCGACGGGCATAGGGTCAGGGTGGAACGCGATGGAAAGGTAGTAGAGGAGACCGAAACCCGGGACCCTCTCGCTTATATCGAAGATTTCCAACAACGCTACCGGGTGGCCAAACATGCCGATCTGCCCAGATTCACCGGTGGGCTGGTCGGCTATTTCGGATACGACACGATACGCTACATCGAACCAAAGCTGAAAAACTGCCCCAATCCTGATCCGATCGGGACACCGGACATCCTGCTGTTGGTTTCCGACGAAGTGGTGGTGTTCGACAATCTGCGCGGCAGACTCTACGTCATCGTGCATGTCGATCCGACGAATGGAGGCACCCATGCCAGCGGGCACAAGCGGCTACACGAGTTGGTAACGCAGATTCGCGCAAGCCTGCCGAACCGTCCACGGAAAAAGCCGCGCACCGTGGATGAATCGCACTTCATTTCCGGCTTTACCGAACAGGGCTTCAAGCAGGCGGTAACCCGCACCAAAGAGTACATCCTGAATGGAGACTGCATGCAGACCGTGCTCTCCCAGCGGCTCTCTATCCCATTCGCATCCGCGCCTATCGACCTCTACCGGGCGCTGCGCGGACTCAACCCTTCGCCCTATATGTATTTTCTGAACCTTGGCGATTTCCACATCGTCGGCTCCTCGCCGGAGATCCTTACGCGACTGGAGGATGGTGAAGTAACCGTTCGTCCGATTGCGGGAACGCGCCGCCGCGGTGCCAGCGAAGAGGAGGATCTCAACCTGGAACTGGAGCTACTGGCCGATCCGAAAGAGCTGGCCGAGCACCTGATGCTGATCGACCTTGGGCGCAACGATGCCGGCCGGGTGGCGGTAACCGGCAGCGTGAAGCTGACCGATAAGATGATCGTTGAGCGCTACTCCCACGTCATGCACATTGTCTCCAACGTGGTTGGAAAGCTACAACCGGGGATGACCGCAATCGATGTACTGCGCGCCACTTTTCCCGCCGGCACAGTGAGCGGCGCGCCCAAAATTCGGGCGATGGAGATCATCGATGAGTTGGAACCGGTCAAGCGCGGGGTCTACTCAGGTGCCGTCGGCTATCTCTCCTGGAGCGGCAATATGGACACCGCCATCGCGATTCGCACCGCAGTCATCAAGGGCGACAGGCTTCACATTCAGGCCGGTGCGGGCATAGTTGCCGATTCCCAGCCGCAATTGGAGTGGGAGGAGACCATGAATAAGGCACGCGCGATCTTCCGTGCGGTGGAGTTGGCCGAAGCGGGGCTCGACACTCACGACTGCCGCAGCGGCACTTAGTCACAAACAGGGAAATTAATTCCAGGCCGATACTTGTCTCGCTACCGCTGAAAAGGTGAAAATAGCACACCTGCATATAAGCGCCTACTGGAGCAGCATCCCGCCATGTCCACCCCAGCCACCCGGCAGACCCGGGAGTCTGATCCTTGTGAACTGAAATCGAGTGTTCTGACGCTACCTGTACTCAAGCTGCACGATACCGATATCGACCAAATAGCGGAGCATCTCAGCCAAAAGGCCAGTGAAGCACCCGGTTTTTTTCACAACACACCCGTTGTCATCGACCTGACACCGCTGGAACAGAGCGATGCCGAGGTTAATTTTCCATTCCTGATAGGCAGAATGCGCGGTCTCGGCATGCAGCCTATCGGCATCCAGGGGGGAAGCGCTGCCCAACGTGAGTCTGCAGAATTGATGGAACTGGCTGTCCTTGGGCGAACCGGCGCCGGCAACAGAGCACCCAGCAGAAAAGAAGAGAAAAGCCCGAACGAGACGACGAGCAGCAAAAATACCCTGCTGATCAGTCAACCGGTGCGCTCCGGGCAACGAATATACGCCAGCGGCGCTGACCTGATCGTAACCGCCCAGGTAAGCTCAGGCGCCGAAATTTTCGCTGACGGAAACATACACGTCTATGGCACATTGCGCGGCCGGGCCATGGCGGGTATCAAGGGTGACGTGACCGCCCGCATCTTCTGCCGCAATCTCAATGCGGAAATGGTCTCCATAGCCGGGCGCTACAAAGTCAGCGAAGACCTGGCCGGGCAGCACTGGGGTGCGTCGATACAGATCTATTTGCAAGGAAACAAGCTGGTCGTGGAACCGATCTAATTTTATTCATCGCCTGTTGATGCCCTGCGCCAGCCGCCTGGCGTTAACAGACCGAAGAGGAGAACATACTGTTGGCTAGAATCATTGTCATAACATCCGGCAAGGGCGGTGTTGGAAAAACCACAACCAGCGCCGCCTTCGCCATGGGTCTCGCGAATAAGGGACACCGGACTGTCGTTATCGATTTCGACGTGGGACTGCGCAATCTCGACCTGATCATGGGGTGCGAACGACGTGTCGTGTATGACTTCATCAACGTAATCAACAAAGAGGCCAAACTCAATCAAGCGCTGATCCGGGACAAGCGCTGCAAGGAGCTTTACATTCTTCCCGCCTCTCAGACCCGCGACAAAGCGGCGCTCAGCATGGAGGGCGTCGGCGAAGTTCTGGAGGAGTTGGGAAGAGATTTCGACTTCATTATCTGCGATTCGCCCGCCGGCATCGAACACGGTGCCACTATGGCGATGTATTTTGCAGATGACGCTATTGTGGTGACCAATCCAGAGGTGTCGTCGGTACGCGACTCAGACAGAATGCTGGGTATAATGGCCAGTAAATCGCGGCGCGCAGAGAATAACCAGGAACCTATTCGCGAATATCTTTTGTTGAGCCGCTACTCCGCTGAGCGAGTAAACAGAGGCGAAATGTTGAGCGTTGAAGACGTACAGGAGATCCTGTCACTCGACCTGCTTGGTGTCATTCCCGAATCGCTTGCAGTGCTGGATGCATCCAACAAGGGGGTACCCGTAATCCTGAACAGCGAATCCACCGCAGGACAGGCTTACCATGATGCTGTTACCCGCTACCTTGGAGAGGATCTCCCGCACCGTTTTCTGGAAGTCGAGAAGAAAAGCCTTTTCGGCCGACTGTTCGGAGGCTGACATGAGACTACGGGATCTGTTCAAAAAAAATCGTCAGCAGAGTGCTTCTATCGCCAAGGAGCGGCTGCAAATACTGGTTGCCCATGAACGACTGGAGCGAAACAGTCCGTCATATCTGCCCAAGCTCAAGCAGGACCTGATGAAAGTTATCTGTAAATACGTGGCTGTCGATCAGAGCGACATCCAAGTTAAACTGGGGAAAGATGGCAACAACGATATTCTGGAACTGAACATCCTGCTCCCGGAGAAGTAATGCTCCTGATGATCGACAATTATGACTCCTTCACCTACAACCTGGTGCAGTATTTCGGCGAACTGGGGCAAGAGGTTCGGGTAGTCCGAAATGACGAAATCACACTGCAGGAGATCGAGCGGATGCAACCCGAGCATCTGGTTATCAGTCCGGGACCCTGCACGCCCAACGAGGCGGGCATCTCGGTTGCAGCTATCACCCGGTTTGCCGGCAAAATACCGATTCTCGGCGTCTGCCTGGGACACCAGTCTATCGGACAGGCATTCGGCGGCCATATCGTCCATGCAGGAAAGATAATGCATGGCAAAACCTCGCCCATTCACCATGCCAACAGCGGTATTTTCAGCGGACTCACCAACCCTTATCAAGCGACCCGTTACCACTCGCTGGTGGTTGACAGCGAGCGTCTGCCGGAGTGTCTGGAGGTCACTGCATGGACCGAAAACGAAGACGGCAGCATGGATGAAATCATGGGAATCCGGCATCGGGAAATGGACGTGCAGGGTGTCCAGTACCATCCGGAATCGATTCTGACAGAGCACGGCCACGACCTGCTGAAAAACTTTATCGACGGAAAATAGGAGACCAAATGATGGAGATGCAACAAGCGATCGATCAGGTCATCAACCGCCACGACCTGAGCGTCGAAGAGATGACTTCCGTCATGCACCGGATTATGAGCGGCGGGGCCACTGCGGCACAGATAGGCGGCTTTCTGGTGGGTCTGCGCATGAAGGGCGAGAGCATCCCCGAAATCGCCGCTGCCGCCTCGGTGATGCGCCAGTTGGCTGCCGGCGTGGATATCGACGGTCTCGACAATTGTGTCGACATCGTCGGCACTGGTGGCGACCAGTCCGGCACCTTCAATGTCTCCACTGCATCCATGTTCGTGGCGGCAGCCGCCGGCTGTCATGTGGCCAAGCACGGCAACCGCTCTGTCTCCTCCAAATCGGGTAGTGCGGACGCACTGGAAGCGGCCGGTATCCGCCTGGATCTCACCTCATCTCAAGTGAGCGAATGCGTGCGCAAAGTTGGGGTGGGCTTTATGTTCGCACCCGGTCATCACAGCGCTATGAAACATGCCATTGGCCCACGCAAGGAGATGGGGGTACGGACTATTTTCAACATCCTTGGCCCGCTCACCAATCCCGCAGGCGTGCCGAACCAGCTGCTTGGGGTGTTTAGCAATGGTTTGCTCGAACCAATCGCCCTGGTGCTGCAGCGACTGGGAAGCCGCCATGTCATGGTTGTTCACTCGTGCGACGGACTGGATGAGATCAGTATTGCGGACAAAACCGAGGTGGCCGAACTCAAGGAGGGTATGGTGCGCCGTTTCAGCATTCAACCGGAGGATTTCGGTATCAGGCGTACGCCGATCGATACGATCAAAGCAACTGACTCTGCCGACAGCCTGCGCATAATCCGATCGGCTCTGGATAACCAGCCGGGACCGGCACGCGATATCGTCCAGCTCAACGCCGGCGCAGCCATATACACCGCCGGCCTGGCGAAAACGCTGGCGGAAGGAGTTGAGAAAGCTGACCAGGCCATCACCAGCGGTGAGGCGCGTAACCGCCTGGACAGACTGGTCATCCTGACCCAGGGATTCGCATAGAGGCCAGATCAGGACCTGTCAACATTATTGCGGGCGTTTTGGACTCAAGCCACTCCGCTGCATGCAGGAATCCATCTGCTCCGGAGTGTCGCTCGACTGCAGACAACCCGTCATCGCGGATGCCTGTTTGATCGTCATATCCAGGCCCTGCAGAATCTCATCCTTCTTTTTCTGGCTCCATTCGATTTCCGGCGCCTGCTGGGGCGGCGGCGCACCGCGGCCGGCATCAGCACCAGGCGGAGGCGCCACACCCGCCATCATCTTTTTCTGAAAGGCCTGCATGATTTCAGCGCACTTCTTCAGATCGGCGGTGTTGCCGCTGGCCTGAACGCACTGACGGGTCTTCTCGATCTCCGGCAGCGACTGCTCCATCATAGGTAACATCGACTGCTTCATCTGTTCCAGCATCTTGCCGCGGTCCATTCCCGAATTGGGCGCCTGAGCCAGCGCGACAACCGGGATCAGGAGAAGGGTGGCTGCAATTTTCATATCGTTACTCCAAAAGTTAAGTGGCTGACCTGTTCGGATACACTATTTCCTTGTCAGCCCGGCGGTCGATTATCCACTTTTAGCCAGCCCTGTTTCAATGCCGTCGCGTGGCTACTTCAGAAGAAACCCTTTACCCTGCAGAAATTTCAGCATATGGGGACGTGACTCCTTGCCCAGCATGCCGCATATCTGCTCGCTCCAGGTGGTACTTTGGTTGCCCCCGGTGCGGGTCATGTAGTAGTTGCGCACCAGCTGATCGTACTCCTCGATCCGTTCACGGTCGCCACAGTCGTCGTAGCGGTCCTGCTTCAGCACCACAGGCAACGGCAGGCGCGGTCGCAACTCTGGATTCTGATCGGGATAACCGATGCACATACCGAACACCGGGAAAACCAGGTTGGGCAGTTGCAGAAGTTCCGCCACCGCCGCGATATGATTGCGGACTCCACCAATGAATACGCCACCCAGGCCCAGGGATTCGGCGGCAACAATCAGGTTCTGGGCAAAAAGCGCACAATCCACGGTAGCGGTAATAAACTGCTCCGTGTATCCCGAAAGCATGGGCGCGGAGTGCATATCGCAGGCAAGCGCGTGCCGCTGCATATCGGCGCATAAGACCAGGAACACCGGCGCCCGAGCCACGTAGGACTGATTCCCGGCGTAAACCGCCAGCTTTTCCCTGTCCCCTGGGTCGTTGACCTGAATCACCGTGCAGCCCTGAATGAAATTGGAAGTCGATGCACATTGGCCGGCCAGTACCAGTTCATCGATCAGTTCCTGGGGTATAGCGCGATCGCTGAACTGTCGAATGGAGCGATGGGATTTAAGAAGGTCGATAACCTGGTTCATAACTGCTCTCGTTAACCTGAGAATCCCCGTTCCGGCCATCACAGTTCGCAACAGACAGGGCAAAATGGTGAGATCTTACAGTAAGATGCACCAAAAGATAGCGTGACTACAGCTGTACCTGGCCCTGCTCTGGGTTAATATTGCCGGTTCAGTCACCAGCAAACATCGAGGAACTGCAGGCCGATGACCAATACGCCCGACATACTCAAAAAAATCGTTCGGCGCAAACGCGAAGAGATAAGCGAGCGCAAGCGAAGAGTACCCCCGGAACAACTGGTGGAACAGGCCGGTAACTCGGGTGCCACTCGCGGATTCGTCCGGGCCCTCGCCGAAAAAACAGACAACGGCCAGGCCGGGATCATCGCTGAAATCAAGAAAGCCTCCCCCAGCAAGGGGGTTATACGGGCGCAGTTCCATCCTGCACAGATCGCCGCCAGTTATGCGCTAGGAGGCGCAACCTGCCTGTCGGTGCTTACCGATGTCGATTTTTTTCAGGGCTGCGATGACTACCTGCAACAGGCCAGATCCGCTTGCAGATTGCCGGTACTGCGCAAGGATTTCATCGTCGATCCATACCAGGTCTATGAAGCGCGCGTCATTGGCGCCGACTGTATCCTGCTGATCGTCGCCTGCCTGGATGACAGCAGCATGCTGCTGTTGAACGACCTCGCCCATGAACTCGGTATGGACGTGCTGATAGAGGTGCATGACGCCGCCGAATTGAAACGCGCACTGGCTGTCGATAACCGCTTGATTGGAATCAATAATCGGGATCTGCACAGCTTCGATGTCAGCCTGGAAACCACGCTCGGACTGCTGAACGATATTCCGCGTGATCGTATCGTGATCACCGAGAGCGGTATCCATACCCCAGCCGATGTGGAGCGCATGCGCAGACAGGGGATTAATGGCTTCCTGGTGGGAGAGGCGTTTATGCGCGCTCCGGAACCCGGTGAGAAATTGTCCGAGCTTTTTTACGGCGGGTAATTATTCTCAGCCCGGTCATTCAGTCCGCTGCAACAACCACATTATCCGCACCGCGAGCTATAGAACTTTATTAAATTAGCAAATTACATGACCTTATCCAACATTTGCATTGGCGACAGCATGGAATCTCATTATAAAGTGGCAAGGAGGGGAGATGCCATCGTTCATGGGGAGAGGGCAATGGGTTATGCTTCGCCCTCTTTTTCAGACCGTGGAAGCGCCATGCAAGAAGTTCCCGACATCAGCGACAGCGAAACCTGGGTGATCAAAACCACGCTGCGCGAGCGTTATAATGAAGAGCTGGAGTTGCAGATCGCGGATTCAGAAATCCGGCTGCAGCCCTCGGACAGACATGTCACCTCCTGCCCTGTCTGGTACTGGCAGAAAGACGACTGCCACTTCGTTGTATTCAAGGCGGGAACCCGCAAATACCGTTGCCAGTTTTTTTATCGACCCTACCAACAGTACGGAACCGGAGTCACAGAGTACAGGGATATCGCCGAATGCGCAGTGGCACTGCTGCAGGCACAGGCGGATCACGACGCCAAGGAGCGCGGGGATATCTGAGAACGCGCCGACTGTGCCGGTTTAAAGGAAAAAATCAATAGTATCAGAGAGGAAACCAAGGAAAACCCATGAGTAAGAAAAACGCCTTTTATGCACAGTCCGGCGGTGTAACCGCTGTCATCAACGCCTCTGCATGCGGCGTCATTGAGACCGCACGCAAGCACAGCGACAAGATAGGGAATGTCTACGCCGGCCGCAACGGCATCATCGGCGCATTGACCGAAGAGCTGATTGATACGAATAAAGAATCGGCGGAAGCAATTGCCGCGCTGCGCCACACCCCATCCGGCGGCTTCGGCTCCTGTCGCTTCAAACTCAAAGGAGTTGAGGAGAGCAAGCGCGAATATGAACGCCTGATCGAGATATTCAAGGCCCACGACATCGGCTACTTTTTCTACAATGGCGGCGGCGATTCCGCCGATACCTGTTACAAAGTCTCGCAGTTGTCGGAGAAAATGGGATTTCCGGTGCAGGCGATTCACGTGCCGAAGACGGTGGACAACGACCTTCCGATCACCGACAACTGTCCGGGGTTTGGGTCCGTTGCCAAGTATATAGCGGTATCCACGCTGGAAGCCTCCTTCGATGTTCGCTCCATGGCGAAAACCTCGACCAAAGTGTTCGTTATTGAGGTAATGGGGCGTCACGCCGGCTGGATCGCGGCAGCTGGCGGCCTGGTCGAGGACCAGGGCATACCGGTAGTTATCCTGTTCCCGGAGATCGAATTCAACCAGCAGGCGTTCCTGGCCAAATGCAAGCAGCATGTCGAAGAGCACGGTTATGTCACCGTCGTCGTCTCCGAAGGCGCCCACTGGCCGGACGGAAAATTTCTCGCCGAACAGGGTACACGCGACGCGTTCGGTCATGCCCAACTGGGCGGAGCCGCGCCGGTGGTAGCTAATATGATCAAAGACGAGCTGGGGTATAAATTCCACTGGGCCGTTGCCGACTACCTGCAGCGCGCAGCGCGTCACCTCGCCTCCAAAAGCGATGTGGAGCAGGCCTATGCACTGGGCAAAGCTGCGGTCGAGTATGCGCTTGAAGGCGAAAATTCGATCATGCCCACGGTGGTGCGTAAATCCAGCGATCCCTATGTCTGGGAGATCGGTAAGGCCGCGCTGTCGGAAGTGGCCAATGTCGAAAAAATGATGCCTATAGAGTTCATTACAGAAGACGGATTCGGAATAACCCAGGCCTGCAAGGAGTACCTCTATCCGCTGATTCAGGGGGAGGATTATCCTCCTTACAAAAATGGCCTGCCGGATTACGTCACCTTGCAAAATGCGCGGGTAGAGAAGAAACTCCCAGTATTCAATCTCGATTGAAGCCGGAATTGAGGAGAGGGGCGGTCCGGCAGGGGGAGATCAATCGCTTTATTGATCCGGCTTAAAGGTGTCCTGTTGCGAGCCGACAGGACAAATCCATTGACTCTAAATTCTCGACTTTAATAGTGAGATTTTGGGGCGCCCTAAACTAATCCCGGCAATTCTGTTGTAGGATGCTTCGGCGCTGCTGCGCGGAAAAAGATTTTTTGTAACCAAAATCCTGAGGAGGACTCATGAGTAGCGAGTTAATTTTTGCCCTGGTCTGTGCTGCCGCGGCGTTGGTGTACGGTTATGTATCCACAAAATGGATACTGGCACAACCCGAAGGCAATGACCGGATGAAAGAGATCGCTGGTGCGATCCAGGAAGGCGCATCGGCCTACCTAAACCGCCAATATACGGCCATCGGGATCGTCGGAGCGGTCCTTCTCGTAGTTATTGCTGTGGTACTGGATATCTCCACCGCCGTCGGATTTGCCATCGGCGCGGTTCTTTCCGGTGCCGCCGGTTATATCGGCATGAATATCTCTGTCAGATCTAATCTGCGCACCGCACAGGCCGCCAACAACGGCATCAATGCGGCCCTGCAGGTCGCATTCCGCGGTGGTGCCATCACCGGCATGCTGGTTGTGGGCCTTGGACTGCTGGGTGTCGCAGGCTATTACGCCGTACTAACCATGATGGGAGTCAGCGATGCCGATGCACTGCACGCCCTGGTCGGACTCGCCTTCGGCGGCTCACTGATATCGATCTTCGCTCGTCTGGGCGGCGGCATCTTCACCAAAGGCGCCGACGTGGGCGCGGACATCGTGGGCAAGGTCGAGGCAGGCAT
>Ga0316201_10004621_pt1 | contig 10437 bp, 8 predicted proteins | sample CS6wburrow_MG_FD_204516 | JGI IMG/M metagenome (GOLD analysis project Ga0316201, IMG submission 204516) | Coastal sediment microbial communities from Delaware Bay, Delaware, United States - CS-6 worm burrow | ecosystem: Environmental > Aquatic > Marine > Coastal > Sediment | place: USA: Delaware... | reverse complement strand
CCGTTTCACTACGCACGGCCAGCGAATGAAACAGCTGAGACACGGTTAGCACGGTAAACACGATGGTCTGCCAGTAAGCGACATCGCGTGCGATCGCCCATGCCATGGCGGCTATAGAAATGCCCGCAATGAACAGACCAACCCAGATGATGTGCTGCCACATGCCGTGAGCAAAAATATTTTCCTCCGGCGGCCGTGGTGCGCGTGTCATGATGCCGCGCTCGGCTGGCTCGGCGCTGAAGGCCAGTCCGGGCAGGCCATCGGTAATCAGGTTTATCCAAAGGATATGGATGGGCAACAATGGTATCGGCAAGCCCATAAATGGTGCCAGGAATAATGTCCAGATCTCACCCGAATTCGAGCTCATTGTGTCCTTGATGAACTTGCGAATGTTATCGAAGATAGAACGTCCTGCGCGTATGGCACGAACAATGGTGGCAAAGTCGTCATCAAGCAACACCATGTCCGAAGCCTCTCGCGCCACGTCGGTGCCTTTTTGTCCCATGGCCACTCCAATGCCGGCACGTTTCAGTGCCGGCGCATCATTCACGCCATCGCCTGTCATCGCAACAAACTCACCATTCTGCTGCAAGGCTTTGACAATGCGTAATTTCTGCTTCGGCGTGACGCGGGCATACACGCGTATGGTTTCGACAATACGAGCGAACTGTTCATCTGAAAGATCCACCAGATCGTCGCCGCTGAGCAATGCCGCTTCATCCTGCGTGATACCGAGGCGCCTGGCGATAGCCATGGCGGTGCCCGGATGATCGCCGGTGATCATGACCGGTGTAATTCCCGCGGTCTGGCAATCGGCAACAGCCTGCGGTACTTCAGGCCGTGGTGGATCGATCAGCGCAACCAGACCGAGAAAGCTCAGACCCTGTTCGACAGTTTCAGCCTCTGGCGGTTGCGGCAAGGTGTTAAATTCACGCCGGGCAAATGCCAGCACGCGATAACCCTCATCGGCCAAACGGGATGCTTCGGCCAGCATGGCTTCCGATTCAAATGTAACGGCTTCGCCTCGCTGTTGTGAATGACTGCATAGCGGCAGCAGGCTTTCAGGTGCACCCTTGATATACGCAATCACCTGCCCTGATGACTGGTGCAAGGTCGTCATCAACTTGCGCTTGTTGTCGAATGGAATCACGTCCAGGCGGGGATGTAATTCCAGAAGTTTATCCTTGTTAAAACCTGCCTGGTAAGCAGCCTCAAATAATGCCAGCTCGGTGGGCTCGCCTGCAGGTTTGCCGTCCTTCTCGGCGATGTCGTTGTTCAACGCCATGGCCTGCCCCAGTTCTGTCGAGGGACCATCAGCCTTTGACTCGGGCAATGACTCGTGCTGCTCACCGTCAAAAAAGAACAACTCGGCGGTCATGCGGTTCTGCGTCAGGGTGCCGGTCTTGTCGGCGCAAATCCAGGTGACCGACCCCAGGGTTTCAACAGCCGGCAGATTACGCACCAGGGCATGATGGCGCGCCAGTTTGCGCGCCCCGAGTGCAAGTGAAATCGTGATTACGGCGGGCAAGGCTTCCGGTATCGCCGCAACAGCCAGACTCACGGCTGTCAGGAACATCAGCAATATCGGCTGGCCCTGCAACAATCCGGCGGTGAATACCACGGCGCAGATTGCCAGCACAGCCAGTGCGAGATAACGCCCGAAGCGGGCCAGGCGCTCCTGCAACGGCGTTTTAACACCTGCCTCGGCATGCAGCAGCTGTGCAATATGACCTATTTCCGTATCCAGCCCGGTAGCGACAACCACGCCCCTGCCGGCCCCACTGGTAACCAGACTGCTCTTGAAAGCAATATTCAAGCGATCACCCGCAGACAGGTCAGTTTCGTTGATCACCTCCGACTGTTTGTTAACAGGCGTGGATTCACCGGTGAGTGCTGATTCATCGGCAAGCATCTCCTCCACTTGCAGTAGACGCAGATCGGCGGGCACGATATCACCCGCCTGCAGTATAACCATATCACCGGGCACGAGATCAGCTGCAGCAAGCGTAACACGCTGGCCATCACGTTCGACATGTGCTTCGGGCGCTGACATCTCCCGCAATGCTGCTACTGCACGTTCAGCACGAAACTCCTGTATCGCGCCGATGACGGCATTGAGCAACACGATCACCAGGATCGCAATCGTGTCCTGGGGATCACCGATGAAACCGGAGATCAGTGCCGCAGCCAGTAGCACCAGGATCATGAAATCACTGAATTGCCCCAGTAGAATTTTAAAAAGCGAGCGCCGCCTTTTTTCGGGGATGATATTTGGTCCGTATTCGGCCAGTCGCTGTTGTGCAACAGCCGCGGTCAAACCCTGCGCTGAAGACTCGAGACGCCGCAATACTTCATCAGCTTCAATACTGTGCCAGGAATCAGAGTGCACAATTACAAACCAGTCAATAAATAAATCAAAATCGCGGTGATGGCGGCGACCAGCATGGTTTGAATTCCGCTGCGCAGCCAGGAAATACCCGCGATCTGGCCCAGAAGCACCCCCAGGAGGAAAATCAGTACCAGCGCCACAATAATGGACATATAAAGTGGCGCTAACGGCAGAGCCAAACCGGCGTTTGCCAGCCAGAGCGGCAGCAGGATCAGCAATGAGATAAATAGTGGCGATGCTCCGTTGACCAGTGCAATCCATAAAGGTACCCAGCGTGCTGCATCGCCATGTGCAGTCTGGTGGAGATCGGCAATCATGGCCTCCTCCAGTTTTACAAGCTCACGCTTTCTTTCTGCCACCTCACTGACATAGGCACTACTCAAGCCACTCATACCCAGAGCAATTGCAGCACCCAGACACGCACTAATAATGACGGACAGATCATCGGTCGCACTTATCATAAACCCGATAATCATACCCAGCATGGTCAGCGCACCATCAAAACCATTTACCACGAAGTAGCGGCGCACAATGTCACTGGTGCGGGAAATACTGAGTAGAAGCCTGCCCTGCTCAATCAGACTCACGAGTAATTATCCGTTATCTGATTCGTTTTGCACTTCAACCTGGTCAATACTGTGAAGCGAACCACCCATGCTGGTTATGGCGGATTCAATAGCTGTAAAATCAATCGAGCTGCCTTCGACTTCAAGCTGCAGTGTTTCCGTGTTCTCATCCATCTCGATAACCGTAAGGCAGACACGATAATCTTCACCCGCCCTGGCAATGGCCTGGGAAAATTCCAGCGAATCCGGTTGATGGGGCTTGAGGACATCCAGCATGATTCTTTTTACGGTAACCATAACGCATACCTTTGTATGTTTTTTATTACTTGGTTTGTTTGCATGGCATTAGACTACAAGTTCACGTATCAACCTGTACGCCCATGAATAATACACAAAACATGAATCGCATGTTTTCAACGATTGATAATTCAATAGCAGATATATAAATACATTTTAACCAGGTACAATTTTTTGTAACAACCTGTTACAGCAAACAACCACATCTAATGCAAATACCCAGTGATTAAATTTATTTCAATAACAAGGCTGAAAAGCCCATGATACCGAGTATCTAGTGCTCAGTTGCACTCACGCCTCTTGCAGCGACTTCGCGCTGGTATAGCAAAACAGACCCGATACGCAACACAGTGAGTGCAAACAACAACACACTAAGCGCATATATCTGGTCAACCGGGAGTTTATTATCAAAAAGCTTGATCATTATTTCACGAAGGATGAACACGATCCCTGCATCTACGATATACGTCATGCGCAACCGGTTATTATCAAAATAATCCACCAGTGACCGCGATAACTCAATCAATATAAACAGCGAGAGCACATCAGATATGGTTTTTAAATATGTACCTGTAACCTGCCCGATCGTGACCATGTCCTTAAGGTTTAGAAACAATTTCGCAGCACCAATTGCAATACCAAGCATAAGAAATAACAGTATCAAGCCGAACACAAATTCAACAACGTATTTGAAAAGAGATTTAAATCTGTCAATTAATTGATAACGCTGCATTTGCATGGATCTCCAACACGATGATTATATTCCAGCAACATCAGGTCAACTCTTTTCCTGGTGAAAATATTCATGGAAAAGAGCCCCCTACAGGATATTAACGTGATTATTAATTTAATATTGAACTAATTACATACCTGGCCGAAATCGTCAGCACTGTAATCATATATACTATTTTACACAGGGAACTGTCGATGTACCTGCCGCTGCACAGCCTATCCAGAACGAAAGCCCTTTCTGCAGAAACTCATCCGCAAAGATACTGTGCGATCCATCACAGGAAAACGTCAGCCCAACCATACCGTTATAAATATTCAGCGATCCGATTCGCAGGTAAATGTTTTCATCAGCGAAGCGCAGATCACGAAACGACTCAAGTATTCTGCGTACTTGAGTCGTCTGTATTACGGCCGTTCCAGGATAAGGCGACTTCGGAAAAGTCAGACATACATCAGGATCGATCAGCTCATCGATTGTGAGTATGCGGTAACGGTAAGGATCTGCCTGACTCCATATGGTTGCGCGATTACTCGAAAAGTACAAATCACAATGAAATATACCGTGGTCGAGCACCAGTTCCTCAATCACGGAGATGACGGTATCGATATGCTGGTCCAGCACGCTCTCGACATGTTGCTGGTAGAACAGTGCGCTGCGAATCAACGGATCACCTTTCATTTGACGCCAGTCGTGTGACTCCTCGTACAGGGGTGCTGTCAGCGGCAGGTCATGCAGATCAAAATGTGCGCTTATAAAACCGATTGGATTTTCATTGCGCCTGACGATCTGCACTGCAGTTATACTCGGACGCTTGCTGCGTTCACTGATGTACGACTCTGAAAGAACGAAATCCATCGAAGGCAGCACGCTTTTCATGTAGGGCCGAAATGAACGATCCGAACCGACATATTGCCGGTCATCACCACTGGTACTCACGTCTGCCGATATCTGGATCCCCTCCAGGTTCAGCGCGGACAGAAAGCTGCAATAGGGCAATGCCTCCAGGCCCTTGTGCAATGACTTCTCCAGCGCCTCGATATCATCCCAGACCTGCGCGCAGGAACTCGCCAGTCCCGCTAACGGGGCTTTCAGAAAAACCGCCAGTACATCGCGCTGTCGGGCGATGCTTTGCTGTGCCGTAGTAATCATATTCAGATAGTGACCTGCATCTAGTGCAACAAAAAACCATAAACCGGAACATACCATTGACAAGACGAGGGCGAGAAACTAACCCTTTACGCTTCGATAAACACTTTATACATCAAGTATATGGAATTTCGATAATTGTGTATATCGGTGGCGATTATTTAGTAATAACAGCGATTAAACCTGTGTCAAACCGGCTTAAACAGGCTTAAATCGGCACAATGGAAGTTTAATTATCTCATCTCGCCAGCAAATTATTGCTTGCACGGGCGATGGTCACTTATCATTAGTGTTTTCGAAATGTACCGGATAATGCGCCATGGGTAATCTGCAAGTTATTGAATACGGCCTGAGCCCGGCGGCAATTCTGCTTTTGATTGCATACCATGTGTACCTGTTCTACAGAACACGCCTGAATCCCGCGAGCACCTCGCTGGGACTGGCACGCCGCACCCGGGCGCTGTGGGTGCGCTCAATCATGAATAACAATAAAGACATCCTGGCAGTACAGACCCTGCGCAACTGGACCATGGCATCAACTTTCCTCGCTTCCACCGCCATCATCATCGGCCTGGGAATATTCAATCTTGCACTGACAGCTGATAAACAAGGCGAGCTGTCGTTGTTGATAGGCCCTCTCAGTATTGATCATCCTGTACTGTGGACCACAAAACTCGTCATATTAGGGATCGACTTTCTAATCGTGTTTTTCAACTTCACGCTTGCGGTACGCTACTATAATCACACCGGCTTCATGATAAACCTGCCTACTGATGAGCCCGGTGTAGTCAGCGTAGAGGGGGTAATCAAAATCCTTGATCGTGGCGGCACACATTATACGCTCGGCATGCGTGGTTATTACCTGGCGATACCATTGGCCTTATGGCTTTTCGGCCCGCTGTGGATGCTATCAGGAACCCTACTGCTGATTGCCGTCCTTTATCGGCTCGACCGGGGTGTCTAGATAACCAGGCTTTCATTGCATGGCGTGTTACCTTGCTCAATTCCGGCACAATCCAGTTTTGCAGCTGATTAGAGTCCAGAGAACAAGTCACTGTGAACTTGATGATGGTGTACCTGTACTGGATTGCAACTCGGCAAGCATATAAATCCAAATATTAATAATAAGGAACGCAACAATGGCATCATTAACCTTTCACGGCGCAGCACAGCAGGTAACAGGCTCCTGCTATCTGATAGAAACACAACATCACCGCATACTGCTCGAATGCGGCATCAGGCAGGGGCGTGACAGGCGTGAGGATGAGAATGAGAAACCGTTCGAATTCGACCCGGCCAGTATTGACGCGGTTTTGGTATCGCACGCACACCTTGATCATTCAGGACTCGTACCGCTACTGGTAAAACGCGGCTTCAGCGGCCCTGTGTATACCACGAGTGTTACCCAAGGCTTGCTACCTATCATGTACCGGGATGCGGCTTCGTTGCTGCGCAGTGATTTTGAACGCAAAAACCGTCGCTTGTTGAGGGCCGGCAAGAAACCCGTTGAACCACCCTACACCATCGAGGATGTTGAACAGGCATTAGGCCAGGTCACCGGCATTGACTATGGTAACAGGCAACAGATATTTCCCGACATAGAACTGAGGTTCCTCGATGCAGGGCATATTCTTGGTTCCGCCATTGTAGAGCTCTGGTTGAACGAAGGTGAAACAGTTCGCAAACTGGTCTTTTCAGGCGATCTTGGGAACAGTTGCGCCCCCCTGCTGAATGATCCGGCTGTTGTTTCCGAGGCGGACATCGTGCTGCTTGAATCCACCTATGGCGACCGTAACCACCGTCCACTCGAGGACACCCTGGAAGAATTCAACGGTGTGATTGAAGCCGCCGCCAGCACAGGCGGCAACATCCTGATCCCCGCCTTTGCCGTTGGCCGTACCCAGGACCTGATTTACTGGCTAGGCCTGCTCTATCACGAGGGGCGGCTCAGAGGACAAAAAGTCTTTATCGACAGCCCCATGGCCATTAAAGTCAGTAACGTCTATGAACGCTATCACCACCTGTTCAATCAAGATGATCCGCATTTCCGTGAATTCATGAAACAGGGATGGGACAACTGGCTGCCTGGTCTAAGCTATACACAAAGCCCCGAGGAATCGATGTCGCTTAACCGTGTCAGCGCGGGCGCAATCATCATTGCGGGCAGCGGCATGTGCACAGGCGGCCGCATTCTGCATCACTTCAAACATAACCTGTGGCGCGAAAAAACCCATGTCGTTATTGTCGGATACCAGGCCATCGGCACGCTGGGGCGTGTACTGGTTGACGGCGCCACCAGGGTAAAAATCTTCGGCGATGAGATTGCCGTCAAGGCACAGATACACACACTGGGTGGATTCTCTGCCCATGCCGGGCAGGACCAGCTGCTGAGCTGGGCCGGTCATTTCCAGGCACCCAAACCCCGTCTGTGTCTTGTTCATGGCGAGCCTGACGCGATGCAATCTCTGCAGCAACGCTTTATTCAAGAGCATCAATGGGAAGTTCATATCCCGGCGATGGGAGAAGAGATTTCAATTTAGTCTTGAGACCTCTACCCCGTTGCCGTGAACAGCATCATGCCGACTCTACTATAATGCTCTGCACACTTTTATCGGTAACCTCATCAGCAATAAAACGATAACCTGAAATAATGACAGACTCACCTGGCTTAGGCAGGTGGCGTAATTCGTCGATCAACATACCTCCCACGGTATGTTTCATCGTATCGGTAAACAGTATGCCGGTAGCATTGGCCACATCGGACACCAGCACCCTGCCATCAATTCTGTAACGTTCCTTGCCCAGCTTTTCTATTTTTCCCTTGTGCCGGGGTATGTAAGCCTCATAGCTGTAGCCGACATTGATCACTTCCCCGACTACACGCTCCAGCACATCCTCCAGCGTGATTATCCCCATGGCGGATCCAAACTCATCGACGACGATGGCCATGTGATCGTTACGCTGCTGCAACTCATCCAGTATTTCATCAACCGGCTGGTTCTCCACGACATACCACACCGGCGTACGCAGTTCCTCCAGTGACATGGACTTCAGCTGTGGGTCCATCAGCTCCCAGATACCAAGCACGACCACCCCGAGTATATTCCCGGGTTCATCTTCGTACACCGGCAGGCGAAAATAGCCGTGTTGCCGTGCAATCATGATGGCCTCTTCTGTACTCTGCCGATGACTCAGCATCGTGACTTCGGCAATCGGAATCATCACATCAGCAACGGTAGTCTCGGCAAAACGTACGGCGCGGATCAGGCGATCCCGGTCGAATACATCAACGTTAGCCATCTGTTCGGTATCTTCCAGTATCATCCGCACCTGTTCACGTGTGATGAAGAGACTGCTGTGCGATGGTTTAACTCCAACCAGGCGTGCCGCAATTCGCGCCACACGGGAAAAGATAAACACCAGCGGGTAAAACAACAGCGAAAAAAACCGCAGTGGAAAAATGACGATTGGGGCCAGCGTGTTTGCTTTCTGCTGGTACACACTCTTCGGAACAACCTCGCCAAACACAAGAAACAGGGGCGTGAAGATGAGGAAGGCCAGCAGGTCCCCGTATGCACCAAACAGCTGTATCATCAGCAATGTCGCAAGGGTAGTCAGTGCCACGATCGATATATTGGTTCCAACCAGTGTTGTACCGAGAATGACCTCGGGACGCTGGAACATCTTCATATACAGCTGCGCCCCCTTATGGCCCAGGCTGGCAAGATGTTTCATTTTGAACTTGTCCGCATTCACCAGGGCTATTTCGGAACCCGAGAAAAACCCCTGCAATAACATTAACGGGACCATCACCAACAGGATCAGCAGGCTATCCATTATTTATCATCCTCCTGCACGGGCTGTTCTTGTGCTCCTTCCTCTACAGCAGTCGTATCGTTTAAAGCCAGTTCGCCTGTATCGGCAGCAACCTCTTTGGCCTTCTCAGTAACGTGCATGGCACGCAACCGGGTTATCCGATGTCCTTCCACTGCCAGAACCTGAAGGCGCACACCCTCGACCACCACCTCGTCACCCACCGAGGGTAAACGGTCGAGATGGCGCAGCAGTACGCCGCTGATTGTCGTCATGCGGCTATCGATGAGGCCGAAGTTGGTGATGGTATTGAAATCGGTTAATTTCAAACTGCCATCAACCTCAAACACGCCCGGGACAGGCTCGGTAAACATGTCGCTCAGGGGTTCTTCGCCGCTGGCATGTCCAAAGATGAAGTTGATGACCCGCTTCAGAGTCACCAGGCCATCGATGCCGCCGAATTCATTGAGCACAACCGCAGCCTGGGCATTATGCTCAAGAAAGAACTCGAACATTTCGTCGACCTTCTTGGTTGGCGGCACCATGATGACCGGCTGCAGCACATCCCCGGGTTGTAACAGACTGAAATCAACATCATCCAGCGCCATCTTCATCAGGTTCTCGGCATGGATCATACCAACCAGTGTATCCCTGTTGCCACGGCAAACGGGAATGCGCCTGTGGCGCAATCGCCTGACCTCCTCCACCATTTCCGGCAAGCTCAGGTTTGCATCGATATAAGCGGCACGGGTGCGTGGAATCATGATCTCCACGACCTCGGTTGCACCGGCCGCCATCAGATTATCGATAAGAATGCGCTCGGTCGCCTTGAGCTCACCACTGGCTACCACTTCTTCGATCAGGCTGCGGAACTCATCCGGATTGAGTATGTTTTCCGGCACTTTTTCATGCCCTACCAGCAAGGTAGTGACCCGTTCAGACAACAAGCGGACGAACCATCGAAAAGGCGCAACCAGGCGTACCCATAAAGCCATTGGCCTGGCAATTACACGTGTACTGACCTTGACCGGGTTCGTGACCGCGATCGTTTTCGGAGTAACCTCGCCGAACAACAGCAAAAACGGCACCATGATAAGAATATTGAGCAACACCACCTGCTCGCCGCTGTAGAGGTGTACCAGGATCCCCGTCATGTTTGCCGCCGCCGCCACATTGATGATTTCATTGCCGCACAGGATCGAGATGATTAACCGGCGCGGCTGCTCGAGCAGTGAAAACAGGGTTTCGGCCACGGGATGACGGCTGCGCTGTAATTCACGCAATTCGAGCTTCGACAGTGAAAACAGAGCCGTCTCGGAACTGGAGAAAAACGCAGAGGCCATCAGCAGAAAGCACTGCAATACCAGGCGCAGTATAATCTCGGTATCCTGCAGCAGCGTCACATCAAAGACGAGCAGTTGCTGCAGCCTGTCCCAGTATTCAACGATTTGCTGAAGGATACTTTCCATTATTAGCTGTAATTATTCAGGCGT
>Ga0316201_10004620_pt1 | contig 10437 bp, 6 predicted proteins | sample CS6wburrow_MG_FD_204516 | JGI IMG/M metagenome (GOLD analysis project Ga0316201, IMG submission 204516) | Coastal sediment microbial communities from Delaware Bay, Delaware, United States - CS-6 worm burrow | ecosystem: Environmental > Aquatic > Marine > Coastal > Sediment | place: USA: Delaware... | reverse complement strand
CCCCAGTTTATTAGTCAAAATGTCGAGGGTGAATTTCATCATTGTTGGTTTGAAGTGCATGATGGTAATCGTCATAGAATGACACCAAAACAGTTAAACAATCATGAGTTATTGCCACTAAATGCAAGAATCTATCGTTTAAAGTCACTTGAGCCGTCAGGAAAAATGGACTCAGGAATGTTTAATTATGAGTTTAAAGGGATTACTTATAAACATCCCAAAAATGGATTTAGCACTAAATGGGAAGGTATGGAAAGATTAGAAAAATCAAGTCGATTACAACCGGAGGGGAATCGACTTAATTTTATTATGTATGCCGAAGAAAATCCGGCATCAACTTTAACAGCACCTTGGAATGATACTGTGGGGGCTGATAATAAAAACTATGTCGTTCAAACAAATACCAAAGTCATCCAACGCTGCCTCCTAATGACAACCGATCCCGGCGACATAGTCCTCGATCCAACCAGCGGCTCCGGCACCACTGCCTATGTTGCCGAACAATGGGGGCGACGCTGGATAACGTGCGACACCTCACGAGTAGCCTTATCCCTAGCCCGTACTCGTTTAATGACGGCTAAATTTCCTTACTATCAGCTCAAAGACACAAAAGAGGGCATTAAACAAGGTTTCATCTATAAAACCGTTCCCCATGTCACCCTCAAAGCCATTGCCAACAATGAAGAAATAGACACCATTCATGCCAAATGGCAAGCGCAACTTGAACCGATACAAACCAACTTGAATGCGTTACTCAAACAAGCGTGGCAAGAATGGGAAATCCCCAGAGAACCAGAAAAGGAGTGGACTAAAAAGGCTAAAGACTTACTGGCGCAATGGTGGCAATTAAGACAAACACGGCAACAAGAGATTGATGCCTCTATCGCCAAGCATTCAGGCACAGAAACCCTTTATGATCAACCGCTTGAGGATAAAAAACGGGTGCGTGTTACCGGCCCTTTTACGGTGGAAAGCCTGTCTCCCCATAGAATGCTCACCACCGATGCCAGTGTTGATGAAATCAAAGCGCAAATGCAGCCCCAAGTTAAGGCGGATTCCTTTGAAACCATGATTTTGGACAACCTGAAAACGTCCGGCATAGAAAACACGATTAAAAATGAACGCTTAGCATTTGACCGTTTAGAACCTTATGCCGGTCATTTAATCCATGCCGAAGGCGAATATACCGATAACCAAGGAGAAACCAAACAAGTCGCCGTTTCCATTGGCCCCGAACATGGCACCGTCTCCCCGCTACACATCAAAGAAGCCACTAAAGAAGCGATTAAAGATTTCGATGTCCTTGTCATCTGTGGTTTTGCTTTTGATCCGCACGTATCCGAAGAAGCCAAACATTATGGCAAAAAATTAGTCGTCTTATTGACGAAAATGAATCCCGATTTAACCATGGGTGAAGATTTACTCAAGAAAACCGGCAGCGGTAACTTATTCATGGTTTTTGGCGAACCGGATATTCAACCCGTTGATGCGAAAACCGGCAAACTCAAACCGTTGCCAACTGGGCAATATCAAATTGAAATCTTAGGCGTAGACATTTACGATCCCACCAAAGGCATTGTGAAATCGCATTCAACTGATGATATCGCCTGCTGGTTTATTGATACCCATTACGACAGCGAAAGTTTTTTCGTCAGGCATGTCTATTTTACCGGCGCTGGCGATCCGTACAAAAAACTGAAAAGCGTCTTAAAAGCCGAAATCGACGAAGCCGCTTGGGCCGAAATCTACAGCACTAAAAGTCGCCCCTTTGATAAACCAGCCACCGGTAAAATCGCCGTGAAAGTCATTAACCATTATGGCGATGAAGTGTTGAAAGTGTTTGAGGTGTAATGAGGCTATTCCCAAATAATAATATCTATACCATTGTAGGGGCAACCGGTTGCCCTAGTCTAGGCAAATAGGCAGAAAATTGATTAATCGCATACAGTGACTTTACCCTGATAAAAACCTTACAACGGAATGTACCATTAGCTTTCGTTCCAAATTTATTTTGCGCCAAATTGGAGTGCAAAATTTATTTTGCAATTAGGGTGGGTAACGTGTTTTTGTTGCCCACCAAGACGCACGGCCGTGCGTCTCTACGGCCGTGCGTCTCTACGGGTAGATCGAAAACAAATAAAAGCAAAATAACAGGCATTCCAATCGGGCACCTTTGCGCCTTTGCGCCTTTGCGTGAAATTGTTCAATGCAAGACAGTTGGAATAATTTGCCTTAATTTATAATATTTGAAACGAAAATCGCGTTTTCGCAAGATTCAGCAAATCTTGGCGCGACATACGAATTTCTCAATATAGGTGAATATAATCTGCGGATTGAAGCGAGAACATAATTTGTGTATATTGATGTCAAATATGCCTAGCGCAACAAAACGGATAATGCAATGAGATACTGATCATAAGGATAAAGTGATTGAATTGCTGTGCGGTAAAGGGATTCGTTTTAATGCGATGATAACGGGCGATTATTACCATGCAAGAGAGTTGGAATAATTTGCCTTAATTTTTTGGATAACACGCTGATTTAACTGATTAAAATGATTGGCGCTGATTTTTTGATCAGTGTTAATCAGTTTGATCAGGATAATCTGCGTATTATTGATTTTTTCGGATAGTCAGTAAAATATCAAATATGAAAGCATTATGCATAAAAAAACTTGAAACCCATCCTGAGCATCTAAGCATTTTGTTAGAACAAAATGAATTTTTATTAATCACAACACAACAGGAACAACCATTGGGTATGCTAATACCCTTTTCATCTCATTTAATTGAACAAGGTTTGGTTGACTGGTTAGCCATTAAAGCTTTTGAATCGGGTGATTTGACATTGGGACAATTAGCTAAAGCATTAAATAAAACTAAAAGTGAAATGCTTGATACATTGGATAAATTGGGTATCAGTATTGCTGATTATGATTTGACGGAAGATTTAGACACCCTAGAAAAAATTTTAATGAAATCATGAATTTAATTGTGAGTGATACCACGACATTAATTATACTTGAACGTTTGGATGCCCTGTCTATGTTGTGTTCATTGTTTGACCAGATTTTGATTCCACAAGCTGTTATGGACGAATTGCTGACAGGTAATTCAGAGATAAACGAGTTGATGCAAGTTGCGGGATGCTATAAAGTGGTTTCAGTCAAGACTTCCGAACGTTTATTGGAACTGTCTCAATGGTTGGATAAGGGAGAAGCTGAGGCCATTGAATTGGCACTGACTCGTCAATTGCCAGTGATTATTGACGAGCGCAAGGGTAGAAAAATCGCACGACAAAAACAGTTATCCGTGATTGGTTTAGCGGGGTTAATAGTGTTAGCTGCAAAACGTCAGTATAAGACACCAGAAGCGGCATTAGGATTATTGGATCAAGCCATGTTATCGGGATTTCGTTTATCCAGTAGACTTTATCAGCAAATTAAACAGGCCCTTTTGGAAATTGAGAAGACGTAAAAGGATATATAACGACAAGGATTGTTTATAAAAGGATTAGATCATGATGAGGCCCAATTTCTTATCTTTCAGAAGCAATTCTTGTACTTATAAGAGAGCTATAACTGTCCCTAAATAAACGTAACCCATTGGCGTAGAATAGACAACGATATAAAAATCAAGTAATTAGATTATTAAGGGACAAGTCTAATGGTTTGTAGAGGCAATCCCTTGTGGTTGCCCTGACTACCTATCCGCCCCCTTTTTGTAAAATCGCAGAAGGTGGCTGTTGTAATATAGAATACGTGCCTAAAATCCCGGCTAAACCTATCCCTAATCCTCCTCCGATTACCCCAATTACCCCTATCCAAATATTAAAATGATAAGGGAGTTCAAAAATAGATTCGGCCAGTACATAAGCTATTCCACTGGCTGTCAATGCGGCTAACATGCCGGCCAGTATGCCCAGTGTGATAAATTCTGCGCCTAAACTTACCCGCTGGCAAAGTGCTGGCACTGGATAAATTAAATGTCCGTTCGATAAAACGTTTTGCTCGGTTATTCGTATCATTTTCGGCTAATACCGGTTTATTATTAATCGCGATAAATCGCCCGACTGCGATGGAGTAAAGCGGATTAGACAGTGTGCTGGTGTGCGTTTCAAAACGCTGAAGATCAGCTTCTTGAATATTAATAATAAAATGGTTGGGTGTGCCTTCAGGTAAACGGCGCAAAAACGGGGGCAAAGCGTCAGTTTCATCATGACAATCTGCGTTCTATTGAATACTGATTCCTAACCCCAGCGCCCGCTTGCCCACCATTGCCCTCAATACCTTCTTTTTGAAGATAAATCAAAGTTTTGCGTGCGTGAAAAGTGATTTATCCCCTCAATAACTCAACCCCATCCCCAAAATTCTCATAATGCGAATGCCAGGCCAATGCAAAATGTACGCCTAAAACCAACGCAAAATGAATGCCAAAAAACGCCTTACCCTTGTGCGCACTACCCCCCCTTGACAAAAAAGAGCTTATTTATCAAACACTTAATTTTTAAAAAATGGACAAGGGGTTCACAAAGCAGAAAGTTTTTGAAATAATGCGCCCCGCTCAATCACGCAGTCGAATGACGAGGGCAGACACGCAGAGGCAGACACGCAGGTATGCCCTACAAACGACGTTTTGTAGGGGCGAACCTACGTGTTCGCCCTTCCTGCTGATGTGCGTTGTCAGTATCTGGAGTAGATTTTGATAACTGATAACTGATAACTGATAACTGATAACTGAAAAGGAGACATTATAATCATGTCAACACGATACAAACGTACCGATTGGGTACGACGAATGGAGGATTTTTCCTCCGGTGCGGCGAGCGGTTTTGGATTTGGGCGATTACTACTCGCATGGCTATTGGCTGGTTTTATCTCCAGTCTGGCTTATGCTGTGCCTATAACAACCAATTATCAAGGGTATTTGGAGAGTGCTGGTGTGCCTTTGAATGCTACTGTTGATATGACTTTTGCTTTGTATGATGAGGGTGCTGTTAGTTTGTGGACTGAAACTCATCAAGATGTGGAAGTTAGTAATGGTGTGTTTAGTTTGGTTCTTGGTAGCATTACTGCGTTTAATGACAAGAGTTTAAAGGATGGGCGTTTTCTTGGGATTGCGGTTGGTGGTGATGCTGAGATGTCTCCGCGCCAAGAGTTGACGAGTGGTTTTTCGGCGCTGCGGGCTGGGGTTGCGGATTCGGTGAAAGCGGCTTCGGTGGAAACTGAGGCTATTGCTGATAGTGCGGTGACTTCTGAAAAAATCGCTCCCCAAACGATTACTGGTGATAAAATCGCTGATTTGTCTGGGCATAACGTGACTGAGTTGGATGATGTGGCGGATGCTGGGAGTGGTAAGATTATCAGTGATGCGGAACGCTTGAAGTTGGAGAGTTTGGTATCAGGTGGAACAGGAAGTAGTGGTGGCAGTCCAACTTTTAACAATGTCACTGTTGAAGAGCAGTTGAATGTTAAAAAGCGTATTAAGGTTGGTGAAAATTCGCTTTATTTGGGAAGTGACTCAGTTACAGGAACTACCAATAGTATTTATACAACTGATAACGCTTTGTCCATACAGTGTTATCCTAACGATGAAAATACTATTATCAATGCTGGCAGTGCTGGGAAAGTAGGCATTGGTACAGGTAGCCCAAAAGCTAAATTGGATGTAGGAGGAGATGTTGCTATCAATGGTGTGCAAATTATTGATAGCAGTGGTAAATGGGTTGGTGATTCTACTGGACTTAAAGGTGATAAGGGTGATCCAGGTCCAACAGGGCCAGAAGGTTCAACGGGGCCAACAGGTCCAACGGGGCCAACAGGTCCAATAGGGCCAGCAGGTTCAACGGGGCCAGCAGGTTCAACGGGGCCAGCAGGTTCAACGGGGCCAGCAGGTTCAACGGGGCCAACAGGTCCAATAGGGCCAGCAGGTTCAACGGGGCCACAAGGTGATTCGGTGTGGACAAAATCAGGTTCTAACATTCACAGAACTGATGGGAATGTTGGGATTGGTACAGACGTTCCTCAAATGAAATTGGAAGTATGGGATACTATTAAAGTTTCATCAATAGCTGCTGAGAATCAGTCTGGAAATGAAGGTCTTTTTATGCACTATGATGCAAACAAAAAGCAAGGTGAAATACTAGCACATACTTCTCCTGGCAATGGCAAATATGTAGAACTGCAACTTGCTGGGAATCCGGTTGTAATAAATAATTCAGAATGGGCAGACTATAATGTTGGAATTGGCACAGACAATCCAGAAGCCAAATTGCATGTTTACGGCGAATCAAACCCGGCAATTAGACTCCAATCTCCAAATGGAAGTAATAACTACCAAAGCCTTGACTTAGGTATAGCTTCTTGTCCCGGTTGTTATGCTCCCTACGCCAAAACGGGTGATGCTGTCATTAGAAAACTTGGTGCAAGCCATAACCTCCTTCTCAACATGCCAAATAATAATAATGATGGCAAGAGTTACATTGCTTTTGGTGATGATCATAATCATAGAACTATGAGTGTTTTTAATAATGGTGAAGTACATATTAATGGTGGAACAGGTTCTCAGGCTACATATGCTGTTCCTCCGTATACTGATAATAAACTTGAAGTTAATGGTGATATTCATGTTCCTTCTGATAAACACTTTAGACTAGGTCCATGGGAAATAGGGCAAACGGGTGGAGGAACTCAGACTTCTTATTTTAAAATAGGAAGATGGTCTTATGATGGAAGCAAAAATATACCATCTGAACTTGTTACCATTGATTGGCATGGGAATGTTCGTGCCAGAAGTTTTTACCCTCCATCTGATAAAAGATGGAAAAAGGATGTTGAACCTTTAGAAAACGCCTTAGATAGAGTTTTAAAATTGGAAGGAATATATTACAACTGGAACACTGAAAAGTATCCAGATATGAATTTTGACGATAAACATCAGATTGGTTTTATTGCTCAAGATGTAGAACCCGTTTTGCCTGAGCTTGTCAGTACAGATGAAAATGGCTACAAAGGAGTTGACTATGACAAAATTACCGCCGTCCTAGTAGAAGCCGTCAAAGAGCTAAAAGCCCAAAACGACGCACTCAAAGCCATCGTCTGTGAAGATCATCCCGAAAAAGCAATTTGTCCGTAAATGGGAACAGGGCAGATAAATGTCATTTTGTCTGCCCTGTCTAATCAACTACATTTCTACCCAATTTTCTAATTTCAAACCAGCAATACGGGAAAAATGACGTTGATTATTCGTCACTAAAATCGCATCTAAACGGAGCGCATGAGCGGCAATGAGCATGTCCATATTACCAATCGGTAGGCCTTTGCGTTCTAAATCGGCACGCAAAATAGCATAATATTGAGTGGCTTCTGCATCCCATGCGAAAACCGTTAAATGAGTCACAAACAAATCAACGTCCTGTTGAGTAAAACGACTCGAATTTAAGCGTTCAACACCGTAACGCAATTCTGCTAAAGTCATGGAAGAAATACCAATCGTTGACATTTCTATCGTTTGTAGATGTTTTAACACCGACAAAGGATGACGTTTCATTATGTAACTGCAAGTATCTGTGTCAAGTAAATAGGGCATGATTAAAAAATCCGTTGTTGAGGAAGCTCATCAATGACATCTGCCATAAACTCATCAGGCGCTTTACGGGCTAGTGTGAAATAATTTTCCCAGCGTTCAGACAAATCATAAGTCCTTTCAAGTGGCTGTGCAGAGTCTAAAAAACGGCCCACTTCTGAAAGTTCAATGGGGTGTTTCTGTTTTTGCATAGCTTGGATAGCCGCTAAACTTTCTTTCACAGCGGTTAGAAAAAATTGATTAACCGAAATACGGTTTTTTTCAGCAACCTCTTCTACTACAGCTAATAGACTATCAGGAATTTGTATCGCATATTCACTCATTGTTATCACCTTGTATTGTCATTAACTTGGCGTTTTTGATATTCACGCATTCGTCGCAAAGTTTTTATGACTTAGCATTCTTTGCGGCTTAGAACGAAATAAAGAGTAAGAGAAACTTGGAAAAATGGCAACAATGAGCACAAACAATGAGCGCACAATATCACCTCAGTTTACCAACCCAAAAGAGGACTTTATAAAATGACATTGACAACCCCCAAACGTTGTCTCTTATCAACCCTTGTCCTATTGCTGTTGACCTTTTTCAACATGGTATCTGCCCATGAACAAAGCAGTGATAATTATACCATGATCAAAAATGTCTTGAGCAACGGCGGAAATAAAAGCAACTCACCAAACTACCAACTGGTAGCAACCCTCGGCCAAAATGCCACCCAAAAAAGCACCGCCAATGGTAAAGTGCTGTATTCGGGATTTTACGCGCCTATGGGTACACAACAACCAATCATAAGCGGTACTGTCTTGAACGAAGATACTGATGCCGGTTTAAAAGATTGGACAGTAAAATTAGAACCCATTGGTAATGGAGATATAATAACGACTCTAACAGATGCAAATGGTGAGTACAAGTTTGAGGATTCATACTCACCTATGATCTATCTTCTCTATGTCGCACCAAAAGACGGTTGGGAACATACTTTTCCTACTAATGATCTGGGTAACTATACAATTAATCTTGAAGAAACCCAAGTTTTTACCAACAAGGATTTTCGTTATGACAGTGAAGCTAAAATTGGAATACAGAATGGTTATTTCTGCATAACTGGAAAATCCAATGGGGTAGGCTATTCTTGGAGATTAGAAGAAAAAGGCGAACCTTCCTGTGTAGATGATGACGATAACCCTATTACTTGTCAAAATTCTGATGCTAAGGGCATTGATGCTGGTCAAAATAGTATTGAACTTGCTAAAACCTTTAGAAAAGAAATCTCAAAGGCTTCAGATTCTGAAATTGAGGTTGATAAAAATGATAATGACTATAGATGTTTTTCTTTATCAGTTGAAGGAACTTTATGCGTAGCTTCAAAAGACACCGTTATAAATGATTGTGATGATGAAAATGCGTGCAAAATAGGTGAAGAAGGATGTACCTACAACCCAACAATCAGATGGGTAGAATCATCACCGGATGCTATCTTATCCGTTGCACAGACTTCCCATAATGTTGTTGGAACCAATGGCACAGTCACCTTTGATGTTGCGAATGCGGGTGCGGGTTCAATGGGCTGGATAGTCGAAGCAAATGACTCATGGCTGACAATTGAAAGTGGCGACTATGGGAAAAACAACGGTACAATCACAGTTCATTATGATGCCAATTCTGATGAAGAAAGAGTTGGGACAATTACAGTTGTCGCCCCGGGTATAGAAAATGGCTCTCAAGTTTTGGAAATTAAGACTAGCGAAAACAACTTGGAAACCGGTGATTATAGCACTTTAGGCATAATCAATAATAAAGCTGGCAATCCAATTGTTGGTGTTAGTGTGAAAGTAGGTGAAAAAACCTCTGTGACTGATGATACCGGGAATTGGAAAATTTCCAACTTGAAAGAAGGCGAATATACCATCACAGCCAGTAAAGAGGGCTATACCTTTGAACCTGCCCAAGTGAACTTAACGGGTGATGAAATGTCACAACAAGTGACTATAGTGGTGTTGACGGAACCAGTCAGCTATAGAGCCTCCGGCACTATCAAAGACAAAGAAGGCAACCCCTTACCCGGTGTCACTATCCAAATTGGCGATAAAACCGCGACTACCGATGCCACAGGCTCTTGGGAAATCAATGGCTTAGCCGAAGGCGAGTACACCGTCATTGCCAGTAAGGCCGGTTATCAGTTTGACTCAAAACCCTGTGTAGTCAGTGACAATGTCAAGGTGTGTCAACCAGCTATCAAAGGCGAACCACTGTTAGATGTTAAAGTCGTGCCAGAACCGCGTATTGCCAAACAAGGTGAAAACGTGACTTATAGCATCACCGTGACGAATCAAGGTGAGGGAACCGCTACCTTTGTTACTTTGGCCGATGTCTTGCCAGACAACACCAACTTAGTCAGCATTGAATCTTTGGATGGCGGCAGTTGTCAAGCCGAAACGATAACGTGCAGTTTGCCCGACTTAACCCCCGGCGCGACGGCTAACGTTAAAGTCGTGATCAGCAATCGCCAAGCAAAGACGTTGATTAATACAGTGACAGTGACGACGCAAGAGTACCCGACTGATGTGAAGAAAACGTGGACACGAGTCATCCCCTATTTATCGGTCAGCGTCACGGATTTGCCCGATCCGATAGAAATGCTGAAAGTCTTGCATTACAGCGTCGCGGTGGAATTGAGTCATTACGCGCCCACCGACGCAACCGATGTCACTTTAGTGAGTCAGTTGCCAATCGGGGTTGAATTGAAATCCCTTAACAGCGATTATGCCCTCTGTGATAGTACTTTCCAGAAAATAACTTGTCAGTTCAATGACTTGAGTATTGCCAGTGCCGACAGTGTCAGTCAGGCCACCGT
>Ga0316201_10004619_pt1 | contig 10438 bp, 6 predicted proteins | sample CS6wburrow_MG_FD_204516 | JGI IMG/M metagenome (GOLD analysis project Ga0316201, IMG submission 204516) | Coastal sediment microbial communities from Delaware Bay, Delaware, United States - CS-6 worm burrow | ecosystem: Environmental > Aquatic > Marine > Coastal > Sediment | place: USA: Delaware... | reverse complement strand
ATGATGAAATAAGCCTGATCATCGATGTCGGCACCAACGCCGAGATCGTGCTCGGCAACCGCGACCGCCTGTTGGCGGCCTCAAGCCCGACCGGTCCGGCCTTCGAGGGCGCCCAGATCAGCGGCGGGCAACGCGCGGCGCCGGGCGCGATCGAACGGGTGCGCATTGATCCCGCAACCCTGGAACCGCGGTTCCGCGTGATCGGCTGTGAACTCTGGTCCGATCAGCCGGGTTTCCATGAGGCTATCGGCGAGCAGGGTGTCACCGGTATTTGCGGTTCCGGCATTATCGAGGCCATTGCCTGCCTGTTCCTGGCCGGCGTAATTCGATCGGATGGTTCGATCAGCGGGGAAGTTGCCGGCCATAGCGCACGCTTGCGGGCCACCGACCGGACATTTTCCTATCTGCTGCATGACGGTGAGCCAGGGATCGTTATCGAGCAGGGCGATGTCAGGGCTATTCAGCTGGCCAAAGCGGCGCTCTATGCCGGCGCCCGCCTGCTGATGGATCACATGGGCATTGAACGGGTGGACCGAATCCGGCTGGCCGGGGCATTTGGCAGCCATATCGATGTGAAATACGCGATGGTGCTGGGCATGATCCCCGATTGCGATCTTGACCGGGTATCGTCGGCTGGCAACGCGGCGGGAACCGGCGCCCGGATCGCCCTGCTTAACCGGGCATCGCGAGCCGCAATAGAAACCCGGGTGCGCATGATCGAAAAAATAGAGACCGCGGTCGACCCGGGCTTTCAGCAACATTTTGTTGACGCGATGGGTATTCCGCACAGCACTCAGCCCTGTCCAAGCCTGGCAAAGGTGATGGACCTGCCGGAACCCGATCCGGGTGCCGCCGGACGGAAAGGTGGCCACCGCCGGCGGAGGGCGAAGTCATAGAACTGGAGAAGATCAAGTCGAAGTCCGGCCGGATTTGGCTTTTTGGGTCGTCAAATCGCAATTAGTTCATCATTAAAAATCATTTCATGATTTAAATCATGGAATCTATTGCCAGCAAATGTTCTTTTATGCCATGGAGCGGTCCGATTCATTTCTGACGGTCTGCACAAGTAAGTCAATGAGGAGATTAAAAAATGAAAAACAGACTTTTTTGGGGTTTGATCGCAACTCTTATGCTCCTGGCGGGCATAAGCACTGGCGTATCAGCCGCAGGTGAGCCGGACCGGGCAGGGTTTACTGCTGCAGACAGTGAATATTACATGACCGATGAGTTGTTCTTCTGGTATCAGCCGGGACTGGTGTTCGATATTATCGACTATGAAATTCCCGATGATTTGCAACCGCTGGTCACCTTTACACTAAAAGACCCGGGCGGAAGGCCGCTGGATATGGACGGCATTCTCACCCCTGGTGATGTAGGTCCCCGTTTCTACATCAGCTACATTCCCGTCGGCGAGGAACAGCGCGTCAATTACAATGTCGGCAGCCGTGGGCCGACCGCTGATTCCGGTGGCGTCTACACGACCGTGGAAATGGGCACGTACACCTACAAGTATGGAAACGCGCTCCCCGCCGATTACGATACCGACGCAACCCACACCATCGCCGGTGCGGCCAGGCGCGACCTGAGAGACTTTGGTCTTGACCGCTACAGCAGCAATGACTGGGTGGATTTCGTGCCTTCCGGCGCATCCGAACCGATGCCCCGGGATGTCGTCCAAACCGCTACCTGTAACCGTTGCCACGATCCGCTGGCCATGCATGGCGGCCGTTACCAGGAAGTAACCTTGTGCGAGCAGTGCCACAATCCCGGCATGTACAGCGAGGAATATGACCTGAGCTACAGTTTTGATGTCATGATTCACCGCGTTCACGCCAATCTGGAACCTCAACTCGGCGATATCGAGTACCCGGCGCCGCTGAACGATTGCTCCACCTGCCACACCGGGGGCATTCCAACTGCCGATATGCCGCTGGTAGCCAATCCGAATCCTGCCGAGGCCTGCAATGCCAATGGCCTGAGCATGACGGAACTCTTCTGGGGTGACAGTGGTATCGAAGTTCACATTAACTCAGCAGACGGGCCGCTGTTTGCCAAGGCGAGCGCTCCTGGCTCGGCTGAAACCGGGCAATGGGTAAAAGACGGAATGGTATTCGTGCTGGTTGATTCAGCTACTGGTGAAGTTGTCCAGCAGCTTCCGGTAAACAATACCGTGCTGGGTTGCGCTACCAATCCTCCGGGAACCTACCGCGGCATCGCCGGTGCACAGTGGGACCACTATACATCGAGGCCCTCACGTGCAGTGTGCGGTTCCTGCCACGCCAATATCGATTTCGAGAATGGTGTAGGTCACTTCCCGCAGACCAACGATGACATGTGTGGTACCTGCCACGTGCCATATACTGGAACCGAGTATGACGCATCGGTTACCGGTGCTCACACCGTAGAGTACAAGTCCAAGCAACTGCCAGGTGTTCTTTTAGAGTTCGTCAGCGTTGTGGATACCGGCCCGCAAATGAGGCCCACGGTAACATTCAATGTCAGTGACAAATTTGGCCCGGTCAACCCGAATACCATGGGCCGGCTGAGATTTTCGTTATCTGGTCCGAATGATGATTTTGACTTCTACGTGCAGGAAGACGCGCTGGGTAAAGCCAAGGCAGCTGGAACAAGCTGGACTTACACGTTCACAACCAAACTGCCTGCTGACGCAAGCGGATCCTTTACCATTGGCGCGGAAGGTCGCACGCCGGAGACTCTGGAAACCGCCGGGCCAGAAACGATCTCTCACAATGACCAGATGCAGAACCCGACCTTTGCGTTCGCCGTGACCGACGACGAAGCCGGTGCACGCCGGTTGGTGGTTGACGATGCAAAATGTGAGAACTGCCACACCAACCTGAGCTTGCATGGCGAGAACCGGCATAACGCGAACAGCTACTGCCAAACCTGCCATATGCCGGGAGCGACTGATGCAGACGTCAGGCTGGAAGGTACCGACGAAAGCATCCACTTCAAGTACATGATCCATAAACTTCACATGGGTGCTGAACTTGAAAACGGTTACGTGGTTTACGGATACCGTAGTTCGGTTCATGACTTCAGCCATGTCGAGTTCCCGGGCGACCTTCGCAATTGCGAAAGCTGCCATGACGGCGATACCTACGAGATTCCGCTGCCTGCAGGTGTTCTGCCGACCAACAGCCCGAGCACACCGATTACGCTGATGCCGCCTATCACTGCATCCTGCCTGTCGTGCCACGACAGCTATGATGCAGCGGCACATGCTGACGCGAACACCAGTGCAAACCTGGGTGAATCTTGCTCAACCTGCCATGGCGAAGGCAAGACCTACTCGGTTGAACGGGTGCACGCTCGTTAGTCGATAACAAACAGGCTGAAAAGCCACAGGAAAGGAAAAGCAGGGTGCTTCGGCACCCTGCTTTTTTTATTCAGCAAATTTCCGGCGAGTGCTGTGCTTTGCGCCTGGCCACGTAATCGTCAAGCTCTTCATCGATAGCCGGGTCCAGCGGGGGTTGCTGGTATTCGCTGAGCAGTTGTTTCCAGATGCGGTTGGCGCGCACCTGGGAATCGGGCGAGCCGCCTTCTTCCCAGTTTTCGAAATTGCGTGAATCCGCAAGGAAGGGCTGGTAGAACGCATTTTCATAACGCGACATCGTATGCGCAACACCGAAGAAATGGCCGCCGGCCCCCGCGTCCCGGATCGCGTCCAGCGCGATGGTTGCCTCACTGACTTCGATCGGCCGGAGATACTCGGACATCATCTGCAGCATTTCGGCGTCGACAATGAGTTTCTCGAACGAAGCCGTCAATCCCCCCTCCAGCCAGCCCGCCGCATGCACGATGATATTGGCGTGGCCGGTTATCGCGGCCCATAAAGACATCCCGCTCTCCCAGGTTGACTGGGCGTCCACCACGTTGGCGGAAGTCACGTTGCTGGAGCGCATCGGAATGCCGTAACGCCGCGCCAGCTGACCGCTGGCCTGGGCCGCCTTTGCATACTCGGGCGTGCCGAAACAGGGCGAGCCGGAACGCATGTCGACGTTCGATGTAAATGCGCCGTAAACAACGGGCGCTCCCGGCCGGACAACCTGGGTCAGCGTGATGCCGGCAAGGGCTTCAGCGTTCTGCTGGGTCAGTGTTCCCGCCAGGGTCACGGGCGCCATGGCGCCGGCCAGCGTAAACGGTGTGATGCACACGGCCTGTCCGGCACTGGCCATTTCGATCAGCCCTTCTGCCATCGGGATATCGAGTTGCAACGGCGAATTGGTGTTGATGATGGCGAACAAAGCCGGCTTCACAGCCATTTCTTCTTCGCTGAAACCCAGCCCGATCCGCGCCATGTTGATGGCGTCCCTGGCCCGTTCACGGCCTAAAGCGACAGGCTGCCAGTTCTTGTCCAGCAACCTTACCTGGGCCTGGTACAAATCCAGGTGACGTGTTTCAGGAGGCAGTTCGATGGGTTCGAACGGGCCTCCGCCTTCCTGGTGGATGATATCCAGACTTTGCACCAGCCGGATGTAGTCACAGGCTTCTGCAAAACTGCCGCGGCGGCGTCCGCGGTCGAGATCGCTGCAATAGGCCGGGCCGCCCACGGAAGTGAACGCGAGGTAATTTCCGCCGAGTTTGAAATTTTTCGCGGGATTACGCGCATGAAGTGTAAATTCAGACGGCGCAAGGGCCAGTTTTTCCAGCACCAGTCCGCGGTCGAATCGCACCATCAAGGTGTCTTCGTCGACGTCGGCACCGGCGTCTGCGAGCATGCGCCGTGCGCCCCCGTGCAGAATGCGCATGCCGTAGTTTTCGAGCAGGCTCAGTGACGCGAGGTGGATTTGCTCGACCTGATCGTCACTCAGTATATTGAGCGGAGGATAAAGGTTGACAGGCTGCCGCCAGGGCAGTTGTTCAATAACACCCCCGGTACGCCGGACCCGCCTGCTTTTTCTCGCCATTTCGTTCCGTGCTCACAGTTTGTCCTTGAGGCGGAAATATAGCATGCCCAGCGCAATGATCTGGTTGCCCATCCATTGTGAGCCCGGGATTCTGAAATGCTTCATTTCGGCAAACAGGTCGAATTTCTCCATGGTGCCGCCGATGGCGTCGGCGACGATCTCGCCCATGATGTGGGTAGCATTCACACCGTGCCCGGAGTAGCCCTGGCAGTAATACACGTTTTGGTTGATCCGGCCGAGTGCGGGGATGCGGTTCAGAACGATCCCGATCATCCCGCCCCATTCGTAATCGATCCGCACGCCTTTGAGTTGCGGATAGATTTCCAGCATGCGCGGAAGCATCGTTGCCTTGATGCTGACGGGTTCACGGCCGGAGTAATTACAGCGTCCGCCGTACAACAGGCGTTTATCCGCTGACAAGCGATAGTAGTCCAGGATATTGTTCATCTCACAGACCGCCAGGTCCATAGGGTTGATTTGCGCGACCGTTTCTTCAGACAGCGGTTCCGTCCCGATGATGTAACTGCCGGCGGGAAATGTCAGGTTGGACAAGTGCTTCCGCTCCAGGTAGTGGTATGCGTTGCCCGCGAGGACAACAGACGCCGCGTCCACCTGGCCTCTCGCTGTTTTCACCTTCGGCCTCTGGCCATGTTCAATGGAAGTGACGGGCGACTGTTCGAAAATCCGGACACCCAGTTTGTGCGCAGCCCGCGCTTCGCCAATACACAGGTTCAGGGGATGCAGGTGGCCGTCATAGTAGCTGACCAGGCCGCCGACAAACCGTTCCGTGCCCAGCATGTCACGGGTTTTTTCGCGGTCCCAGATTTCGAAAGGGTGGGGATGGTTGTGCTGTTCGAGTTCAGAGGCGTAATCTTCCAGTTCCCGCACCTGGCGTTGTTTCGAAGCAACTTCAACGTAACCTTTTTTCAGATCGCACTCGATCCCGTATTTCGCAACGCGTTCATAGACGATGTCATTGCCTCGCCAGCGCAGGTCCCACAGCATGTCGGCGATACCCTCGCCATGTTTTTTCTGGACCTTGTGCAAGCCGCTGATGCCGTTTATCAGTTGTCCACCATTGCGCCCGGATGCGCCCCAGCCAACCCGGTTGGCTTCGACCAGTGCGACCGAGTAGCCCCGTTCGGCCAGTGTCAGCGCGGTTGCGACCCCGGTAAAACCGGCACCGACCACGCAGATATCCACCGAAACCGTCCCTTCGAGCTCGGGGTAATCCGTTTCTTCGTTGACCGTCGCGGCATAATAAGAGGACTTCGGATGTTCCTGCTTTTGATTTCGTGTGCTCATTTTTCTTTGTTCAAGTAGTTGTAGTTTTGTATTTTTTAAGGAAAAAATGCTTTCAATGTCTTGTGGTACACAGGCGCCAGGCGACTGTTTCGATATTCCGCCCGGTCCGCCAGCTCCATCAACTTTGCCCGTGACCGGATACCCAGCCAGCGGACCGGTTCGGGTTCCCAGCGCCTGGATTGGTCCGGCGGGTTGACCCAGGGGGTATGGACCCGCTCAGAGTCGCGGCCCAGCACCAGGTCCGCCAGGGTTTGCCCGGCCAGGTGTGCTGCGCCGACTCCGTTACCGAAATAGCCGCCGGCCCAGCCGGTGCCGGAATCCGGGTCGAACACGACCGACGGCCGCAAGGACCGGGATACGCCCATGCACCCGCCCCAGGCATGGGTAAAATTGACATCGTGCAGGCTCGGAAAAAACCGCAGCAAGGTCTCGCGGACGATGCTGAAAACCGGGTCATGGTTATCGAAAGTACGAATGCCCGAGCCATAGTGATAAGAACCGCGGCAGCCGAACGCGATGCGGTTATCTGCTGTCAGGTGTCCATAGGTGACCAGCCGGTCCAGGTTTCCGAAGCAGTAACGCCGGGTGAAGTTTATTTCGCGGGTCTGTTTATCGCTCAGCGGTTCGGTGACCACCATCATTGAATGGATAGGGATCAACTGCCTGCCGCGGCCACTCAGTGTGCCGCTGTAACCCTCGGTGGCCATCAGAACGGTTTCCGCTTTCACCGTTCCCCTCGGAGTGCTTACCGCACCTGGCCTGGCTGCCAGTGCGGGTGTCTTCTCGTAGACCGCCACGCCAAGCCTTTTGACGGCGTCGAACAGACCGCGGGCCAGGCGAGCAGGGTGAACCGAGGCACAGTGCTGCATGTGCACACCGCCCGCCGCATGCTCAACGTTCAGCATGGTGCGGGCCTGTCCGGCATCGAGCAATCGATAGTCGTCCTGGCCGAAACCCAGGCTCCACAAGTGCTCTATCTCTTCCCGTAACCGCGTGAGTTGCTGGGGCAGCACGGCTATTTCCAGCGCCCCTGCCTGCTCAAAGTGACAATCGATCGATTCCTCGCGGGCGACCCGGCCGATTTCCGGAATGGTTTCGAACAACATCCGCTGCAGCCTGATGCCGCCTTCACGCCGGGCCGGGTCGTCCAGCCAGTGATCGATGCCCGACAAGTATGCTGAGCACCACCCCCCGTTCCGGCCGGAAGCGCCGAACCCGGCTGTTTCGGCTTCAACCACGACGATGTCCAGGTCGGGCTTGTTTTTCTTCAGGTAGTAGGCGGTCCACAGACCGGTATAACCGGCGCCGACAATGGCGACATCAGCCTCGATATCGCCTTCCAGCGGCAGCCCCGGTTTCAGGCCGCCGGGAACACTCGAATGCCAGAAGCTGGCAGAATCCGGTCCGCTATTTACCGCCATTGTCTGCCTGCAGATCCGGCAGTTCTTCGCCTTGCAGCCGGGAAACGATGACCGTGCAACAGGCATCGCCGAACACGTTGGTAGCAGTGCGGGACATGTCCAGCACGCGGTCGAAAACAAGCAATACGCCGATCGCTTCGACCGGTAGTCCAATCGCGGTCAGGATGATTGCGATGGCGACCAGCGAAGCCGAAGGCACACCGGCCACGCCGATGGAGGTCACCAGCGCAATGACGACTATCAGGAATTGCGTGACAAAGCTCAGCTCGACACCGTATGCCTGGGCAATGAAAATTGCTGCCATGCATTCATAGAGCGCCGTGCCGTTCATGTTGACCGTGGCGCCCAGAGGCAGAACGAACGCCGTGTACTTGTTGGGCACGCCGCCACGGGATTCCAGGTTATCCATGGTAACCGGCAGCGTTGCCGATGAGGATGACGTGGAAAAAGCCGTCAGCAGCGCAGGCGCTACCGCCTTGAACAGCTTGACCGGACTGCGTTGGGCAAACACCCGCACAAAAAGCGGCAGGCTGATAAATACATGAATGACCAGTGCGGCGATCACGACCAGGCTGAAGGTGATCAGCGGTCCGGCTGCGTCGAACCCTGTCTTCGCAACGACTGCAGCGACCAGCGCAAAAACACCGTAGGGCGCAAAACCCATGACCCAGTGCGTAATCAGCAGCATGGTTTGAAAAACACCATCGGTGAATCGATACAGTGTTTCGGCCAGCGGATGTTCAATCTGCGACATGAAATAACCAAACAGGGCGCTGAAGAAAATCAATGCAAGCATCTCATTGTCCGCAGCGGCAGCAAGAATATTCGGCGGAACGGCGCGCAACAGGATTTGCGGCAGTTCGCCCAGGCCGCGGCCGGCCAGCTTGGCCTGGATTTCATCCGAGTTGCCGGTCAGTGCGAGCAACTCGCCCACCGGCTGGCCGCCCGAGATCCCCGGCTGGACGAGATTGACAATCAGTAAACCGGTCAGGATGGCGGTGGTGGTGGTAAGCACGTAAAACAACATGGTTTTGAAACCCATGCTGCCCAGCGAATCGGTGTTTCCGAGCCCTGCAACACCAATGGCAATGGAAGAGGCAATCAACGGCACAATCAACATTTTGAGGGCATTCAGGAAGAGCTGTCCCCCGAAATCATATGCAGCGACCAGGGGCATGCCGCCGATTGAAACATTGCTGCTGAAGTAGCCCGCGATGACGCCGAGGAGCAGGGCGATCAGAATTTTCCAGTGAAGAGCGAGTCCGGGTTTTTTCTCCAAGATTCTTATCCTTCTTGTTGTGTGTCTGGTTGTTTCTTCCGCCCGGGCACTATAACCACCTCTTGGACCGGAACAACAACAGGATGAAAGTCGCGGTCAATAGCATCAACCCGACGATTATGCCGAACGCCCATACGTTTTCGGTACCCGGTAAGCCAGCCACGTTCATTCCCATCAGGCCGGTCAGGAAGGACAGTGGCAGGAAAATCGCCGCGACAATCGACAGCAATAACATCCGGGTGTTTTGTTCATGTGCGAGTATGCCCAGGAATTCCTCCTGTGCGACCAGGGCCCTCTCGCGCACCAGGTCCAGGTCTTCGAGCACCAGGGTAATCCGGTTTGTCTGCTCCCTGAGCTCAGCCTGTTGGGATTTGCTGAAAATCGGCTCAGGGTTGCGAGCCAGGCTGTCAAGGGCCTCTCTTTGCGGCGCCAGGTAGCGCCTGATCCGCGCTGATTGACGGCGCACGACGCTGAACGGGCTGTTCTTCTGAACGGCGCTGGCGTTGACATGGTCTTCGGCCTGCTCGAGTTTGCTTTCGATCTGTTCGGTCACATCGCCAATGAACTCAGAAAGGCGGTTGACCAGGTCCAGCGCAAAAGCTGCAGGTGATGCGGGTCCCTGGCCTTGTTCATTCATTTGCCTGATGAGATCAAGCGATTTCAGGGGGCGCCGGCTGGCCGTGATCACACGGTCTTTTTCGAGCCAGAGGCGAACGGAGATCATGTCTTCGACCTCTGAGCCCGGATTCAGATTGACGCCCCGCAGGATGACCAGGATTCCATTATCCATGTGCAATGCGCGGGGGCGGCTTTCTTCGTTCAACATGGCCTCGGCGATAATCGTATCTATTCCGCTTTCCTGCCTGATCCAGGCGGCGCCGGCAGGATCCGTAAAGTTAATGTGTGTCCAGTTCAGTTTTGCGGTCACGTCTGTCTTGTCGTCACTTCAATCGGTGTTTTCGCATACAGGTGGATATCCCGCTGCGGGAAGGCGATCACGATACCGTTTTCACCAAACAGTTCTTCAATTCTGAAGCGGATATCGCTGCGGATCAGGCGCAGTTCTTTTTCACTACTGCCAATACACCAGAAAAATACGTCAAAAATCAGCGCATTATCACCATAGTCTTCGAAAACGACGATGATGGGCGGCTCTTTCAACACCAGGGGATGTTCATTGGCCGCCTGCATCAGCAGCTTCTCGACCAGGCGGACCGGCGAGCCGTAATTGACGCCTACCCTCACGGTAGTCCGAAAGTTATTATCGACCAGCGTCCAGTTGACCACGACCCGCTCCAGCATCTGGCTGTTCGGTATCAACAGGTGGACACCGTCTATTCGCCTGATGCGTGTAGACCGGTTTCCGATGCTTTCGACGATGCCGCGATGACTGTCGATTTCAACGAAGTCCCCGATACGAACCGGCCGCTCTGACATCAGGATCCAGCTGCTGATCAGGTTGTTGATAATGTTCTGTGCGCCGAATCCCACGCCGATGGCTA
>Ga0316201_10004618_pt1 | contig 10438 bp, 14 predicted proteins | sample CS6wburrow_MG_FD_204516 | JGI IMG/M metagenome (GOLD analysis project Ga0316201, IMG submission 204516) | Coastal sediment microbial communities from Delaware Bay, Delaware, United States - CS-6 worm burrow | ecosystem: Environmental > Aquatic > Marine > Coastal > Sediment | place: USA... | reverse complement strand
GATCACCCAAACTATCAGTTTGTTGCTGCACGTCTTCTTCTCTTTTCCGTGAGGAAGTCTTTGTATGGAATGATTCGTGACTTTCCTCATCTTGAGAAGCACATCATGAACTGTACGAGTAAAGATGTATATGATAAAGATATTTTCCTTAAATATTCTAAGGAGGAGATTGATAAAGCTAATTCCTTTATTGATCATCACCGTGACTACCTATTCACTTATGCAGGTCTACGTCAGGTCGTTGACAAGTACCTTGTGCAGGATCGAAGCAGTGGAAAAGTATATGAAACCCCACAGTTCATGTACATTATGATTGCTCTGACAATCTTTGCAGAGTATCCAAAAGAAACCAGAATGTCATATGTCAAGAGGTATTATGACGCAATCTCAAAGCACAAAATCAACATCCCCACTCCCATCATGGCAGGAGTGCGAACGCCACTGCGACAATTTGCTAGTTGTGTTCTTGTTGATGTTGATGACTCCCTCGATTCTATCTTTAGCTCTGATATGGCTATTGGTAGATACGTTGCACAGAGGGCGGGAATCGGCATCAACGCTGGTAGGATCCGTGGCATCAACGCTAAAATCCGAGGGGGAGAAGTTCAACACACAGGTGTTGTACCATTTCTCAAGAAGTTTGAAGCAACTGTCCGATGCTGCACGCAAAATGGCATACGAGGTGGATCCGCGACAGTCCACTTCCCAATCTGGCACCAAGAAATAGAAGATATTATTGTTCTGAAGAATAACAAGGGAACCGAAGATAATCGTGTTCGTAAACTAGACTACTCAATCCAAATCAGCAAACTTTTCTATGAACGTTTCATCCAAGATAAAGAGATCTCCCTCTTCTCTCCACACGACGTTCCTGGTTTGTATGATGCTTTTGGCACTGATGGATTTGATGCACTATACAATGATTACGAACGAAATCAATCTGTTCCAAGAAAAACTGTCAGGGCTCAAGAACTCATTCTGGATATTCTGAAGGAACGTGCAGAAACTGGTCGTTTGTATCTGATGAACATTGATCATTGTAATAGTCACTCTTCCTTTAAGGATAAAGTTAATATGAGTAACCTATGTGTTGCTGGTGATACAAAGATTAAAGTAAGAATTACTACTGCTAAAGAAGTTGTTGGTAATACAACTAATACATACCGTCTCCCTCCCCTTGAAATTGAAATCCAACAACTTCAAGAATTTATTGAAGAAGGTTTGTCTTTGGATTGTGTAGAAGTCCTTTCTCGTGATGTTGACACTGCTAATCAAGAGATTGATTATCATAAAATCACAGCATTTGCTCAAACATCACCAAAAGCAAAAGTAATGAAAATTACTGATGAAGAAAGTGGTAAGAGTATAGTTGTCACCCCAGATCATAAAGTGTACACAAAAAATCGTGGGTATGTTATGGCAAAACATCTTAAAGAAACTGACATTCTAAATATTATTTGACTTATAGGAAGTGTAATTTCTATACTTTATAAATATTTGCGAGATTGCACTTCCTACAATGAAAACGTATATTGTTTATAAGATTACTAATAAAAAAAATGGAAAATCTTACATAGGAAAAACTGAATATTCTTTAGAGCACCGTTGGAATCGTCATTTATCATCGGCAAAAAATGGGTCTAAATTTAGATTTCACTCTGCAATTAGAAAATATGGTGAAGATTGTTGGGATTTATCGGTAATTGAAACTTATCAAACCGAAGATGAAAACTTTATCAATGAAAAGGAATCACATTTTATAAAACTTTTTGAGAGTGATACTAAAAAAGGTTATAATGCCACTTCAGGTGGAACTGGTGGATGGATGCTTCCTAGATGCTCACCGAAAGTTCAGAAAGAATGGAGAAACAATATTTCTATAAGAACTGCTGGTTATAATAATCCAAACTATTCTGGACTTACTGACGAACAACTTATAGAAATTGGATTAAAGTTTGCCAAAAAATATGGATTTATTGGTGGTAGAAAAAGAATAGTTGAGTTTGCTCTTAATGAATTGAATATAAAGTTCCCAAAACATTTTTCTAAAAATAGATTTGAGGGAGACCACAAAAATTTTTATAGATGTATTGAAGAACAAACTGGATTAGTGTATAATCCTTATTATAGAGACGAAACACAAAGAAAACTTGCTAAACAACTTTTAGAACAAAACAGGAGAAAAAAATGTTAAAGATTGAATATCTTGAAGAAGAAATTCCAGTTTATGATATTACTGTAGAAGGAACCCATAATTTCTTCGCAAATGATATTCTAGTTCATAATTGCCAAGAGATTACTTTGCCAACTGATCCTATTCAACATATTGATGATGATATGGGAGAGATTGCACTTTGTATTCTTTCTGCTATTAATGTTGGTAAGGTTAAGTCTGACGAAGAACTTGAAGAACTTTGTGATCTTTCTGTTCGTGGTCTCGAAGAACTCATCGACTATCAGAAGTACCCTGTAAAGGCAGCAGAACGCGCTACAAAGGCGCGTAGATCCCTTGGAGTAGGTTTTATTGGTTTGGCGCACTATTTGGCAAAACTTGGATTCAACTATGATTCTCAAGAAGCCTGGGATGCTGTGAATGGTCTTTCCGAGTCATTCCAATATTATCTTTTGAAAGCATCCAATGAGATTGCTAAGGAGAAAGGTTGGTGTACTGATTTTGGTCGCACAAAGTATGCTGATGGTATTCTTCCCATTGATACATACAAGAAGGATGTAGACGAAATTTCAGACATCAAACTGCAACATGATTGGGAAGGTCTTAGAGCATCTATCTTGGAGCACGGACTCCGACACAGCACACTGTCCGCACAGATGCCATCGGAGAGCAGTTCCGTTGTGTCAAACGCAACCAATGGAATCGAACCACCAAGAGATTACTTGTCCGTTAAGAAATCAAAGAAGGGAACCCTCAAGCAGATTGTTCCACAATATCAAACTCTTAAACACAATTATACTTTACTGTGGGATATGGAGTCCAATCGTGGTTATATTAATATTGTTGCTATGATGCAAAAGTATTTTGACCAGGCAATTAGTGGAAACTGGAGTTATAATCCAGAGAACTATCCAGACAATGAAGTTCCTGTATCTGTAATGGCACAAGATCTTCTTACTTGTTGGAAATTTGGATGGAAAACAGCGTATTATCAAAACACTTATGATGGTAAGAAGGATGATGAGGACTTTGAAAAAGTGGAACTTAAAAATTTAATAAATGATATTATGGAGTCCGAAGAGGACGATTGTGAAAGCTGTAAAATTTAATCAGGAGACATATGCAGTACGATTTTGTAACATCCAAAGATAAGAATGAAATGAATGGGATTACGGTTTTCAATACAGAACAAGTGAATACTAAAAAGCAACCTATGTTTTTTGGTAAACCTTTGGGGGTTCAAAGATACGACTCATACAAATATCCAGTCTTCGATAAACTCACAACACAACAACTAGGATACTTCTGGAGACCTGAGGAGGTCTCCCTCCAGAAGGATCGTGGTGATTATCATATGCTTCGCCCTGAACAAAAGCACATCTATACTTCTAATTTGAAGTATCAGATCATGCTTGACTCGGTTCAGGGTCGCGGTCCGGGTATGGCATTCATTCCATATTGCTCACTTCCCGAACTGGAAGCGTGTATGGAAGTGTGGGGATTCATGGAAATGATTCATAGTCGCTCTTACACATACATTATTAAAAATGTTTATTCTGACCCTTCGGTGGTATTTGATACTATCATTGGCGACGAGCGCATTCTAGAGCGTGCTGAGAGCGTTACAGAGTCCTATAATGACTTTATTAACTCTGCTCATTTTTATGGTGTTTCTGACCAATGGAAACATCGCCTTGAGGGTGTTGAATATGCAAAAGATTCCCTAAAAGAAGTTAAGCGTAAACTCTATCGTGCGATTGCAAATGTGAATATTCTTGAGGGTATTCGCTTCTATGTTTCCTTTGCTTGTTCTTTCGCTTTTGGTGAACTGAAACTTATGGAAGGTTCTGCTAAGATTATCTCTTTGATTGCCCGTGATGAGAATCAGCATCTTGCTATTACTCAAAACATTCTGAACAAGTGGCGCGATGGTGATGATCCTGAGATGAAGCAGATTGCTAAGGAAGAAGAAGAGTGGGTCTATGCTATGTTTGACCGCGCCGTAAATGAAGAGAAGAAGTGGGCAGACTATCTATTCAAAGATGGTTCTATGATTGGTTTGAATGATAAACTTCTCCAACAGTACGTTGAGTGGATTGCTAATCGCCGTATTAAAGCAATTGGTCTGAAACCTCAGTATGATATTGCTGCTAATAACAACCCTCTTCCTTGGACTCAAAACTGGATTTCTTCTAAAGGACTTCAGGTCGCACCACAAGAAACAGAAGTAGAGAGTTACATTGTTGGGGGTATCAAGCAAGATGTCAAAGCAAACACATTCTCAGGATTTCAACTGTAAAGGAAATTGCAAATGTAACTGCATTACTATTGAAGATTCTTTAGAAATGTATAGAAAAGCAGCAGAGTATGATGACTATTTGTTTGGAGATTATGACTATTGTAAAGAATGGGTAGGTATAACTACTCTGGATGTATAGATAGAGGAGCGTTATAACTCCTCTTTTTTCTAATGATTGGTCTCACAGATATCTTCACACTCAAATCAAGACTTGATAAATTAAAGCATCATATAGACAGAGAGAATGCAACTCCACATGAGAAAGAACTTGCTCATAAATATCTGAGCAAAGCTATTGACTATGTGAATGAGTTGCAGTTATACTACTGATGAAATCTATGATAATCCCTGGATTTATAATGGCGAAGTTTTTACTTCTGGTGATATTGGGGACTACTTTGGGTTTGTTTATCTCATTACCAATCAGTCACAATAATCCAAAAACTATAATAGAACTAATTAACAATAAAGATTAGTCCTTCCTTTAATTGTTTCTTATATTTTTGGTGTCCTATTTTCTTTTCTTTTAGATAAGATACAACACTTTCCCAAGTATTTTCTCCATCACTCACTCTTACATTTTTTGATGTTGTGAGTGCTTTTTTATGTTCTTCAGTAAGTTTTTTTCCATACATAGGATTTCCTTCACCTTTATACATTTTACTAAACTTTTCACGGACTTCTGGTTTATATACTGGATTGTATGATTTGTCTTTCATCTTTTCACTTCTCATATCGCAGAACTTATCGTTTCTCATAACGACTTCATAAATTCCTGCCCTTTCACTTACAAAAAATCTTCCTTCAATATTTGTATTATAATAATCATCAGTCATTAGAACATCTCTTTTAAATTGTTCCATAGTTTCATAATAAGACATTGATTTTTTATGAGGACATAGGTAGAGTATTTCTCTCAAAAACTTATCTTCACCAAGAAGTTTTACATCTTCATTTAATTCATCACAAGATCCAAAATATTTTTTCCAATCACTTTCTTTTGTTTTTCTTCTACCAGTCTTTTTATCTTTTCTCCTTGTCCAAAAAGATTTTTTACCAACATATTTTCTATCATTTGTTAGATTTGTTATGAGATAAACAAATCCTTCAATTCCTTTAGGAGCCTCTATGAATTCGTTTTCGTTATATCTCCAAGACATAAAAATACTTTCTACCATAAAAATATTTATAGTGAAAGTATTTTTGACTCATATCAATAACTTTATTATAAATAGTTTGACAGACTTTTGGAAAGAAGATGAGGACATTCCAAGAATTTATGGATGAATGTTATTGTATTCAGGAAACATCACTGAATAGAATTCGTTCTAAATCAGAGAAAGGTGGAATGGCTATCCTGTCTGGACAGAGAGGAGATAAGTCTTCCAAAGAAAATAAAGAAAGAAGCAAGAGAACTGAAAGAAGGATTCGTGGTGCTGGACTTCCTGGGCCAACAAAAGTTTCTGGAAGATACACAGAGAATCCTGGAACTCCACAAGAGAAAAAGGTGGGAGAGAAGTCCCATGTAGTTTCTTCTGGTAAGATGGGTAAGAGGAAGTTCAAGAAGACAGTTGAAAAATTGGGCACAGAGGCTGGACTTAAGCACAAAAAGAATGTAAAATCGGGTTCAAGCAAAGATGATCAGGACTCAGTTTTAATCCAACGCAAGAAAGGTGGATCTGCTACACTCAAAGGAACTTCCAAAACATCTTGGCCAGGTAAGGGTAAGAATGTTAAAGTAGGGAAGATGAAACCAGGACGCACTGGTGAATTTGATACCAAAGTGAAAAACAAAACATTTACTTATGAAGAAGACTAAGTTTCCATTTCAGCATATTGTTTTAGAAGACAAGAAAGAAGTCTGGGTTCTTTGTGATAGTGCTATTACTGCTATGGGGATTGGTTCTATTGTTAAACAGTTTTATCCTGGATATACTCCTCACATTGCTTCTAAAGATTATTTCTCAGAACTATCTAAACCTTGAAAAATTACTATGAGCCTCTTTCGAAACTTAAAAAAGATTTGGAAAATTATGGAAAGGGGGTATTCAGACGGACTATCCTCTCCCTCCACAAAACAAAAGGAAAAACCAATTTTGAAGAAACCAGACAACTCTTTGTCAACGGAGTCCTCACAGAAAGCCTTGACACAGGAGAACCAGCGTTCTATAATAGCAACATCCTCAACAGATACTTCCGAAAGGATTACTATGAATTCACAAATTGAACCTGTAAAACAGGTCTTAGATTGGTCCATAGATAGAATCCATTATCTTTCAGATATTCCTGATATGGAAAGACAATTTGATGCAGTAGCAATTGCAGAAGAATTTGGAGAATGGATCAACCCAGAGAATGGGCAAATAGAAGTTGAATATCTATCTATGGAAGATCCTGACTTTGGTGAGCAAGAAATTGACACACTATAAATAAAATCTGTAATTAATTTTTACATAAAATGACTGAACAACAAGAACACCTTACTAACCTTTTGAATCAGCGACAACAACTTGCTACTGAGATCGAAAAACTTCAGGGACAATCTTCATCCGCAAGAGAAACTTTCTTTAAAGTTCAAGGTGCCATTGAGTATCTTGCACAGATTGGTGTAACTCTTCCAGAACCAGAAGTCACCGAAGAGACCCAAGAAGCACCTGCTGAAGAAACTGCAGCAGAGTGATTTGACAGACATCACTAATCCTGCTATGATTGTCTTATGAGCAGCGGAGTTCCACACTTCGTATAAGTCTCACCCCTCCCATGCCTCTCAACGATGCACAAACAGGGAGGTCTCTTGGGTTAGTAACTCAGTGGAATAGAGTAACGCTCTTCTAAAGCGTGAGTCGTAGGTTCGAATCCTACCTAACCCGTTGCTTAGATAAATAAATCTAAGCACTAATACAACATATGGCTAACTGTACTAAATGTTATTGTCTTTTAACTGAGGAAACTGGATTTCAAAGAAAATTTAGAAAATCAGGATATCAATCTATGTGTCGTTCTTGTTTTAATGAGTACACCACAGAAAGATGGAGACAAAGAAAAATAGAAGCAGTAGAGTATATGGGTGGTAAATGTAAAGAGTGTGGATACGATAAGTATTTTGGTGCTCTTGAATTTCACCATTTAGACCCCTCATCTAAAGAAGCAAACTGGAATAAAATTCGTTTGTGGGAATGGTCTAAAATAAAGAATGAACTTGACAAATGTGTTCTTCTTTGTGCTAATTGTCATAGAGAAGCGCACCAAGTCCATATATAAAAGTGATAGAGAAGAGCACTATTACAATGATTATCAGGGGAATTAGCTCAGTTGGTAGAGCATCGCCTTTGCAAGGCGGGTGTCAGGAGTTCGAGTCTCCTATTCTCCACTTGACTTTTTAACAAAAAAGTCTTATAAATAAAACACTTAGGTCGAAAACAATGTCTTATCCAATGCCCACCAAACAGATTAGTAACCTTGATTGCCGCTATTGGCATATTGAGGGTGCTCCCCTGTTTGCGGATATGGATAGACATATGTAAGATGTTTAATTCATAAAAGCAAATAAGAAGGGGAGAGAAACCAAAAGTTTCCTCCCCTTTTTTGTTGCTTGTGACAGTTTCCTAAGTGCCCACCAACCTCCCCTCAGAGTTCAAATGGTGGTATTCTATACAAGTGGTTGAGAGACCGCACCGAACATAGAAAACTGAATATTTACCACATTATATGGGTCTGTAACTCAACGGTAGAGTAACGGGCTTTTAACCTGGAAGTTGAGAGTTCGAATCTCTCCAGACCCATCGTGGGAGGATTTCCGAGTGGCTAAAGGAATCTGACTGTAAATCAGACGGCTCTGCCTTCGCAGGTTCGAATCCTACCCTCAGAACCTGTCGGATTGGTGTAATTGGTAGCACGACGGTCTCCAAAACCGTTAGTGGGGGTTCAAGTCCCTCATCCTTCGCCTATACTCTGGTAACTCAGTGGAAGAGTGCTTCGCTACGAACGAAGAAGACGGGGGTTCAAATCCCTCTCAGAGTGCTTGACAAATTCTTAGGAGTTTGTTACTATATAAAGTGATAGAGGGTAAGTCACTGTTATATCCTTATGAGGTATATCACACTTACTCCATCAAGTCGTTGTGGCGGAATTGGTAGACGCGCTGGGTTTAGGTTCCAGTGAATTTATTCGTGAAGGTTCAAGTCCTTTCAACGACACTTGACAATTAAACTTAAATAGTTTATAATTGTCTTATATGCGGGGTTAGTTCAGCGGTTTAGTATTATAAATAGTTTTACTACATCCTTAAATTAATGCCGCATAAAGATCCCACTGAAAGAAAACTTTACCAGTCTGAATATAAAAAAGGATACCAAAAGCGTCCCGAAGTTATTGAGAAACGTAAAGTATTACGAGAGCATCGTGTAGAAAGAAACAAAAATTTTGTTCTTGAACATATGACTCCTTGTATAGAATGTGGTGAATCTGATCCAGTTGTGATAGATTTTCATCATCTGGATTCTTCAGAAAAAGAAGATGGTATTTCCAGATTAATCTGGAATAATTCTTCTTTAGAGAAGATTAAAAAGGAGATAGATAAATGTGTTTGTCTATGTTCTAATTGTCATCGTAGAGTTCACGCTGGAACTTTACAACTGCGGATGTAACTCAACGGTAGAGTCACAGCCTTCCAAGCTGTTGGTTGCGCGTTCGAATCGCGTCATCCGCTCTTGGTAGTCCCTAGCGATTAACTGGGTAGACGCCAAAGGAAGTTATCCTTAACTTCCTTAAACATTCCTCTATAGCTCAATTGGCAGAGCACGAAGCTGTTAACTTTGGGGTTCCTGGTTCGAGTCCAGGTGGGGGAGTATGGGAGATTAGCACAGAGGTAGCGCGGATCCCTTACAAGGATTAGGTCACTGGTTCGATCCCAGTATCTCCCATTATAAATAAAACTGAATAAATCAAAATGAATATATTATGGATACGATAAGAGTAAGGTGTAAGAATTGTAATAGAGAATTAGAGGGGCACGCTACAAAGACAGTAACTTGTGGTTGCCCTAATATGACAACAATAAGAGGGGAAAAGATATCAGGTATTGACTTATCTAAGGTTGTTATGTTAAACTTATACAAAGAGGAAAGAAAAAAGAATTTCTTAACTCATGAAGACATTGCTTGGCAACAGGCAAGAAGGGATCGAAAAGTTCGTAAATTAGACTTTGAAATCCGATAAAGGTTCTACTTTCCATGGAAATTATAGGGTGAGTTGGCAGAGCGGTTTATTGCGTTAGTCTTGAAAACTAATGTGTCTTCACGGGCACCCTCGGTTCGAATCCGAGACTCACCGTTTAGTAACAACAAAGACATTAAAATGTTAAGAGATGCTTTAATGTCTACATATGAATATATGGGATTGTAAAATGGCAGGGTTTTATCTTCTAATGCTGACATTTGTTGCATTAGTTGCTTTTGCGGGTTATGATGAGACCATGAAACTTTTTGTTTACCTTGACTTACAAATCCGATATGCATTTGTAAAGGTGCAAATGAAGTGGATGGGTTGGAAACTTAAGAGGCAACTTATTAAGGATACGACCGATTTTGAGAAGTTCCTTAAGGAGTACAAAGATGCAGAATAGAGAGCTGTCCGACCTATCTCTTGATAGGAAGGAATGCCCCAAGTGTGGTGCTACTTGGTTGAATGGTGAGCACTATTGGTCAGGAACTGGCAAAAAAGGAAACGAATTAGATCTTGCTGGTCTGGTCTGTAATAAGCTTGGTGATGACCGTTGTATCAATCCTTGCAGAGGGAAAGATGGTGGAGTAACATGGGCAAAGCGTTTAACCGAACTGGAAGAGGATTTCCCTGAATGATTGAACCTCATGATGAGTTTGTAAGTCGTAGTGAAGTACAGGAGATGATTGATGATGCCATACGAAGACATAATCGTAATGCTGCGATTATTTCAATGTGTGTTGGTT